>ERZ773027.1857-NODE-1857-length-10793-cov-10.988452_pt1 | contig 10793 bp, 8 predicted proteins | sample MGYA00511032_ERZ773027 | MGnify/ENA primary metagenome ERZ773027 (study PRJEB29015, sample SAMEA2738138) | human oral metagenome | biome: human oral; feature: human-associated habitat; material: saliva | place: China | collected 2190 ... | reverse complement strand
TATGGACTGCCTTACCATATGACTCAGGAGCATCCCCTTCATCAAGTGGGAAGAATCCTAGCATTGCAGACTGTTTACCACCTGAAGCGATATAAAGTCCCACTTCAGATGCTCCACGCGTCATTACGAGTGGAACTGTGTTATTACCTGCAGAAATATTTGGTCCAAAGATACCGGTTCCTAGACCACCTGTAACTTGGTCAGGATTTCCAAAGTACTTCCAAGCTACTGGTTTCTTTTCTGGTCCAACTTGATCAGAATCACGAAGTTGTCTTAGGTTAATGTTATTATATTTAGGTTTAGGCCCCAAAAGGTTCTCTGTATCTTGTGGTTGATAAGGTACAGAGGTGTTTGGTCTGGTAAATTTCTTCCATTCCCCAAGGTGTTGCCAACCTTGTCCGTTGGTAGTGAACATAACAAATTCACCAGGGTTAGCAGACTCTCCATCAGCCATGACAACAGCCGGTTTAACTTTCTTTCCACGGAAGGTTGCAGAGATTTCAAACTGAACTCCAATATTTCCACCATTCATAGCTGAACTCATGGTAGTCTTCTTGGTTTTCGTATCAACATTTTCCTGTTTAATTTCAGTCCAATTATTTTGAGCATCAGCGACAACGTCGGCTTCTTCGCCATCATTAAAAGCTTTTTTAGCCCCTGTTGAAGTAACACCCTTTACATATCCATTTTTTGCATTTGGATCATAGGTTGCTTTTTCAGCTTCTGTAGCCCCTTGCTCTTCCATCCGTTTTTTATAGATTTCAGTCGCTTGGAATGGTTTCAAGGATTTGACTTTTACAGTGACTACATAGCCAGGCATGATTTCCTTGGTATAGGTAGCGCCAACTTGAAGAGCTAATTTTTCTTCTAAATCTTTATCAGGAAATTGGTCATTTTTAGGAACGAGGACTGTTTTTGCCCCTGTCCAGTTGGCTACATCTCCAAAGTCCAACCAAGTAATCTGGCTAGTCATAGATTTGGCATCAAGATCTGTTGTAAAGCCTGGTTTTTCAACTTTTGGAGTTGAAGTTGCGTCTTCAACGTCATCTCCGATCAAGCTTTCATCATTAGGATCCCCGATTGCACGACGAGTACGTTTACTACGCTTACCACCAGAAGTTTCTGCTGTCACAGCAGGAGTTTCAGTTGCTGGTGCTTCGACACCTGCAGCTACTTCTTCTTTCTTATCAGTTGCAGTTGCTTCTGTTGCCTTGTTGCTTGGATTTGTTGAAGCTTCTGTTGCTGCAGGAGTTGCTGCTGGTTTTTCTTCAGTCGTAGCTGCAGTTGTTGGTTCAGTAGTTGTTGGTGGTGTTGCACCTGGTGCAGTTACTGGTGCTTCAGCTTTATAAGTTGTAGCTGAAGTTGGAGCTTCACTTGTTGTAGTGGGTGCTTCAGTTGTCGTAGAAGCTGCAGCTTCTGTTGTTGTAGCAGGTTGAGGCGCTTCTTCTGTTGTTGTAGCAACAGTTGCTTTGCTATCTGCGGTTTCATCGGCTGCTACGCTTGAAGCTGTACCAACCATAACGAGTGTTCCTAATAGTACAGAGCAAACTCCGACGTTCAATTTACGAATAGAAAATCTGCTAATGCGATCATTAAATAAATCCTTGCCCATTATAATCCTCCATATTTTTTTATAATTAATAAGCTAATTTATTGGCCTATATTTTTAACCTTATATATTCTATCAGATTAGTTAAAAATATCAAAGTGAAATGACTTAAAAAACTAATCATTTTTAAAATTTTTGATGATATTACTAATCATTAAATTTAAATAATAGGAAGTGTGGTTCATTTTTATGAAAAAATTTAACTTTTTTCCTATTTTATAGTGTTTTCTACTAACAAACTCTATATGGCCAAATCAAACTTCAATTGAGGTTTGACAGGATCATAGTCCTCCAGTACAAAATCCTCAGCTTTAATCTCAAAGAAATTGGTGCCATCTGGTACGTTCAATACCAAACGAGGCTGGCAATCAGATGGCTCGCGCCGAAGTAATTCTTCTGCCTGTTCAAATTGGTTATCATAGATGTGCAGGTTGTTAATAAAGTAAAAGAATTTGCCAACCTTCCAACCAAAATGCTTGGCAATCATCATCTGAAGAGCCACATATTGCATGGCATTGATATGGTGCGCTACCAACATGTCATTCGAACGCTGGGTCAAGGTCGCATCCAGATAGATTTCCCCATCGACACGACGAACATCAAACATGGTTTGAAAAGCACAAGGTAAGAGTCCTTCGCTCTCCTCAAAGGCTTGGTAGTCCCAAAGGGAAATGATATTGCGACGATTCCAAGGATTCTCCTCTAACTGTTTGAGAATCTTGTTGATGATGTCGTGCTTTTTAACGACTGCACCATACCGCTCTCCAATTGTTCCCGTATCTCCTACTTCCCAGTCATTCCAGTAGCGGACTTGGTACTTGTCATTTAGGAGTTCCAGACTATTAGACTGGTCCTGATAAATCCAGAGCATCTCCTTGATAGCCGACTTAATGGCGATAGGACGAAGCGTCGTAATAGGAAACTCGCCTTTGGCTAGATCAAACTCCATAAAAGCACCAGTAATGTACTTGGAATTGGCAGTTGTCCCATCCTTATACTTAGGCCGAGCCTGCTCAGACCAGACACCTTCTTCCATTATTCTTCGTATATTTTCCTTAAAAATGGTATCTGCTTGTGTCATTAAATCTCCTTAGATACTTTAATACCTACATTATAACACATGACATTTAAAAATAGATCCAAATGAATCGATTTGGATCTCTTTCTCATAAATTCTATTGTAGGACAAGTGATGCGGCTCCAATAACTCCTGCATCGTTTCCAAGATTAGCAAGCACTAATTGGGTTGAAGTACGAACTTGTGGGAAAGTATTTTCATCAAAGACTTTTTGAACCCCATCCAAGAGGAATTGACCTGCTGCTGATACACCACCACCGATGACGATGTTTGCTGGGTTCAAGACACTTGCGATGTTGGCACAAGCAATACCCAAGTATTGAGAGAAATGACGGTAGACAATCAAGGCCAAATCATCCCCATCTTTAGCCAAATCAAAGACAGTCTTAGCTGTGACTTCTTCTCCATCGTCAATCAAGCGTTTCAACTCCGCATCTCCTGCATATTCATCTGCATAGCGACGAGTCAAATTGACAATACCAGTTGCTGAAGCTACTGTTTCCAAGCAACCTTTCTTACCACAGGTACAATCAAATGGACGATCGAAGTCTACTGTGATATGGCCAAGTTCACCAGCTACACCACCAGCACCGTGCAAAAGTTTTCCTTCCGCCACGATACCGCCACCAACACCTGTACCAAGTGTCATGAAGACGACGTCTGGTTGATTTTCGCCAGCACCTTTCCAACGTTCACCAAGGGCAGCAACGTTAGCGTCATTGTCGATGAAGAAAGGAATTCCCAAGGCAGACTCAATATCTTTCTTGATTGGCTGAAGAGTCTTCCAGTTAAGGTTGTAGGCCCCGATAACCGTTCCTTCGAAGCGATCAACTGCACCAGGTGATCCCATTCCGATTCCTATGAAATCTTCTGCTGAAAGGTTTAATAGTTCCAAGCGATGTTGAATGGAAGCGATGATATCAGGAACGATGTGGCTTCCTTCGTCGAGGATGTTGGTCTTAATAGACCACTTTTCTTGAATTTCACCTTCTTGCGTCAAAATGGCAAATTTGACAGATGTTCCACCTAAGTCAATACCAATAATTTTCTTGGACATTTTACACTCCTTTGTTCCTATTCTCTTGACACTAGTATACCAAAATGTGAAAAGGGTTTCAATCATTTTTCAAGAATTCTCTCAATTTCATTTGCAAAAAAGAACCTGTCTGCAAAAACACAGACAGATTTCTTTACTCTTCGTTATGAAGTTTTAAAAAGAGTCTCAAGGATTGAACGCCAATTATGAAGAAGAACAATCCCAAAATATGTAACAAGAAGATACTAATAGATAGAGGACTAACAATGAGAAACAATCCTGTAAACAGTTGAATAAGCCCCCAAAATGTAAATTTCTTGGATAATTCTTCAGATCGTTTGGAAAGATAGTGAGCCTTCCGCAAACTTAAGGCAGACTTATATAAGAGCCAAATTCCAAGTGTCATCGGAAAGACAATCGGCAAGGTCTTGTAGCCATATAGTAAGAGATAGACTGCAAAGACTAGCGAGACCGCACTTTGGAACAAATAGGGATCTGACAAGGTCGCTTGGGTCCGTAGACGGTAGTAACGTGACAAACGCGAAACTGAAATCAAGAAAAAGCCCAGTGAAATCAACCAGCTAAAGGTGGCAATCTTTTCGATTGGATTCACAAAGAGAATAAATCCAATGCCACAAAATAAAAATGATGACAATAATAGACTGTATTTACTAATATGATGCATTCTGCCTCCTTTAGTTTTCTGCCAACTCACTCAAGTACTCATACCGTTCATACTTGGCTAAGAGCAGCTCATTTTCTTCATCCATCTGGCGTTGGAGACTGGCCAACTTCCCGAAGTCAGAACCATTCTCATTCATCTCAGCTTCTATAGTTGCAATCTTGTTTTCAATCGCTTCGATCTCACTCTCAATGGTTGCCCACTCCTGCTTTTCCTGGTAGCTCATCCGTTTCTTTTCTTCCCGGATCTTGACTACCTTTTCTTTTTCTGGCTTGCTATTTTCTGTAGCCATTTCTAGCTCAAACTTTTTCTCATCTAGGTAATCCGTATAATTTCCAAAGAATTCGCGGATACCACCATTTTCAAAAGCTAGAATCTTAGAAGCGACCTTGTCTAAAAAATAGCGATCATGACTAACCGTGATGACTGGTCCACCAAAGCCTTGTAGAAAGTTCTCTAACACCGTCAAAGTCGCGATATCCAAATCATTGGTCGGCTCGTCCAAGAGCAAGACATTTGGTTTTTCGATGAGAAGTTTCAAGAGATAGAGGCGTTTTTTTTCACCACCAGAAAGTTTCTCTATCAAGGTACCGTGAGTGGAACGTGGAAAGAGAAATTGCTCCAGCAACTCAGCAATCGACGTAGAGCCTGCGCTAGTCTTGACCTCTTCCGCTACTTCTTGCAGGAAGTTGATCATCCGCTTGCTTTCATCCAAACCTTCGATCTGCTGCGAGAAGTAAGCAATTCTCACCGTTTCTCCAATAACAACCTTGCCAGCAGTCGGTTGGAGTTTCCCAGCAATGAGATTGAGCAGGGTCGATTTCCCAACACCATTATCTCCCACAATTCCAATTCGATCCTTGTTTTGAACCAAAAGGTTAAACTGCTGCAGAATAGGGCTCTGGTCATAGGCGAAATCGACATCTTGAAATTCGATGACTTTCTTACCGATCCGACTGGTTTCAAAGGACATTTCCAGATCTGTTTCTGTAGTCTGGTGAGATAGGTCCTTCTTGAGGTCGTGGAAACGATTGATCCGCGCCTGTTGTTTAGTAGCACGCGCCTGCGGTTGCCGACGCATCCAGGTCAATTCCTGCTTATACAGTTGCTGCTTCTTATGAAGAAGAGCCGCATCTCGCTCGTCCTGCTCAGCTTTCAAGCGGACATAATCTTGGTAGTTCCCTTGATATTCGACTAGACCAGCACGGTCCAGTTCAAAAATTCGAGTTGAAATATTGTCCAAGAAATAACGGTCATGGGTGATGAAAAGAACGGTTTTCTTAGAGTTCTTTAGAAAATTGGTCAACCATTCGATGGTATCAATATCCAAATGGTTGGTCGGTTCATCTAACAGGAGCAAATCATGGTCTCCTAGGAGAACCTGAGCTAGCTGGACACGGCGACGCAACCCTCCAGACAAACTACCAACCTTAGCAGATAGATCTTGAATCCCCAGTTTAGTTAAAACTGTTTTGACCTGGCTTTCGATTTCCCATGCATTGAGAGAATCCATCTCTGCCATCACTTTTTCCAGTTTAGCTTGCTGACTCTCATCATACTGGCTCGTCAAGAGTTCATACTGACGAATCAATTGGAGTTCTTTCACATCTTCTGACAAAACTGTATCAAGGACAGTTTTGTTATCATCAAATTGAGGTTCTTGGGTGAGATAGCCAATCTTATAATCATTCTTTGCAGAAAAAGGAGAACGATCTCCGTCATAGCCTGAACGACCCGATAAAACATCTAAGAGAGTTGTTTTCCCTGTCCCATTAACCCCGATTAGGCCAATCCGATCCAGCTCATGAATGATGAAAGAAATATCTTTAAAGACCGTTTTGTCCCCAACGGACTTGGTTAGTTTTTCAACGATAAAATCGCTCATGCTTCCCCCTTCTTAGCTTCAAGATAGTCGCTCAAAAAATCTCCAATCGCTTGAATGTCATTCTCTAATTCTCCATCTACAATGGCCCATTCAATGGCAGAAATCACTTGTCCTAGAGCTGGACCTGGTTTTAAGCCGTATTCCTTGATCAACATCCCACCATTGACTACAATTTCATGCTTATCATGAATAGCTAGAGCATCATACAATTCCTCAATGACTTGGAAATCTACGGGCAATCCATGAGCCTGACGTAGTTCTTCCGCTGATAAGAGCAGAGACTTATCATAGCGGTAGACGTCCCGACGATTTAAACGAGCCTTTTCTCGTAAGCGGTAAATTTCAACCAACTGCTCCACCTTCTTAGCGAAGTCACGAGATGTTTTCCATTTCTTGAAAAAAGCAGAAACCTTATTCTCATCTAAGGTCAAGAGTAAGGCAGCCCATGCTTGCTCTGAACTCGTAAAGCTATAGTCCATCTTCAGTTGGAAAAGTTTCTCTAGTGACGAACGACTATTCTGTAAGAGAGGAAGATACTGATAGCTATGACTAGCAATCAGCCCTTCTAAGCCCTTGCGCCAATAAGGAGCTAAGAGGAGCTTATCTAACTCAATAAAGACTCGTTCGACAGAGATCTTTTCTAGCAAGGGGGCGCAATCTGTCATAGCTTTAAAGGTCTCTTCTTCTAGATCAAAGCCAAGACTGGCTTGAAAACGAAATCCACGCATAATCCGAAGAGCATCCTCATTAAAGCGTTCTGTTGCCACTCCAACAGCCCTTAAAATTCGATTCTCCAAATCTTCCAGGCCATTGAACAGATCAATGATTTCCCCTTCTTCACTCAAAGCAAAGGCGTTGACAGTAAAATCACGGCGCTTGAGATCTTCTTCTAGCGAGCGCACAAAACTTACCGAGCTGGGTCTCCGATAATCCACATAGACATCCTCTGTCCGAAAGGTGGTAATTTCATATTCCTGATGGTTCTCTAATACTAAGACCGTCCCGTGTTCAATCCCGACATCAATGGTCCGCTCGAAAATAGCCTTGGTCTCTTCTGGGTAAGAGGAGGAAGCGATGTCTACATCGTGAATTGGACGACCTAAAATAGCATCTCGCACAGAGCCTCCGACGAAATAAGCTTCATACCCAGCTTTTCGAATCTTTTCTAATATTGGCAAAGCCTCCTGAAATTCAGAAGGCAGTTTTTTTAATCTCATAATAGATGTTCTAAACCATAGACAAGCTCATGACGCTTGACTACTTCTTTTACTCCTAGATTAACCCCTGTCATGAAGGACACCCGATCATAGGAATCGTGGCGTAAGGTCAATCCTTCTCCTTGACTACCGAAAATCACTTCTTGGTGGGCTACCAGACCAGGCAAGCGAACCGAATGGATATGCATCCCTTGGTAGTTGGCACCACGAGCTCCTGGCAGACTTTCTTCTTCGTCCGGCGCACCTTGCCCTTGCGGTTGACGGACCTGACTGATAAGCTCAGCCGTCTTCACAGCAGTCCCGCTCGGAGCGTCCTTCTTTTTATCATGATGCAACTCAATGATTTCTACATTTGGAAAGTACTTAGCTGCCTGCGCTGCAAATTGCATGAGCAAGACCGCCCCAATGGCAAAGTTTGGCGCGATGAGCCCTCCAATATTCTTCTCACGAGATAAATCAATCAAGTCAGTGATTTCTTCTGTTGTAAATCCTGTCGTTCCGACCACAGGCGCCAGTCCATGCTCCAAAGCAAAGCGGGTATGCTCATAGGCAACTTTAGGGATGGTGAAGTCAATCCACACATCTGCATCCAGCATCAAAACGCCTTCCTTGTCATGGAAGACTGGAACACCCGCCAACTCATTCTCAGACGCATGGGGATCAATCAAGCCAACTAGTTCAAGCTCAGGATCTTCTAACACCATGTGATAAGCCGCTTGGCCCATTCTACCTTTAAAACCTGCAATCACTACTTTAATTGGCATGTTTTCTCCTTATATTTTCGGTACAAAACTAATAGCAACGCTATGATTTCCTAAATGCGTGCCAATGACACTGCCAAAGGTCGCAAATGGAATCTCACCAGCAAAACCATCTTGATGAAGAATATCACGAAGTGTTTCCGCTTTATCCAGTGCATTCCCGTGAATGATAATGATTTGATAGTCTTTATCCGCTGTTCCTTCTTTGACAATCTCAGCTAAACGTTTGATTGCTTTTTTCTCGGTACGAACTTTCTCATACACTTCAATCACACCTTCCTCGTTAAAATAGAGGATCGGCTTAATGCTGAGAAGATTCCCAAGGATCGCAGCTCCATTAGAAAGACGGCCCCCTTTGACCAAATGGTTGAGATCATCTACCATGATGTAGGCAGAAGTCCCATCGATTTGCATCTGGATATTAGCTAGAATTTCATCAAATGACCGACCTTCACCTGCCCATTTGATTGCTTCTTCAGCCATCCAGCCAAGCGGAGCACTGGTGATCTTAGAATCTGAGAAAGCGATGGTCATGTTCGGAAACTCATCCTTCAAATACTGGATATTCTGATAGAAACCAGAAATACCTGAAGATAGGAAAATTCCTAAAACATGGGTATAGCCTTTAGATTCTAATTGCGCCAAGAGTTCTTCTAATTCCGCGATACTAGGTTGACTAGTTTTCGGAAGTTCAGACGAAGATTCCATCTTTTGATAGAACTCTTCTGCTGTCAGGTTTTTACCTTCTACGTAAGATACTCCATCAATGACAACTGGAATATCTAGGACAAATAAATTATCGTGTCTTCTTGATTCATCTGAAAGATAGGCAGAAGAATCTGTGATGACTGCTAATTTCATGCATTAAAACTCCAAATTGATCCCTGGTAAATCAAGGGCGATTTCAGTAACTTCATAAGTCAAACGATTCAGCATATTTAAGCAAGGACGAGCTAATTCTTCTACTTCTTCTTTGCTGAATTCGCTTGGCTCGTTGACTAAACGATTGTGAATGTGGTTGATTTGGGTAATGGTCCCGCTGATGACAAAGCCATCAAAGACAATCATATAGGTCAAAATAACGATTAAAGAGGTTGTCTTTAACTCTGTATCGCGTTGAATCAATTGAAAGTTGACGTCTACTTTTGTCTCGGGAGTACCATTTTCTTTTTCCCATTCAAAGTTACGAGCATCATAATGATACTGGCTGACAAATTCTTTTTCACGTTGAATATCCATACTTGTTCTCCTAAAAATAAGCGTTATGAAAATTATACCATAAATTAAATCAAGATTCTATTGCAGAACCATGACTTTTCACTCTGTTTTCTATCAAAAAAACAAGAAAGTAGAGCCCACTCAAGTACTGCGTATTGCCCGACAATACAAATACAATTGAGAGGCTAGAACTTTTGTCCCAGCCTCTTTTATGTATATTTAGTTTTTAGGTTTGCGAAGCAAGCCGAACAAGATACCACTTACGACTGCACCAATCAATACAAACAAGATGTAAAGAAGTGGATTTGAAGTAAGGGCGATGACGAAGATTCCTCCGTGAGGAGCCATCAGTTTCAAACCTGCGAGACCAACAAGGGCACCTGTCAAGGCTGAACCTGCGATGAAACTTGGGATAGCACGAGCTGGATCAGCTGCACCAAATGGAATGGCACCTTCTGTGATGAAGGAAAGACCCATAACAATGTTTGTCAAACCAGAATCGCGTTCTTCTTGTGTGAATTTATCTTTGAACAAGACGGTTGCCACAAATACTGCCAATGGAGGAACCATACCAGCTGCCATAACGGCTGCCATCACAATAGAACCACCTGAAGCAACAGTTTCAGCAAGTGTACCTGTAGCGAAGACATAAGCGGCTTTATTAACTGGTCCACCCATATCGACAGCCATCATACCGCCGACGAGAAGTCCAAGAAGGACAGCTGAGCTACCTGACAAGCTTGAAAGGAAGTTGTTAAGACCAGTATTGATAGCAGCCATTGGAATATTGATGAGGAACATCAAGAATCCTGTCAAACCAACACCAAGTAATGGCAAGAGAAGGATTGAACGGATCCCATCGAGTGAGCGTGGAAGACCTGCAAGTGCTTTACGAAGGAAGAGAACGACTCCACCTGCAAGGAAACCACCAACCAAAGCGCCAAGGAAGCCAGATGATACGGCTGCTGGTAATTCACCTTTAGCAGCACCGAAAGCGATGTTACCAAAGGCTGACCCTGAGCTAGCAATAGATCCTGCAATAAACCCTGCTACAAAACCAGGTTTTTCAGCGATGGAGAATCCGATGTAACCTGCGAGTACAGGAAGCATAAAGCCAAAGGCTGCACCACCGATTGTTTTAAATTGAGCTGCTAATTCATGGTATGAACCAAGTTGAGACAATTGATCTTGAGGAACTCCAAGAATTTGGTCAATCAAGAAGGCAAGGGCGATCAAAATACCACCACCGATTACGAATGGAAGCATTTGAGAAACCCCACTCATCAAGTGTTTGTAGAAGGCTCCAC
>ERZ773027.1853-NODE-1853-length-10804-cov-2.735231_pt1 | contig 10804 bp, 10 predicted proteins | sample MGYA00511032_ERZ773027 | MGnify/ENA primary metagenome ERZ773027 (study PRJEB29015, sample SAMEA2738138) | human oral metagenome | biome: human oral; feature: human-associated habitat; material: saliva | place: China | collected 2190 ... | reverse complement strand
GGTGGCGGTTTCTAACGCCATAAACGCTTCAATAAACACTGCAAGAAGCAACGTTTAAAGGTCTTAATTCTCCCCGTGAACTAATCGGGGAGAATTTCTTTTTTTAGAAAATATGCGATTTTGGCATATTTGAGTTGATAGTTTTACGCTGCACTTATGGAGCAGATATCTAACAGATTAGTGGGCCAGTGCCTTCGCGATTTGCGAAAGAAGCAACGTCTTACTCAAGAGGCGGTTGCTGAGCACCTTGCTGGAGATCAAGCATTCATATCAAAGGTTGAATCAGGCGAGCGTGGCGTTAAGCTCGGAGAAGTTTTTTCTTTTGCCGAAGCCTTAGGTATAGAAGCTTCCGAACTTATCGAAGCGTTGCGTACGTATCGATAGCTTTAGATAGCTTTAGATTACTTTTTAATATAAGAAACTTTATGTAGGACGTGCTTCTTAAAAGAGGTACCTCTTTTTCTGTTTGCCACGTCAACATCAAAAGATAAAAGAAAACGGCCCAGAGAATAATCTCTGAGCCGATTCAAGTCGTGGTGGCGGGGAAGGGAATCGAACCCCTGACACGGGGATTTTCAGTCCCCTGCTCTACCAACTGAGCTACCCAGCCATTGGTGCTTCGAAAAGCTTATTTACTATAACAGACTCAAGCGCTTCGTCAAGCGGGCAATTTATACAATCCAGAAATTTTTTCCGCCAGTGAGGTCAAATTCAACGGTCATACCTTTTATTGCAAAAAACGCCTCAACTTGCTCTTTTGTTTTCTCAAGCTCTTGACCGTCGATTTTCTCGCGTTCATCGGGTTTCTCGCTAGAGGGGAGCTCTATCCACAGAGACTGCTTACCACATGTGTCACGCAGGTGAACTTTGCTCAAAAGGCCCTGCTGAGCGAGCCTTTCATTGAGATGAATGAGGTCAAAGAAATTGACAACTTTTGGCATGCTAACTCGTTTCTCTAAACGCTTGCTCTTAAGCATACACGTTTGCAAATTGGTACAATAGATGACTAGCTTGAACTAGGTCAGCGGTCGTTGCTGCCTCCACTGAATAAACTATTCGAGGGGAAATTATGGCCTTTACGAGAAAAGAATTCTTGTCCCTTTCTGCTTTGGGAGCTGCAGGCACCTTGGCTGCATGTACTCCACAGGCAAGGACGTCTGAGGATACGAATCAGCCTGCATCTAACGTGGACCTTGAAGAGTTCAAGTCACTTAAGCTGGACATGACCCAGTGGAGTTATGACGAGGATAACGACTGCTACTATCAGCTGGGCATTCAGTACTGCACTAAGCCTGCAAGCAAGTCGGTAAACACTCTCTCGGTCTTTGTACCTGGAAAGTATTTCTCGGGAACCAAGAAGGGCTCGACGTACGAGTGCGAAGTAAGCGAGAAAGCCGTTGTGGGCAGCTTCACCGCACGTACTGCGCCAATCGTCATGCCTATTAACACGGCAACGCTGTTCCCTCAGAGCGCTCCTACAAGCTACGCATACGAAGGCCTCGCACCGTACCTTGAGGCTGGTTTTGTGTACGTATACGCAGGTTTCCGCGGTAGAAGTGCCGGTTACGATTCAACTACCGGCTCGGACGAGCTTTACGCTGGTGGATCTCCTTGGCCAGCAGTAGATTTCAAGGCTGCTATCAGGTATTTGCGCTACAACAACGAGCTGCTCCCATGCAATACATCAAAGATTTTTGTGTTTGGCTTTGCAGCTGGTGGTGGTCTCAGCGCGGTGCTAGGAACCTCGGGAGATTCTTCGCTCTATACGCCATATCTCAAAGCTGTTGGCGCTGCTACACATAGCGAGAAGGGCGAGCAGCTTTCAGACTCTATTTACGGCAGCGCTTCATGGTGTCCTGCAACTTCATACGACCTTGCAGACGCAGCGTATGAGTGGTCGGCCGGTCAGTATGCAGATGCAACAGATTCTCGTGCTGAGGGTGTATGGACCCAACCTCTCTCGCAAGATCTTGCTGGTGCATATGCCTCATTTGTCAACAACATGGATCTTCTCGACAGCAATGACAGTAAGGTCAGTCTTGATGAGACTAACTCTGGCGTCTATACCGCTGGATCATATGCAGACCTTCTTATCAACGAGCTCAAGACCTCTGCGAATAACTTTGTTAGGGACAACGCATTCCCTTATACCTCTACGCCTCAGCGACTGGAAGAGCCTACGTTCCCAGGTGATCCAAATCTCGCGACGGTTCGTGGTACAGATAATGCAGCTCCTGCTACTCAGCAGGTTCAATCTACTATCTACGATACTGCTGAGCACTATTTTGGCTCTCTGAACTCAGAATCTATTTGGGTTGTATATAACCTTCGTCGTCAGAGCGTTGAGCTTGAGAACTTGAGGGGTTTCTCGCGAGCTTTAAGAGGCGCGTCGCTTCCAGTTGGAGCTTTTGATGCTCCTGATAGAAGCACCCGCGCTAATCAGCTTTTTGGTGTTGGCGAGCAAAGTACACTGCATTTTGATGAGCAGACTGCTGACCTCATTAAAAAGAACCTTGATACTTACATGAAGCTTGCCGATTGGAAGTCCAGCTACGCTAATGATTGGACCTCTGATCTGAATAAGGCTGATACGCTGGAGAATGACATTCCAACTCGTGTTGATATGTTCAATCCACTGTACTTTACCAGCGCATCTTACAAGGGCTATCAGACAGCATCGGTTGCTCCTTATTGGCGCATTAATGAGGGCGCTCAGAATACTGATACTTCAATCTGCACCTCGTTCAATTTGGGCCTGTCTCTAAAGCATTTCTCGGGCGTGAGCAGTGTTGATTACACGCTTGTTTGGGATAAGGGCCACGTTCTTGCCGAGAGAACAGGCAATGCAACTGCCAACTTGGTGTCTTGGATTGTTTCGTGCGCGTCTGCTTAAAGGGGAGGTCATAGCGTGTTTCAAACAAAGAACCGCCGACTGTATGGTGTTGTTGTTATTGTTGTGCTTGCGGTAGGAGCAATATTCTTCTCTCTTATGAGGGGTGCTGATAAGTCTCAGTCACAAGCAAGCTCGCAATCACAGCAGACGCAACAGACGCAGTCTCAGAGCTCACAAAACAAGGGCTACATTGATTCTGTAGCAGCGGATGACCCATATGCAAAGGGCATTCACCATGTTCGTATTGTGGTGAAGGATTACGGCACTATCGAGGCAACTCTTAACGCAAACGTTGCACCTATTACGGTTTCTAATTTTGCTCATCTTGCCGAGTCAGGCTTCTATAACGGCCTCACGTTCCATCGCATTATTGACGGCTTCATGATCCAAGGTGGAGATCCTAAGGGCAATGGCTCGGGCGGATCCGAGAATAAAATCAAGGGTGAGTTTACCAAAAACGGTGTCGAGAATAACATCTCGCATACACGTGGAACTATTTCCATGGCACGCGCCCAAGATCCAAACTCTGCAAGCTCACAGTTCTTTATCATGCAGGCAGACAACTCAACTCTGAATGGAAATTACGCTGCATTTGGCACGGTAACAAGTGGAATGGACGTTGTCGATGCAATTTGTAAAGGCGTAACCCCAACCGATTCAAATGGAACTATCCCTGCTTCAGAGCAACCAGTCATTGAGTCTATTACAATGATTGATTAGATTCCTTATATAAAATATTGTTATGTTATTGAATGACCTACGACAAGTTATAAAGTTGCAGGTCATTGGCTTAAAACACGCTTCTCATGGTATACTATTGTTATCCGAGAGGAGTGGTGTTATGCGAGCTGTTGGCGAGTTTTGCGTTCACCCAGGTCAGGGCGTATGTCTTGTTGAAAATGTAGTTTCGGAGCCTACTCCGGCCTACGTTTTGTCTCCTATTGGGCAAAAACATCCTGTTCAGATTGTATTTCCTCTTGATCAAGAATTCAGACTACGCGATCTTATGACGCGTGATGAGGCTACAAATCTTGTTGATACCTATCCTCAAATTGAGCTTATTACGTTCCATATTCATAATGCATCGCTTGAGGAATCTCATTTTAGACACGCTATTAGAGAAGGTTCTTGTAAAGACTCCTTTAGTATTGCTAAAACATTTAGAGCTCGTATTGATAAGGCGCGTTCGCTCAACAAGAAACCACCTGTTTCTCACGAGAGAATTTTTAAGATGGCCAGTAATCGCGGTCTTTACGAGCTTATTACGGCACTTAATTGCACCGTTGACGAGATTCAAAAGGTGTTTAGTTCGCGCTATGGCGTAGAAATTGGAAAAGCGTAGCTTATAATTAACCCATCCGTTCAAGAGATGGGAAATTATGGCTTCAGAAACATCTGCAAATCGTGCTGTTGTTACTGTTTTGGGCAGCGATGCTCCAGGAATTGTTGCAGCAATTTCTACCACTTTGGCTGAGTCAAATGCCAACATCTTAGATATCGCTCAAACCATTCTGTCTGGTATTTTTACTATGACCATGTTGGTTGAACTTCAGGATGCTGAGTCCTTCTTGAGCCTCAAAGAGCGTCTTGATGCCGTCTCAGAAAAGCTTGGTGTACAAGTAAATATGCAGCGTGAAGAGGTCTTCACGTTTATGTATCGTCCATAAAGAGGTCTTTACGTTTATGTACCGTCCTTAAAGGGGTAGTGTTTTGTCAGAGCTTTCAACTGAAGAACTCATTGCTCAAAAGCAGTCTTGGCTCACTCAAGATGTATCAAATCTGAAAGTAGATATTGTCTTTTCCGATATGGATGAGACATTTTTGCATACCGATAAATCTCTTGATTCAAAAAACATGGCAATGTTGGATCGTCTGGCTGAGCTAGGCATTCCTTTTGTCCCATGCTCTGGACGCGCGTTTAACGTGCTGCCAAAAGAAGTTGTGAACCATCCTGCTTCTAAGTACGTGGTGTCCTGCGATGGCGCCATCATTAGAGATCTTTCTACTCAGACGGTACTGCACGAGTCTACTGTTACCAAGGAGCAGGCGCTTGAGTTGTATCAAAAGCTTAAAGACCTTCCTGTCACTTTTGATATTTTTGCAGATGGTGGTGTATATCTAGAGCGCTCAAGGCACAATCTTATCTCTCAGTTGGGTATTCCCGCAGATCATGCGGCATTTATGCAACGCTCGCGTACTCCCTTTGACCAAAGCGTTGAGGAGTTTATTGAAGGCGTTACTACCATCGAGCGACTTGGTTCCTATTGGTCTGTTTCAGAAGGCGAGAAGTATCAGGCGCTTGTAGCAGATGCTGTTGCCTCGGTAAAAGGGCTCAGTGGCACGGCTTCCATGAGTATGGGAATGGAGATCTTGGCCGACGGCACCTCAAAGGGCGCCGCACTTCAATGGCTGTGCAACTATCTTGGTATCTCCACAGAGAGCGCTGCAGCCTTTGGCGACTCGCTCAATGATGTTGCAATGCTTTCTGCAGCTGGAATGGGTACTGCAGTTGCTAACGCTCGTCGTGAAGATTTTGAGGCAGCAACCTATATCACACTCACTAACGATGAGGCGGGTTTCTCGCGATTCCTTACGTGGGCACTGGGGGAGTAAGCACTTGGCGCTGAAGGAGTAGTGTCTCAGAGTTTTGCTTGAGACATATGGTTTAAAGGAAAAGCCGGCAGATACAATCTGTCGGCTTTTGTTATGAGAAGTAAAACTACTACGCGCTAGGCCTAGTGATTGGTGTCTTGTTGCTCCTCAAAGACATCTTCATCAGCCTCTTCTTCGTCAAGTTTAAGAGGACGGAAGCTAGCGGTATCGCCACCAACGTAGTCTGCAACAGTAGCTGCGTTTTCAACGCGCTCCTTGTGCAGCGCTTCTGCAAAGATATCTTCGTCTTCCTCAATCTCTGCAATACGCTCTTTCATAGGAGCCTCAACAAGTGGCATAGAACCCGTCTGAGCTGCGTCATCAAGCGTGATACGAGTAAGCTTCTGCCCGCGCTTAACCTTGGAGAACAGAGGAACGTATTCAAAGACAATGTTGGAGTTCTCAAGACCATACCAGCGAGCAGGAGATCCGCAGATGCGACGAATAAAGTACTTGAGCTCAAGGCAACGAGCGTCAAAACCGTTGATGTCAGTCTCTGGAGCTAGTACCTTACGCAGCAGACAGAATCTAAAGTCACCAATTTCGGAGTGCTCCTTGTAGATGGAATACTTGTGATTCTGTGGAGCAAGCTGATTGTTCTTAATCAGGTCACCAACAATCTGATACAGATAGGTGTTAATACGCTGGTTTACCCTAAAGCCAAGACGCAGGGTGATCTTGAACAGGAAGTCTGTACCAAAGTCATTGACGATAAACTCACGGGTATTTGGATCGTCTGTCAGCGAGATGTTAATAAAGTAGTAGGCCTTAGCACGCTTTGGACGCTTATCCAAGATGGAATAGAGGATGTCTCGATCCAGCTTGTCAAATGAAGAGTCATTGGTCAAGAAGACCAGGTTATCAGCGAGGGTTGTATAATCTGCATCGTGGCTCAAGCTACGGAGCTGGTCAATGTATTTATCTACGGGGAGATAAACGCTCTGCGTCCTCTCAACAGCGGTACCGCGACGCCAGACAAACATGACAACAAAGATTGCGGTAGCCATAAGAACGGTAAAGTAGCCGCCGTGGAAGAACTTGGTAAGGCTTGAGAAGAAGAACATAGCCTCGATAGCACCAAAGAAAAGAATGAATGGAATGGCCGCCCATAGGCGCTTTCTGATAACAGCCAGGTAGGTGTAGAGCAAGATTGAGGTCATGAGCATGGTAACGGTAATTGCAAGACCGTACGCTGCTTCCATGTGCTCAGAGCTCTGGAAGAGAAGTACAACGCCAATGCAGCCAACCCACATGATGTTGTTTACAAGTGGAATGTAAATCTGGCCCTTAGTTGTGGAGGGGTAGTTGATCTTGATATGAGGCATAAGGTCAAGCTTAATAGCCTCAGAGACAATGGAGTAAGAGCCGGTAATCAGTGCCTGAGAGGCAATAATTGCAGCAAGCGCAGAGAGAATAACGGCAAATGGTCTAAGCTGACCAGGAAGCATTTCAAAGAAAGGATTGAGGTCTTTGATAGTATTTAGCACGGTGTTATTGTGGTTGGTAATGAGCCATGCGCCTTGTCCAAGATAGTTCAGAATCAAGCAGACCTTAACAAAAGGCCAGCTTACGTAAATGTTGCTCTTGCCAACGTGACCCATGTCAGAATAAAGTGCCTCTGCACCAGTGGTACAAAGGAAGACACTACCTAAAACCATGAGGCCAGCTGCATTGAGCTTGCCATCAAAGAGGAACAGAATGCCGCGGACTGGGTTAAGAGCTCGAACAACGCTAATGTCAGCAAACATGTTCATAACACCCATGGCACCCAAGAACAAGAACCAAAGCGTCATGACAGGGCCAAAGGCCTTACCAATGGTAGAGGTACCTGCCTTTTGCAGAGCAAAGAGTGTGCAGAGAATAGCAATGGTAATCATGACAACAATGTGCTGATTATCACCAATAATAGCATGAGCTGCAGGAATAGTACGCAAACCCTCAATAGCGGTGGTTACTGTAACAGCTGGGGTCAAAATACCGTCAGCAAGAAGAGCTGCGCCACCAATCATGGCAGGAATAATCAGCCATTTGGCGCACTTTTTAACCAAACTGTAGAGCGCAAAGATTCCGCCCTCATTGTGGTTGTCTGCCTTCATTGCAACCATGACGTATTTAACGGTTGTAATGAGTGTCAGCGTCCAGATAATGAGGGACAGAGCACCCAAAACAACATCGGTGCTCATGGTAAGAAGACCACCGTTACCAGCAATAATTGCCTTCATGGTGTACATTGGAGAAGTGCCAATGTCACCGTAGACGATGCCAAGGGTAACAAGTACCATGCCAGCACTTAGAGGAATGCCAGTTGATTTCTTGGCTTTGTCCTTAGAGAAAAGCGCATGAAATGCAGCTTTACTTGTATTCATCTATTAATCCTCTCAACAGATGATTAGTACAGTTCGTCATCATATGTTAGTCCATATACCTAGTTATAACTAGACGAATGTACAAACGTACTTATTTTGTCTGCAAGCGGAAAAAAATTTACTCATTTTCCCGCGGTTTTCTCGAGATTTTATATGCATGGTGGATCTTCTGATTTCTTGAGAAGTCCTCCGGAATAGTTTCACTTGTTATGTCTTCGATGATGACGCCAGCTCGCTGGATTTTCTCGAAATCTGGCTTAAAGGTACGCAGGTTGCACGAGAAGATGGCAACGCCACCGCGAGTTAGAAGGCGAGAAATGCCAATAATAAGCTCAGCGTGATCTCTCTGGACATCAAACGAGCTCTGCTTCATGCGCGATGAGTTGGAGAAGGTAGGGACGTCGCAGAAGATGACGTTCCAGCGGTTTTTGGTGTGACGCATCTCGGTAATCCAAGACAGGACGTCTGCCTGGACAAACTCGTGTTCTTCGCCGTCAAAACCGTTACGCTTCATGTTGCGCTTGGCCCACTCAAGCGAAGGCTTGGAGAGGTCAACGGTTGTGGAGTGAAGCGCGCCACCATCTGCTGCGTAGCAGGTAGCGGTACCTGTATAGGCAAAGAGGTTGAGGAAGCTCTTAGCTGCGCCGGCACTCTTCATGAGCTCGCGAATCTCTGCGCGCGTATCGCGGTGGTCTAGGAAGATTCCACAGTCCAGTCTGGATGCAAAGTTGACCTCAAAGAGTAGGCCGCCCTCATCGATGAGCAGCATTTCTTTTCTGGAGTTGTCGGCAGCGCTGCCCTCGTCAGAGTACTGAGAGCCACCCTTTGCACGCGTTCTTGTTCGTAGATTTACGTTTGAGCTGGGTACGCCTAGAATGCGAGGAGCCAAAGCTAGGACGTCTAGGAGGCGGCGCTTTGCAAGGTCTGGATCAATCTCTTTAGAAGCGGCGTACTCAGAGATTTGCAGCCAGGTAGTTGGCTTTGTGGCGCCTTTGTAGATGTCAATGCTGACGGCATAATCGGGCAGGTCAGCGTCGTATACACGGTAGCACGAGACATCGTTTTTACGAGCCCACTTAGCGCGCTGCTTGGCCACCTTAGCAAGGCGTGCAGCAAACTGATCGGATGCAGGAACAAGTACACTTACCGGCTGGTTGTTGACCATAACGGTGGGGCCTGCAGGAACTGACGAGGGCTCAGAGTTGCTTGCTGATGCATCAGACGCACCGGCTTCGACTTCTTCAGCGATTGCGGCAGGGTAGCAGCGCATGGTGGCAATGGAGTTGCCCACGTAGACAGAAAGTGTCTGCGATGGAGTTGCTCTGAGTACCGTATCGGTATTTGTATCGCTGGTAAGAAGCGTGCTTGCCTGTCCCGCAAAAAGTCCAAGCGTAGCGTAAGCAGAGCCCTGAAGTGTAGGCTCTTCTTTGGTCCACGAGAGATCGGCAACAATGCCCGTGAAGTGCTCTGCATATTTGAGCAGCTCAGAAGCTGCCAAGAACTGCACGTCAGCCTTGAGACCGCCTGCACGAAGCGTATAAAGTACAGCCTCCTTGGCCTTTGGGCGAGGGTCTGCTGCATAGAGTGTGACCTGGCGCTCTTGGCCCTTCTCGGCACGTTCATCGGCCTCGGCAAGCAAATCCTGCCAGGCATCGTCGTCGTGGCCAGCCCAACCCGTCATGCCCCAGCGAGCGCGCAAGATGCCCGGCGCCACGTCCAGCGCCATGCCCGCTGCCTCCTGTGCAAGCGCGCCTGCTCCCGGGAACAGCAGCGCCGGCAGCGGCGCGTCTGGCGAGAAACCCGGTGCGCTCGCAGCAGTTTGCGCCTGCAGGTACAGAAGAGCAGCGGCGTAGTCTAGCCTGAGCGGCGCAAACTCACGTGCCGGCCCTCGACCGCCAGTCAGACTGCGCTTAAAGAGCGCCTCACCAGCAAGGTCAATGCCAACCGTGGCACGGTTGCGTGATACGCGCACGACAATAGTTACGTCAGGCGCAAGCGTGTTGACCATAGGACGGCTTCCGCGCTTTGCTGCAAGTCGGTCTACAATAGCGTCTTTTGTTCTGACAGCAATGAAATTGGTGTTTCTGAGCTGGTCATTTGTGCCGTGAGCGCTGACTGCAATGGTGGCATGCGGACCAATATGGTCTTCCCAAGCAATGCGGGAGAGGTCTTCGTAGAGAGCGTCTGAAGTTGCAGCGCCAACACGATCAAGCACCAAAATGACGCGAGACGTGAGGCGAGACCATAAACAGACGCGGTAAGCATCGGCAAGTGAGCCGTAAAACGCAACCTGTCCGCCAAGAGGGCGCACCTTTTTGATGCGCAGGCCGTCTAGCTCCTGTGCAAGAAGCTTCTCAAAGCCTTTTGGACACGTTGCAAAGAACTCAAGTTCTTGAGACATCGGGACACCTTTCGCCCGTAGGAATGGAATACATACTGACGTAACATTTTCCCATGTTTTTCTCGCCAAATGGCTGGGGAAAAGAAAATACATCAAGAACCCGTGGGTCACTCTCGGACAAGAACCCGCGGGCCAGCACCCGCAAGCAGCGGCTCCTCGTCTAAATCACCACCCTCCACTCACCGAAGAGCGGAAGTTCATACATAATGTCCCAAATCATCTGTTATTTTTCGCTTAAAATACGCGTAGTATCTTTTACTAAGAAATAGAGAGCTGTTTAAGGTTTGGGAGTCATTATGGATGCAAAAGTTATGGAAACATTTGAGTCCTGGCGTGCAAACGTCACCGAAGAAGACCTGGTAAAAGAGCTCGGAGAGCTTGCAAAACCAGAAGCAGAGGATAAGCTCTACGATGCATTTTATCGTTCACTTGCTTTTGGTACTGCTGGTCTTCGTGGCACCATTGGCGTTGGCACTAACCGCATGAACGTCT
>ERZ773027.1852-NODE-1852-length-10820-cov-6.578727_pt1 | contig 10820 bp, 10 predicted proteins | sample MGYA00511032_ERZ773027 | MGnify/ENA primary metagenome ERZ773027 (study PRJEB29015, sample SAMEA2738138) | human oral metagenome | biome: human oral; feature: human-associated habitat; material: saliva | place: China | collected 2190 ... | reverse complement strand
CAGATATTCCTGTAGCCGTTGGCTTCGGTATTTCCAAGCCTGAACAAGCGGAAGCAATGGCGCGTGTATCAGATGGTGCTATCGTAGGTTCCGCTATTGTTAAAATCATTGCTGAACATGGGGAAAATGCAGATCAAGCATTGTTTGATTACGTACAATCTATGAAACAAGCTGTACTCAATGCTGGTGCATAATATTTTGGTGTTACCTATTATAGTAAATAAATAAGAATGGGGATTTATCGAAATGTTAATTCGATAGACCCCCTTTTTATGTGTGTATATATGTGCGTTTTTTTACTCGTTGAGGATAACTCCATATATTTGGTATGATTATTCTATATATAGTTAGAGAAAAGGATGTTCAATGATACAACAATTAGTGATTAATGCAATAAAGAAGAACATAATAAATCGGTATAGTGAGTTTTCCAGCACTATTTCTCGCAGTGAATTTTGGAAATTCATACTCGTAGAAGCTTTTCTTTTTGGAATTTGTGTAGCCATCTTAGGGTTATTATCTCTTAATAGTGCTTTGTATATGTACATGATGGCATTATTTTTTGCTATATGCACTGTATCCATCATGAGTCTTACACTACCAAACTTAGGTGCTATCATTTGTCGATTCCGTGATACGAATACTAGTGCATGGCTATTGCTACTAGTTTTAATCCCTTATATTGGAATTCTCATTGTTATTGCATTATTGTTGCGTGACTCTAAGGCCAGTTCAATCGATGAAAGCCAATCCGTCACCCAAGAGGAAATGAATTTAGTCGATGATAGCTATGAATCTATGGAGCCACAAGTTGTGGACAGTGTAGTGGTAACGAATCAAGCATATGGTAAGAAAACCATTATTATGACTGCATTAGTAACAGTGCTGTGTTGGTCCGTGGGGCTATATAGTTTTTCCTCAGCTACTACTAAAGAAGCTAGAGCGTATTTAAAAATGGAGCCAGGCGCCTTTATGACGTTAGCTATAAAAGATCTAGGCAGTGATACGGCTATTCCTTCAGCACAACAAGTCGTAACAGATTACTATGCGTATCTTAATAAGGAGCAATATCAAGAGGCATATCGACTACTTGCTCATAGAGAGCGTGAAAAATACGGTACATATGAGCAATGGGTGAAATCGGTGAAAGCAAGTCATAGCCGAGAAATGCGACGTATTTTTCTCGATGGCGTATATGTAGACGATGATGGCTTTAAGCATATTTATTTTGATATGGCTTTCAAAGGGGAAGAATATCCTGGAAGAATGGCTGTATATATGGTGTATGAACATGAAACGTGGCGCATTGAATCGATTGCACCGTATCATAAAGAATAGGGGGACCAATGGAACAAAATATGATATATGATGTTAGTTATATGGAATCCCTTAAACGCGGATTTAAGCAATATGCTACTTTTTCAGGACGCGCTAGTCGGAGTGAATTTTGGCGATTCATGGTGAGTCGCGAGATTATCATAAATAGCATTGGTGTTCTTAGTATTATAGTGGATATGATGTTTGGAGAAACTTCTGATATAAGTGATTATACGATCTGGCTATTTATTATAATGCATTTGATCTATTTAATGCCTACCATCGCTTATTCCAGTCGGCGATTGCATGATATTGGGCGGAGTGGAATGACATTGTTTATGGTATTAATACCTATTGTTGGTTTTTTTGTACTGCTATCTGATTTTGTTAAACAAGGAGATGTTTCATCAAATGCGTATGGAGAAAGAACTTCATATGTTGTAGTTACTCCTACCGAAGAAGAGAAAATTGGAATAGAGCGTACTGCATCATTGCGTGAAGACGTAACGATGGGAGCTCTTGCAATCATTTTATACATTTGGGTATTTGTATATGATTTTATTCCAGCTGCGTGGATAGCTTATAACACAAGTGGTTTGCAATAACTATAAAACCTCGTTTTATCATTTGATAAAACGAGGTTTTATTACTATACCCTAGAAAGTTTATAAAAGTTTAACCTAGGTTTTATTGACTATATTGAAAAATCTTGTAAAATGAATGATAGATGAAAATAATTAGTTTGATTAGATAATAATTATTGATGTTAAGTTATATCGTTGAAAGAGGTTTTGTATGTTGGCTTGTTCTAAATGTGGACAAAGGATACCGGATTCAGAGCGGTATTGTCCATATTGTAGACATATGAAGAATGTTCCACTACCCATTGATTCCTATGAATTAGGGTTTATAGAAAACTTTATACATTGTGCAGTTCGTAAATATGCAGATTTTGAAGGCCGAGCCAGTCGTGGTGAATATTGGCGATTTATCCTTATGTATCTGCTAATTGTATCTATTATATTGTTTGTCTGTGCTTTTCTTAGTAGTTTTACAACCGTATCAGGAACTACAGGTGTTGGTCTAGGTTTAGTTGCACTTGTCGTATTATCTATTGGTTTTGTTATACCTGGTATTGCTGTTGCAGTACGTCGTTTACATGATATAGGTTGGGCTGGTTGGTTTGTTTTAGTAGGACTTATTCCTTTTGTAGGCGTGCCTATTATGCTTATTCTTATGGCTCTGCCAGGAAAGAGCGCTGCTAATCGATTTGGAGCGCCAACGGGAACCACAATTATTACGAAACAAATGGCACATAAATATGGTTTCTTTGATACGACGCCGTCTAATGTACTGACCATGAGCCTTATTATATCTCTCATTGTTTTATGGATATTAGTGGATCATATGTTAGTAACATAAATAAATTTATATAAACAATTTTGGCACCAATCATATGTATGGTTGGTGCCATTCTTTTTGTACGCCGAATAGGCATGACTAAAACCCCAGTTAAACTGGGGGGGCAGTAAAATTTCTTAGAGAAAAGGAAAGAACCTCCTAGTGGTAAAATGAAGTTGGTCTGGCGACCACAACATTTTAACATAGGAGGTTCAATGTCAATGAATGACGTAAAAAGCTTATCACATAGTAAATGGAGATGATAGAGGTAGAATGCTGTTCAGATCATATCCATATGCTAGTAACGATTCCACCACATTTATTATAGAACCTTTATTGAACTGTAATACCGTGGATTTCTTGTGCTAAACGTTTTAAAGCGTCAACAGTACGAACACCAGGTGTGATTTCAGACAATTTTACACGGATAAAGTGATTTTCTTTAATCGCTGTAATGTCTTGTAATTGAGGATTAGCTTTCAATTTAGCGATTTTTTCTTGGAAATCATCATCGTTGCGGATGGAATTGCCGTAGTCAGCGATAATAATATAGTCAGGATTTTGGGCGATTACAGTTTCCCAAGAACCTTTAGCCCAAGTTTTATCAACACCAAGGCCACTCATTACATTATCGGCACCGATGAGACGAAGAATGTTAGTTGTATAGCCTTCAAATGCTGTGAACGGTTGACCATCTTCGGAATCATAGATGAATACGCGTTTTCTAGGGACATCTTTCAATTGGTTTTGTACTTTTGTAAGAGTATCACGTTGAGCCTTAACCCATTCATTTGCTTTAGACTCTACACCGAAGATTTTACCTAACATAATCATATCTTTAAAGTTAGTTTCTAAATCAGCCTTAGTAGAAAGCATAGATTCTGGTAACCAAATATTAACTTTATTAGCAATCATTTTGTCTGCTGGAATGGCACGTTTGCTGAAGGAATCAGGCCAGCCAGTAGCAAAGTCAGGTTTTACGCTCATGAATACTTCGTAAGAAGGCCATTTTTCAGCTAATACTTTTACCTTGTCGTACTCACCTTGTAATGGCTCGTAGATTTCCTCTTCTTTAAATGCAGTGCCTGCCATTTTGTCAGCGAGACCAAGTTGAAGCATCATTTCGGTTGTTGCCTGGGACATGGATACAGCATGTGTTGGAGGTGCACTTACGGAGAAGTTTGTAGTAGCGCCGTCGAATGTTTCGCTCCAGCTAGCGATTGCTTGTGCTGTTTGCGTGTTTTGTTGGGACGTAGTGCCGCAGCCAGTGAAAGCTAGTGTTGTGCCTGCCACCAATAGTCCTAGAAGGGTAAAGCGTTTTACTTTGTTTAACATTATAATGTCCTTTCTGTAAAAACAGTAAGTGAGGAAATCCTCAACATAAGTAGATTAGCTATATACCTGCATATAGCTATATATTTTTTAGCGTTAAACGCTATAAAATCTAATATTGAATACGATAAATACCGTCTTCTGTCTTTGTGGTAAAGGGGATTTCAAATACAGGTTCCAATAGCTCTGGTGTTAACACCTCTTGTGGAGAACCTGTTTTTACAATGCGTCCCTTATTCATTAATACGATATTATCACAATAGGTAGCTGCCAATTGAATGTCGTGAAGAACAACAATAACCGTTCCTTTGAATGTTTGCAATTCTTTCATTAAAGCCAACTTATATTTTAGGTCTAGATGGTTTGTAGGCTCATCTAGCAATAATATGGTAGGTTCCTGTGTTAGGGCTTTTGCAATAAATACACGTTGTAATTCACCACCTGAAAGGTGTTGCACTTCTTCGTTTGCAAGATGAGAAATACCTATATGCTCCATATAGGATTCGGCAATGGCTACATCTCGCCTTGTATAGTTCCCAAAGCGTGTCTTATGAGGATAGCGGCCCATGAGAACTATATCTTTCACAAGAAAATCGTCAATCATAGCATCATGCATTTGAGATAAGATGGATACAAATTTTGCAAATCGTGACGAATCGATTGACTCTAAAGGTTCATCATTAAGTGTGATGGTCCCCTTAGAATAGATTGATTTTGATAAGTGCTTTAACAATGTTGATTTCCCGCACCCGTTAGGGCCAATGATGGCTGTGATTTTATTAGTGGGAAACTCTACCGATATATCATGTAATACGGATCGAGTAGGATAGTCAAAGCTTAAGTGATTAACTGTATACATAAATTTCCTTTGTCCTAGAAATAGGATTAACTAATCCTTGTATTGTACTTAGCCGATATTTTTATATCGTTTCATAATAATCCAGATAAATAATGGGGCCCCTAATAAAGAGGTAAGAACACCGATAGGGATTTCTTCTGGGCTATATAGTGCTCTAGATAGTACATCAGACCAAATCATGACGATGCTGCCTATGAGCATGCTAAATATCAAAGTATTTTTATGTTTAGGACCACCTGTAATACGAGCGAGGTGGGGGATAATAAGACCGATAAAACCAACGACACCTACCTTAGATACTAAGGTAGCAATCACTATGGATGATGTTATAACGATGGATAATTGTAATGTTTTAACTGAAAGTCCCATGTTGGCAGCCTCTTGGTTGCCGAGGAGTAAGACATCTAAATCTTGCTTATAAATATAGATGAATAAACAAAATAGAGCGACAATGATGGCTGATAATGGTAAATCTTGCCATTGGATGCCCGCAAAACTACCTAATAACCAAAACATGGCACTTCGTACTTGTGCTTCATGTTTGGCACCATAAATAATCATCATTGTTAACGCTGAGAAAATGCCTGTCATACCCATGCCGATGAGGATAAGTTTTACGGGACTGTTACTTTTACCAACACATAATAAAACTAATATGATGGATAACATGGCACCAAAGGAGGCAAAGAAAGGCGTATTGTATGCCCCTAGTAGCGGTAGACCTCCACAAATGATGGCGAATACGGCCCCTGTACTGGCTCCTGATGATACACCTAATACGTAAGGATCTGCTAGTGCATTGCGTGTTACCGTTTGCATTAAAAGACCTACAGCAGATAAGCCGATGCCAGTTAAGATTGAATATAATAGGCGAGGTAAGCGAATATCCCACAAGATTGTGTCGGTCATATGAGGGATAGAAAGGTTTTGTCCTCCTAAGTGTGAGGAGAGACTATTTAGTACATCTGTTAAGGGGATAAAGGTAGATCCAAACTGAAGAGATGTGACTAGAGATACAATTAATATTGCACTCAAAATTAAAATTTTAATCGTATATTGCATGATGCCTCAGAACAATACTTATAATTACATTAACTTATACTAATATTAGTATAGATAATGCTCGATGTAATTACAATAGAAGTACTGGTATAGGTATAGAGACTAGTTTTACTGTTTCCTGTAAACTCATAAAAATTCTGGTAGTAGTATATTTTATAAATGAAACTAAAAGTTATGGCTACTCATTCAAAATACATATGACTTAAAAGGCCTTATTACGCTTTGTGAGAAGCTCTTTTAATTGACTTAAGTATAAAGACCTTTTTATAATAGTTATATTATTATACTATAGCTTGATAGTGGGTATATTAATTCCTAGCTAATATTAGGAAATTAGAGTGGCTTTATAGTATGTTCTATAAAATGATATACCTTACCATATACAAGGAGATGTTATGATGAAGTTTAATACAAAATGTGTCCATGGTGGTGGCAAATCAGATAATACAGGTGCAATTTCTCCTGCTATTTATATGTCTAGTACGTTTTCTCATCCTGGTTTAGGTGAAACTACAGGCTTTCAATATACCCGTGAGTCTAATCCTACTCGGGATCGTTTGGAAAAATTGATAGCTGGTTTAGAAGACGGTTTTGATGCCATCGCATTTTCTTCTGGTATGGCTGCCATCGATGCCGTATTTCATTTATTTTCTCCTGGAGATCACGTTATTTTAGGGGATGACCTTTATGGGGGCTCTATCCGCTTGTTCACTAATATATATGAAAAAAATGGCGTTGAATTTACCTATGTTGGTACCTCTGATTTAGCGGCGGTACAAGCGGCATTCAAACCTAATACAAAGGCTGTATATATTGAAACTCCTACAAACCCAATGATGGAAATTACAGATATTCGTGCGGTGAGTAATATGGCTCATGATCGTAATGCTTTAGTTATTGTGGATAATACATTTTTAAGTCCCTATTTCCAAAAACCATTAAATCTAGGAGCCGATATTGTTGTACATAGTGGTACAAAATTTATTGGAGGCCATCATGATGTTATTTCTGGCTTTACTATTGTGAACGATGAATCCTTAGCAGCTCAACTGCGCCTCGTTTATAAGACTGTAGGAGCCTGTTTATCTGCCTTTGATAGCTGGCTCGTTATTCGAGGAATCAAAACATTAGCACTCCGTATGGAGCAACATCAAAAGAATGCTATTGCTATTGCAGAATGGCTTAAACAGGAACCAAAGGTAACAAAGGTGTTGTTCCCAGGGTTACCAGAACATCCTGGTTATGAGGTAAATAAAGCTCAGTCAACGGGATTTGGTGGCATGTTGTCCTTTGAAGTGGATAGCGAAGAAACGGCTAAACAGGTGTTGGAAGGTATTGAGTTGATTCAATTTGCTGAAAGTCTTGGTGGTACAGAATCCTTGTTGACATATCCTGTTACACAAACACATCCTGATTTAAAGCCAGAGGATGCGGAACGCAAAGGGATTACTCGTCGCTTGTTGCGCTTGTCCGTTGGCATTGAAGATACAGATGATTTAATTGCTGATTTAGCACAAGCTTTTAATAAATAAAAGGAGGCTATTATGGGGCGATATAATTTTGACAAAATCGTAGATCGTAAGCATACAAAGTCTCTGAAATATGATTTTGCTGTACAACGTGGTAAACCAGCAGATGTGTTGCCGTTTTGGGTGGCAGACATGGATTTTGAAATCCCTAGTGAATTAAAGCAAATTCTGTTGAATCGCGTTAATCATGGTGTTTTTGGATACACTGAATCCGATGATGAGTATGTTAATGTATTAAAAAACTGGTTCTCTTCTCGATTTAACTGGTCCATTGAACAAGAGTGGCTAGTAAAAACGCCTGGCGTTGTGTTCGCACTCGCTATGGCGGTGCGAGCTTTCACCAATGAAGGTGAAGGGGTGCTTATTAATCAACCTGTATACTATCCGTTTAGTTTAGTTATTGATGACAATAACAGAAATCTCATTAATGTACCGTTGATTCAAGGTGAAGATGCATATACCATTGATTTTGATGGCATTGAGCGTGCGATTGTAGAGCATAATGTGACATTGTTCCTTCTCTGTAATCCTCACAATCCGGTGGGGCGCGTTTGGACTGAGGATGAACTAAAACGCCTCGGCGATATTTGTATTAAACATAATGTGATTATTGTTAGCGATGAAATTCACGCCGATTTTGTGTGGGACGGTCATACACATACGGTTTTTGCTAATCTTGGTGAAAGTTATGCGGAGCACTGCATTGTTTGTACGGCCCCTAGCAAAACCTTTAATATTGCAGGTCTGCAAGTATCGAATGTGTTTATTCCTAATGAAACCTTGCGTAAACGATTTGTTAAGGAAATTGATAAAGCCGGTTATAGCCAGCTAAATACAATGGGACTTGTGGGCTGCCAAGGTGCTTATGAAGTCGGTGGCCCGTGGCTCGATGAATTGAAAGTGTATATTCAAGGTAATATTCAATTTACCCTTGATTATTTCAAGCAATACTTGCCGAAGCTTCGCATGTATCGTCCAGAAGGGACGTACCTCATGTGGTTTGACTGTTCTCAGTTACCATTAACTGCAGATGAGCGTGAACAATGGTTATTATATGATGCGAAATTATGGCTTGATAGTGGCTCTATGTTTGGTAAAGATGGAGAAACTTTTGAACGCATTAATGTAGCGTGTCCTCGTGCTACTTTGGTGGAAGGTTTAGATTCCCTTCGTCGTGCGTATGAGTCGAAAGGGTATTAGGAGGTTATATAATGCCTATTAAAGTAATTAAAAATTTACCGGCTATAACAAAGTTAGCACAAGAGAATATATTTGTAATGGATACAGAGCGTGCGGAAACACAGGAAATTCGTCCGCTTCAAATTTTGCTTGTCAATTTGATGCCTACGAAAGAGGTTACAGAAACCCAAATTCTGCGAGCCCTTAGTAATAGCCCGTTACAAGTTAATTTAACCTTGCTTCATACTGCATCTCGTAAATCTAAGAATGTAGATGAAGAATATTTGGAAACCTTTTATCGAACCTTTGATGAGGTTAAAGGGGAATTCTTTGATGGCTTAATTATTACTGGTGCACCAGTTGAATTGATGCCTTTTGAAGAGGTAGACTATTGGTCTGAGTTAGTAGAAATTATGGATTGGAGCGAAGAGCATGTATACTCCACATTCTATATCTGTTGGGGTGCACAAGCTGGTCTTTACCATCATTTCGGCATTAATAAACGCATTATGGATAATAAGTTGTTTGGTGTTTATGAACATGATATCTATAATGATCGGCCATTATTATTGCGCGGCTTTGATGAAAGATTCTGGATGCCCCATTCCCGTCATACAACAGTATCCTTAGAGCAAATTAAAGAAAATAAAGAGTTAGAGTTGCTAGCAGGATCTGAACCGACAGGTGCAGCCATTGTGCGCAGCTTAGATAATAAACATATCTTTATTTTTGGGCATGCTGAATACGATTGGGATACGCTAAATCGTGAGTATGAACGGGATGTTGCAAAAGGCGATGATATTGCAGTTCCAGAAAATTATTTCCCTAATAATGATCCAAAGCAACGTCCTATCGTAAGATGGAGATCAGTCAGCACATTGTTGTTTACGAACTGGTTGAACTACTATGTGTACCAAGAAACTCCGTATATTATTGAACAAATACAAAAGATGAAGTTTGAACGAGATAAAAATTTTGGTGCTTATATTTAAATACAGAGTATATTAGTAAACCGAATGAGTTCCCAACGGCTCCACCGGCCGGGTCTGACTCCGGCCTGCGGCCTCCGCAGGGCCAAAGTCGCCTTTGGAAACTCATTCGGTTCTTTCTATATCCATTTGTTTTAAGATACGCCAAAATTTTTGCTATAGCTTATAGTTATGGAGAATGTATTATAAAAAGTGGTAGACATATTTTTTAATGCATAGTAACATAATAGGCATAAGAAATAAAGTTTATTCCTTTAGATGAATGGGAGTTGAAATTAATGAGCAAACAATATAGATTTGAAACAGTACAATTACATGGTGGCCATACAGTAGATCCAACAGGTTCTCGTGCAGTGCCTATTTATCAAACTACATCTTACGTATTCAAAGACGCTGAAGAAGCAGCTGGTCGTTTTGCATTGACTAATCCTGGTGGAATTTATTCTCGACTAGGTAATCCTACGACTGACGTGTTAGATGCTCGCGTAGCACAACTTGAGGGTGGTGCTGGTGGTATTGCTGTAGCATCTGGTTCTGCAGCGATTACATATTCCATCTTGAACGTAGCTGGTGCAGGCGACAACATCGTTGCCGCATCTACATTGTACGGTGGTACTTATAATTTGTTCACTGCTACATTGCCACGTTTGGGTATTCACACTAAATTTGTAAATCCAGATAATTTGGAAGAATTCGAAGCAGCTATAGATGAAAACACTAAAGCTGTTTATATCGAGTCCATTGGTAACCCTGGTATTAACCTTATCGATGTGCAAGCAGTGGCGGATATTGCACATAAACACAATATTATCTTGATTGTAGATAATACATTTGCATCCCCTTACTTGTTCCGTCCATTAGAACATGGTGCTGACGTAGTTGTTCATTCTGCTACAAAATATCTTGGTGGTCACGGCACAACATTAGCGGGTGTAGTGGTAGAATCTGGTAAATTTGACTATAAAGCATCCGGTAAGTATCCTGATTTTGTGGCAGGGGATGAACATTATAATGGTTTGGTATATGGTGATTTACCAATTCCTTTCACTGTAAAGATTCGTGCTCAATTGCTTCGTGATACAGGCGCTTGCATTACACCACTTGCATCTTGGCAAATCTTGCAAGGCATTGAAACATTATCCTTGCGCGTAG
>ERZ773027.1851-NODE-1851-length-10829-cov-12.645907_pt1 | contig 10829 bp, 5 predicted proteins | sample MGYA00511032_ERZ773027 | MGnify/ENA primary metagenome ERZ773027 (study PRJEB29015, sample SAMEA2738138) | human oral metagenome | biome: human oral; feature: human-associated habitat; material: saliva | place: China | collected 2190 ... | reverse complement strand
ACAAAAATATATATACGTATACGTTAGCAGTAACTATAGTTACTGCTTTTTATATCGGTATCTACAATATGTGGCAATTTTCCCTCATATTTACAAGGTTTTAATTATAAATTATAATTAAAAATGTTTAACAATAGTTTATAGTGCGTATAGAGAGGGTTCTTATGAAACGTGTGTGTAAAACAAAATTATCCTTAGCAATTGCCCTTACAATTGCTAGCTCTGTAGGTCAGTATGCAATGGCGGGGAGTACATTAGTTACTTCACCTACTGGTGCATATATTACTGCAAATAACGGTGGGAAGTTTACGGCTGGTAATATGACAAACTACGTATCTACGATTGAGGCAGATACTGGTAGTACAGTCACTATTGATAGAGCAGTGGCTAATGTTGGCTATAATGATAAGCCTTTTATTAGCAGTAAAGGTGGCAGTACTGTTACTCTTAAGGAAGGCGTTTATGATGTTCATAATGTGAGCACTCCTATTGCGGTGGCTCAAGGTGGTACTGTTAATATTGGCGTAGACGGCAACAAAGGTAATTTTATCGGTAACGACTTATCTTTAGTTGGTGATGTTATCGTTAAAAGCGACCCAAATCATGCGTCCGAGATCAATATTGGAATCATTGGTAAAGAATCTCTTTGGGACGGTTTAGCCTTTAATTTAGCAGATAAAGATGCAAAGCATCCAAGTCATATCAATGTATTCCTTGGTGACTATGGTTCTTGGGAGCTTTTTTATCAAGGTGGCTTGCATGAAGGTAAATTAGATGGTGGTACGCAACCTAGCCATGTACATCGACTTGTAGGTTCTAATAACCGCAACTATGCGAACATGGTAACCCAAAGTGAGCATAATAAACTCTATGTAGATAAGCTTGAAGGTCATGTAAACTTTATCTATGACCCTAATGATGAAGGTGGCGACACTGAGGATCCAAGCTATCAACCACCAACTAAAACCTATAATGGTGTGACACCAGATTCTTTCTGGGGTGGTGATATCCACATTACAAGTGCGGCTCCTGGTGCGGCTGCTCATGTGTATACGACTCAAAAAGGCCTAGACATGTCTTCCGAAGAGAATGTAAATAAGATCTTAGATAATTTGGCACATAAGATGTATTATCATAACTATGTAAATGGTGAAAGAAACCTTCAAGGCACAGTAGCTATTGCATCTGATGGTTCTGAATCTGGTCGTTTTACAGTCATCACTTCTGGTCATGCTAAAGAAGGTGACATTACTTGGCAAGCAGATAAAGATGGTCAAGGTAAATACGTATATGGTGAAAATAAACCGGCTCCTAAACCAGAGGTAAAACCGACTCCAAAACCTGAGCCTAAGCCACAACCTAAACCAACTCCAAAGCCAGAAGTAAAACCAGAACCGGCTCCAGCGCCTAAGCCGGAAGTTAAACCGACTCCTAAACCAGAGGTAAAACCGACTCCTAAACCAGAAGTGAAACCAGCTCCAGTGCCAGACCGTAATTCTCACATTCATGTTATCATGGGTGATTTTGATACACCTCATATGCGCGGTGCTCGTTCTGCCATCATGAGTAATATCAACGGTTGGAGAACATTGACAGATAATATGTATCGTCCACGTGTATTGCAACAAGGCGAACCAACAGGTATTTGGGCTCGCGTTGGAGGCGGTAAATACAGCTTCAATGCAACAGGTATCGACACAGATACTACGTATACACGCATTCAAGGTGGTTACGATGCTAAAACTAGCAGCGGTTGGACTGTAGGTGGTCAAGTTTCTTACCTTCGTGGCAACGATGATTACGTATTTAATGGTACTGGCAAGGAAAAAGCTTTTGCAGTTGGTGCGTACGGCTTGAAAGATCTTGGTAATAACCAATACATCCACATCGAGTCTCAAGTAGGTCGTGCATCTAACGACTTCACAGTTCGTAATGAAATTGGTGAAAGACTGTCTGGCGAGACTAAAGCTAATGCATACTCTATCGGTGCACGCTATGGTAAAACTGTGAAGCTTTCAAATGGTACATATATTGAACCACAAGCACAATTAAGCTACACTCACTTCGGTGGCGATAGCTTCAATGCCGGCAGCATGCATGTAGAACAATCTGGCGTGAGCAGTACAGCAGGTGGTCTTGGCCTTGAAATCGGTAAAAACTTCGGCGCAGGTAACATCTATACTCGCGTTGGCGTAAACCATACCTTCTCTGGTACAGTAAAAACTACTTACACAAGTGGTACTACTACTAAATACACATCCGAAGACATTAAAGGTACTTGGACAGATCTCGCATTTGGTGGCCGCTATGGCTTCAATGCAAATAACAGCATCTTCGGTGACATTAGTACAGGTCTATCTGGCGACTATAAAGCTGGCTGGTCTGTAAATGCAGGATTTACACATAAATTCTAAGGTAGATTTAATAAATACTACTTTGTAAAATAGCTCCAATATATCAAGCCTCCTAATAGTAGAGTCATAACTGTATTATTAGGAGGCTTTTATAGTATTTGTCATAGAGTTAAGCACATAGCACCTCTTCATTTTTCTTCTACATTTAAGGCAAAATTATATAGACGAAATACGATGTATCGTGTATACTAATGAAACGGTAAGCAACGGAATCATTATTGATAGATGCTTACCGACTGTATTAATAAATTTACCATGCTTAGTATGGGGATTTCTAGGGAAATAAAAGTTCCTAAAGAGATAATATCTAGAACATGATAAATGAAGTAGCTCTGGGGAGGGCACTTCGAGAGAGGAGAACTATGAAATTAACAAAATTATTACCAATTATGGCAATTGCCGGTGTATGTTTCGCTGGTCAAGCTAATGCAGCTCAAGATCCTTTGATGATGCCTGAACAAGCATCTGCACCTATGACTATGAACGAACAAGAGGTTTCTCTTGCAGTTCCTAGCGAAGAAGTAAAAGCAGTTGTTGCTGAATTCGCAGCATTCCAACTTAATCAACCAAATACTGGCCGTGTGTCTGGTCAAGAACGTCTTGCTAACAATGCGTTGTACTACATGAACGTTCGTCGTAGCTGGTACATCACAAGCCATCGCTATAAAAAAGATAGCTATGCTCGCGTAGCATTAGATCGTATGTATTTGGATTACAAAGACTTCTTTAAGAATCCTGCAGTGTCCCAATTGAGCCAAGCTGAATATGAAAGCCAAATTTTAGCTATTCTTGAAAAGAATACTGAAAACATGAACAACAACGAATTACGTTTCTACATGAACGAAATGGTAATCTACAGCTTGAAAGAAGCTATGCGTGACAACAATAATCGCGTTAAACGCATTCGCTAAACAACAGACATAATTGTAAAAGCATATAAAGAGGTAACAACATTAGCTGTTACCTCTTTATTCTTTACATAGAAATGTGTAGAAAATCATATAATAGTAGTGTTTTTAGGTCTATACTATACCCATGACCGTATAGCATTTTATATAGACAACCCTTACGTACTATACATAAATTTATACACAGGTATCCAAGTATATGCAATTACTCCTAGATACAAAGCAATTACAATCCTTTTGAATACCTTATTTTCTCTCTCAATTAGCTATATGGTCGTTGTTAAACAAATAGCCCCCGTAGGTTTTCCTACGGGGGCTTGTTTGTTAAAGAGGTTTAGTAATTTTATAAATATTGTATTATGGATTGTTTTATTATAAGGATTATTCTGTAAGTGTTTAAAATATATAAAAGTTACAGCCTAGCTAAATAGTATATGGGATGGTCATCTAGCTGGCTAGCTAACTAACTAATTAATTACTAACTAACTAATTAACTAGTACTATTTGTCTAATTTAGACATGAGCTGACGTACTGTTTCTTGAAGTTCTTTATTTTGTGTTTCCAACGCTTGTACGCGAGCTTCAAGGTTTTGTGGGTGGCTTGTCATATTAGACTTACCAGGTTTATAGGTAACACCTACATTAGCCATAAGGTGGCTATTGAGTGTTACAGCTGTAGTTAATAATAGATTGTCTCGATGGTAGTAACCAACACCGAGGGCAAGGGCATTGGCATTTCTATAATGGCCATAGCCTGCCATATATTGAATGCGGTTGTCCGGATCGTAGCCCATAGGATGTAAAGCAGCTAGTGCAGCAGCGCGAGCATCGCCCTTATTGGATTCTGACTCGACACGACTGATATTTTGCTCTACACGATTGATTGAGTTATGTAGCTGTGCATTTGTACTTTGATTAAGGGTGTCAATCATTTGGTGCACTCCATATAATTGAGAGCCGTTGATAGCATCTGTAGAGGTAGCGCTTACGCGACCTGCCGCTACATTAGTTATAGTCCGTTCTTTATCTTTAGCGCCTACAGATACGGTAGAAACTGGTGTAGTACCTGCGTAGTTTACAGTAGTACCATTCTTAAAGGTATAGCTTGAGGTGCCTACTACATCGCCATCTGTCGAATCGTTGCCGAGGATAACAGCATTCTCTAATGATGTAGTTACATTATTACCCATGACGAAGGTGTTGTTCCCAGAGATGTGGTTATAGTTACCAATGCTATAGGAACCACTTGCATCGATGGCATTTTTCCCATATTGACCTTGACCGAACACGCCAGACTCAGTGGCTTTATCGGATAAGGTGTTGTAGGAACCGATAGCGAGGCCCTTCTTAGCATTTACATTCGTATAATGACCGATGCCGAGCGTAAAGTCAGCTTTCACAGAGGAACCTGAACCAATGAGGACGGAATTGTTAGCCGTGCTATTCGCCCCTTGGTAATGACCGAGCCATACGTTTTTAGTACCTTCGGATTTCTCGCCCGATTGAGTCCCCATGATGATGGACATGGTCGCTTTCGCATTGTTGGCAGTGAGGGAACCAGCGATTACGTTGTTGTCGCCCGTGCCGTTAAGGAAGGTTTTGCCGCCCAATGTAATGTTGGCGCCTCCCTTGGAACCATTACTGGATAGGGTGCCGATGGCGATGTTATTACCATTCGAGTTAGGACTGTTGATCACTTGATGGGTGCTATTCGCCGCTCCCGCTGCGTGACCTAAGGTAATGTTGCCATCATTGGTGAAAGTCGTTCCTTCCGCGCCTATATTGTGTCCCGTCTGGACGATGTTGATCGGCGCTGCAGAAGCGACTCCCACAGATAGTGCAGATAGCACGATACCAGTTAATACAAAATGTTTCTTACTCATCGCAATACACTCCTTTGCATATTATGACTTCACAAAACTTTCATAAAAACTTACAAATTTATAATAATACATGAAAATCATGTTGTAAATGAATATTTTGTATATTATGGGTTAAAAATACACCATAAATGCATATTTTAGAGAATGTTTATGCAATAGTATAAAAGCGTTTAACTCGAAACGGAAAAGATTAATCTATATAGAAAAAATTCTTTCTAGTTTTACTCGTTTAGTAGCCCTATTCCTTGACAGTCGTATCCATTATTCGTTACACTTATATATATTTCATTTGTTGTTCATGAATTTTATGTGTAGAGAGTAATAAAACGTCGTAGAGAGTCATGAAACGTATTGTATGTGTTGCCTTGAGTGCCCTGTTGTGTTGTGTGGGCTCCGCAGAGGCAGAAAAACAACAATTGCATAAGGGGGCAGACCAGTCTGTTCAAAGGGAGCATACTCTTGCAGTGGCGACGAGTCCTCGTGAGGAGCAGGTCAAAGCAGCTTCTGAGGATTTCCATATTACGCCTGCGGCCACGCCAGACCATGTGATCGGTGAAGGGGGCCCTCTCGTGATGGATCGCCAAGAGACCAAGACAGTACAGTACAGCGATGTAGATGCAGTAAACCGCGCTATCAATGCGGTGGCTATGTCCAATGTATCCAATGCGATGTATGGCGCCAAAGGTAAACCGTGGATGCGACGCACTACGCTGAGCTTCCAGTTCCAAGAGGGGTGGAAACCATTGTACTCTGTTGAGACCGTTCAGCCCCTAGGCCATTACGATGATAAGTCGAGCCACGTATGGTTTACGCAGCAGCGTATTTCTCGGGCCTCTGATATTGGGACAACCCTCAACGTAGGTGTGGGGTACCGACGTATCTCGAAGGATGATCGTCGCCTTTATGGTGCTCATCTCTTCTATGACCATCGCTTCTTGCGTCATCACGATCGCCTCAGCGGGGGCCTTGAATATATGTCTGGTGAAAGCGAGTTTCGCTTCAATTGGTACGGTTCTGCATCTGATGAGCGTGTTCTTGATGCGAACCTTCATACCTTGGAGCGTGTAGCAAATGGTTATACCCTCGAATATGGGAAGACTTTCAAAAATGCTCGTTGGGCGAGAGTCTATGTAGAAGGGTACCACTGGAATCAAGAACGTCAGGCTGATAAGAATGGTTTGCGCGTTGGTTCCGAGTTGCAGCTCACACCGCGTGTGTCTGTCGATATGGGCTATAACAAGCCTGAGCATAACTCGGGTGGGGCCTATGGCAAGATTACATTCCGCTTAGCAGGATCTCCTGTAGCTTGGTATGGTGGTAAGCACAGAGTAGAAGGCTCTATGAGTGTTCGTTCCAAAATGCTAAGCCTTGTAAGACGTCATAATACGATCTGGGTTGAGTAATAATTTTGATAATACAACTTATAAAGTGAATAGGATTGCGATTTATTCGGCTCATTATGTATTTGATGAAAATTTAATGAAAAATTATCTATTATCTAAGCTTAATAAATGATATACTTGTGATAAGGAAGAGTTAGGATTAAGTTTAACTGTTCTTTATAGATAATGGCTCTTAAGTAAGCCATTATCTTAATGTGGAAACATTACTGTTTTAGTGCCGTGTGATCGCCCGTTCATTATTAGTTACTCTCTGTTACTTCAATACCTATTGCGGTGTATTTACTTAAAAATCTCTCTCTCAACAACAAACTGAATCATGCGGCAATCGTAAGAGGTTCGCTTTCCCTCTTACCGAAAGTGGGTAGTTAATCTGTATGGATTAACTACCCACTTTTTGGTGTATCTACTTCTTATATAACCTTATTATATATACATATATGACCTATAGAACATATAACTAAATAGACTATTACTGGTTTTATAGATCATGTACATTTATGAGTAATACGAAAATAATTTCTGTTTTTAAGTATATTTAATGGATATATAAAAAACTGTTTACAAAATGGATATTCATGCTACAATGTTCATATAAGAATCATGAAAGTATTGTGAATTATTTGTATATTATTTGTAAGAGAGATCGTAATTAAAGTACATGGAGGATACTCATTATGAACAAACGGAGACGTTTATTAACTTTGTTAATTAACGGTGTGTTGTTATCCAGTTTGTGGGTTGTTGCAAGTGCGGTAGACCACACGACTGGCAATGGTAATGGCGTAGCATACGGCACTGGCAGCAGTGCACCTAAAGCGGAAAACGTGGCTGTCGGTAAAGACGCTGCTATTCAATATTCTAATGGTGCTAGTGCTGCTACAGGCGACATTGCTGTAGGTAGCGGCGCTGTAATCAATAACTATGCTAGCCAAGGTGGTAGTGTAGCGATTGGTAAAAATGCAAAAATTGAAAATATGGCAGGTGGCGTAGAGGCTGCCTTTGCGTTGGGTCAAACTACTTATAGCGGTAGTTTATTCTCTAGCGCTCGAATTCCTGCAGATCCAACTAAGGTAGTAGGTAGCGTAGCTATTGGTGACAATACCTTTGCTCGTACTGGTAGCACCATGATTGGTTCCCATAACTATAAAGGTGACCTTGGTGACACAACTGTAGACTCTGCTTCTACTCGTACAGATGCATTGAATGCATATGCTACTACAGTGGGCGCTAACAGCTTCACAAACGGTGCCTTTGCTACAAACACTGGTACGTACAATATTATTTCTAGTGAATATAATGGTGGTCGTTTTTCCAACCCTGTTAAAAACTTAGCATCCACTGTGAACGGTGCTTTCAATAGTAATGAATCTAAAACGGCTAGCAGCTTCTACTCTGGTATCGGCAACAGTATCGTAGGTACAGCGAATAGAACGTTCAACTCCAACGGTTCCATCGTGATGGGTGCAGGTAATGAAATTACAAACTCCGTTACAACGATTCCTATTAATGCAACTGATGCAGGTAGTTCTGCTAAGGAATTCGCGGAAACATTGCGTACTGCAGTTAAAAACTCTAACGGTGGTGGCTCCACGATGGCCCTCGGTGGCGCTAACAAGGCTGATTACACATTGCGCACATCTATGATCGGTATTAACAATACTGTGACAGGTGTTAAGGGTGGTGAAAGCAAAGACAACCTTGCTATGGGTGTAGGTAATACGGCTACCAAAGTTCAGCACATGACAGCTATTGGTTCTAAAAATACTGTGTCTGATGCAACTGGTACAATTATCGTAGGCGATAACCGTACTGTGACAGGTGCTAACAATACTATTACAATTGGTTCTAGCGATGCTGGTACTACAACAACTGTGAACGATGCAGTAGCTATCGGCCACAACACAGAGGTAACTGCTGAAGGTGGCGTAGCTCTTGGTAGTAAATCTAAGGCAACTGTAGCAGCCGGTGCAACTGGTTATGATATCAGTACCAAAGCGGCATCTACTGATACTAGTTCCACATGGAAAGCTACAGCATCTGCTGTATCCGTTGGCGATGTAGCTAATGATGTAACACGTCAAATCACATCTGTAGCAGCTGGCACAGATGACACTGATGCAGTAAACGTAGCACAACTTAAAAAAGCAGAAGAAAAAATTAACGATGTTGAAGCAGAGGCTAAAAAACATACCACTGTTGTAGCAGGGGATAACACAACTGTAACAGCAGGTACAAATGCAAACGGCGGTGCTGAATACAAAGTAGCGGTAAATAAAGACTTAGTAGAGATGAACTCTGTTAACTTTGGTAAAGCAACTGACGACGTTCGTGCTCGTATCGATAAAGACAGCGCTCGTTTCTTCAACGGTAGCGAAAACATTGGTATTACACCTAACGGCATTCAAATTGAAAATACAGATACCTTAGAACAAGCGAACTTCACTAAATACGGTATGTACGCAAGTGAAGGGGACAAAACAGTTTACTACACTACAAACGGTATCAGTGCTGGTGATCAAATCATCAAGAATGTGAAAGCTGGCGTAGCAGATACTGATGCGGTTAACGTTTCCCAACTTAAAAAGGTGAAAGATGAAATCACTGCTGCTACAGGTACTACTACAGTAACAGCAGGTGACCACATTACGGTAACACCAACAATCAATGGTAATAGCCGTGATTACAAAGTATCTTTGTCTGAAGATATTACGAACCAAATCAACAATAATACTACGAATATCGACAAAAATAAGACAGAGATCAATAAAAACCGCGATGATATCAACAAAAATGCAGGTAATATTGCAAACAATACTACAAACATCACTAAGAATACAGAAGATATCAAAAATCTTAAAGGCAATGTAACAGATATTCAAAACAATATTACAAACATTAATAACAATATGAACTCCTTCAGAGGCGATTTGTCCAAGATGGATAAACGTATCGACAAATCTGTAGCAGGTGCTGCAGCGTTGGCGGCTTTACATCCACTTGATTTCGATCCAGATGCTAAATGGGACTTTGCTGCAGGTTATGGTCACTACCGCAGTGGTGATGCGGCAGCTATCGGTGCTTTCTACCGTCCTAACGAAGATGTACAACTTAGCATCGGTTCCACAGTAGGCAGCGATGAAACAGTATTCAATGCTGGCTTGTCTGTGAAAGTAGGGGCTCATAGCAATGTATCTCGTTCTCGTGTAGCTATTGGCAAAGAAGTATTAGCACTTAAGAAAACTGTAGCTGAACAAAATGCACAAATCCAAAAATTGACTACATTATTGAACGGCGTAGCTGGTACTAAGATGAAAGCTGACCACACTACATTGTTCCCAGATGTGGCTGCAAACCACTGGGCATATGAAGCGGTAAGCGATTTATCTCGCCGTGGTCTTGTTGAAGGTTATCCAGATGGCACATTTGGTGGTGACCGCTTGTTAACTCGTTATGAATTCGCACAAATCGTATACCGTGCAATCCAAGACGGCGTAACAGTAGATGATCGCCTCGTTACTGAATTCAGCCCAGAAATGGCATTGTTCCGCGTGGACACAGTAGCGAAAAATGCTCAAGGTGAACCAACAATTGAACGCGTTCGTGTAAACAAAAAATAGAATAGGTTATTACATAACGATTGGCTACTACACAGATTACCTCACTTCTAAATATAATTAAGTAGTAGCCAAATCAAAAAAGCGTAACTGATATAGACGGCACTCTATACCAGTTACGCTTTCTTTTTATGTGATTAAGTATGAAATTAACTTTTACGTTAAGCTTGGTGTCTAAAATAGCCAAGCTCTACTAAATGTTTAATAGACTCATCGAGGTATTGTTCACTTGGGACAGTGAAGGTCTCACCATCTGCTTTCGTACGAGTGATGGTTAGGGTTTCATCTAAAATCTTAATTAGTTCGTCACGAGTCGTTGGCTGCGCCATTTGTTTCATGACGTACAATAGCCCTTCGTCTACAGTAGGATCCTCTTGGTTAAACATATTGCCTAAGGACATATATTGTTTGCCGTTGCCTTCGATGAGGGTAGCCACATATCTAATGAATCGTTCTGGGATGTAACTCACATTTTCTACAAATAGTAATTTTTCATATCTCTCACTATACGTACGGAGATGGCCTAAAATGGTTAATAAAAATAGCTGTACATATAATGTGTCCTTATTGTATTCCTCATTAGGGTGATGCTCAGCCATGTAGTCTA
>ERZ773027.1850-NODE-1850-length-10829-cov-12.695471_pt1 | contig 10829 bp, 9 predicted proteins | sample MGYA00511032_ERZ773027 | MGnify/ENA primary metagenome ERZ773027 (study PRJEB29015, sample SAMEA2738138) | human oral metagenome | biome: human oral; feature: human-associated habitat; material: saliva | place: China | collected 2190 ... | reverse complement strand
AAAAGTCATTATTATTTCATTATATACTGTAAGGGATTTATTGACCATTCTTTTCATAAAAAAAGAACCCAGCATGACTGCTAGGTTCCACTCCTTCGACCTCTATAGCCGAGTATCTTATTTTATTCTTCTACCCCTAGTAATAGGTTCACTAGGATGTCCACTGTCACATTACCGAAGTAACGGCGGATGTCGATGGCTTCGAAGACTTTGGTTAAGTCTTCGCGGTTGTATCCAACTCCCACTAGCGCTTTTTCTACATCGCTGATTTCTCCAAGACCGAAGAAGTCTCCGTTAATCTTAATGTCTTTGATGGCATTCTTTTCAACGTTCAAGCTGAACTCGATTTGTCCGGCTGGTGTACGTTTGGATTGTTTGAATTCGAATTTTGGATTCTTTCCGTAGTTCCAATCTGGGTTGTTGAAGTACTTGCTGCGTAATTCTTCTACACGCACCCAGTCTTCATCCGTTAGAACATACTCTTTAATCGTAGATGTATCTTCCACATTGAAGATGTTTTTCAAGAGCACTTCGCGGAATTGTAAGATGTCTAAGTCTTGGTATTCAGGCGCTAAGTACGGTTTGATATTTGTCACGCGTGAACGAACGGACTTGATTCCTTTTGACGCGATTTTCTCTTGTTTTGGACGTAAAATTTGTGGCAAAATGCTTACATCTAGATCGAGCATTAATGTTCCGTGCGCTGTTAAACGGCCATTGTTTGAGTACATCGCATTTCCAGAGAATTTCTTACCGTCGATGAGAAGGTCGTTACGGCCTTGTAACTCTGCCCCTGTTGCTCCCATTTTATGGAGTGCTTCAATCACAGGTTCTGTGAATTTTCCGAAATCACGGAAGCTATCGCCGTCATCTTCTGTAATGAAGCAGAAGCAGATATTTCCCATATCGTGATACACGGCTCCACCACCTGAGAAACGACGAACCACTTGTACGCCAAGCTTGTCTACACCATCTTGATTGATTTCTTCGATGGTATTTTGGTTTTTCCCGATGATAATCGCATTTTCGTTAACATAAAATAACAAAATTGGTTCATCGAGTTTCTTTTCGTTTAATAAGAAATATTCGATGGCTAAGTTTGTCGTTGCATCGTAGATTTCTTGTCCATTACGTTGATTTTTTACATAATACATCTGAAAGTCTCCTCGCTTTTACTGATATCACTAGCGCTATCATACCATAACCCTCCCCTTCACACATAAGAAAGAAGCTTGATTTTACACTGTTTTTACTCCACTCCAACACGCAATTACCATATATGGTAATTGCAGCCTTTCAATAAGAAAAACGCACCCTTTCCAGGATGCGCTTTGGTACAGTTTAGTATGCCCATGCAATTAGCAAGTAGATGAAGGTTGAACCAAACATATCTGCCAATGCGTGCATAAGGAAGAATGGTAATAGGTTTTTCACCACTTTCTTGTACATGAAGTAGTAGAACAATCCGTACACGACTCCGATAACAATTGCCCACAACATTCCTTGATACGTATGGAATGAGAAACGAACCAGTGTTGAGAATGCTAAAGCCTTCCACTGATGTTCTTCCTTCACCGATGTCATTAATCCAAGGAAGAAGAACTCTTCGTAAAATCCATTTAACAGCCCATAAGCGATGGCCATTGGAGATAACGCTAAGAACTTATTGATGATTTCCTGTGGGTTCATGAACGGTACAAGTGCTGGGTCGAAGTAATTGTATTCGCCGCTCAGCGTGGTTACGATGTCGCCGAACAAGCCGACAATCGTGAATAATAACGGTACCCAGATGAGTACGGACCAGTGAAAACGAATCTTCAACTGCTTGAAGTCGTAATGACGGATGACTAAGTACAAGAGTGCAATCGCTAGTAATATCACCTGTAAGGTAAAGTTACTCGAATACGCTGCCCCGTCGCTATAGGACGTTGTCGTCTCCGTATACTGCTGGGCCACTTCCGTTACTGGTTGTAAACTCTGTAGAAATTGTTGCGTGGATCGGATGATAAACTCCCCGAACATGATAATCGTCACGATGAGGATGTCAACCCACTTTAAAGTTTTTAATGGTTCTTTTGGTCTGATTTTTGTTAAAACTGTCATGATTGGTTCCCTCTTTTCCTTATTGTATCAAAACACTGTTCTATTGAAAGAAAATCGTTTCTTTCTTTTGGATCTTCCTTAATAAAAGAGTACTCTTTAAAACTAAAATGAACCTAAAACAAAAAATCTACAAAAAAAGTGACTCCTTTAACAGAAGTCACTGACTAATCTTCTAAAAGAAGCGTCTCGGTATTTCGATGAACAAGATTACAAGAAGTCCATTATAAAGGCTGTGTAATAAAATTGCGTCAAACAAACTTCTTCTTCGTTCATACACAAGAAAAAGAACAATAGAACCAATAAGATAATCTAAAAACTGTATCCAATTATGGATATACGGAAAATGAAGAGCTACAAATAGAATTGATACGATGGACATTCTAATAAAAGTATTTACTTTTCCTCGAAGCAAATTATTCAGTAAACCTCTACAAAGAAATTCTTCGAGCAAAGGTGCAAAACAAACGAGTCTTAGTGCCTCTAAAGCAAAAATATATTTATCTGTTGTAAGTGGTAGATTCGCCCTAAAGAAAAAATCAACAAGTTTTGATTGACCTGTCCCGTATGCCCATGAACTCCACAAATTATAAATCAAATAGCTAGAAAATCTGAGAGTAATATACGTTACAAAAACAAAAATTAAATCCATCAGTTGAAACTTTCTTTTTACTGTTGGCTTAAATAATTTTGTGTGTACACGGTACATAAAAAATACCAAAATGCCAACGCAAATAATCGTCGCAATTAACTCCCACATATCCGCTTGACGACCTAGATTCCACAAATTCATTTTGAACACAAATTCAATTCCCCCGCGTATGACAATATACGCTACAAAAAAGAATAGAACCCAAAGCGGTTTTTTCAATCGAGCACCCATTTACTTCTACCTCACATGTTTTTTCCTTATATTACCGTTTTATAGCAGATACTGTCAATATGAGATTCTAAAAAAAAGCAGACTAGCGTTGTACTAGTCTGCTCTCAGTCATTATTTCTGACGGATTGTAAATCCTTTGTCAGATTTCTTTTTGTTGTTACGGCGGCGAGAATCTTTCCCTTTATATCCGCGTGTATATTCGTCTTCTAAGCCACGGCCACGACGGTCTTCTTTGCGCTTGAAGCTTCCTTTTCCGTTACGTCCGCGGTTGTCTTTACGGTCGCTACGGTTGTAGTTTCCACGGCTGTTGCCACGTTTGCGGCTTGGCAATGGACGTTCTGGCGTGATTTTAACTGGAATTTCAGTTGGGTCTTTAATCATGCTCTTAAGTAATAGAGCTGCCAATTCTTCTGGTTCGTACTCGTCTAATAAGTAAGATACCGCTTCTTTGAAACGTCTTGGTTCCACAGTTTTCATCATTTCGTCGATAGACTCGATGGCTGTTTTTGTTTGTCCTTCCAAGGCTTCTGTTTGCGTTGGTGGACGAAGGCTTGTCATACGTTTGCGTGTTAATTCTTCAATCACACGTAAGTAATCCATTTCGTTTGGTGTCACGAATGTAACTGACATTCCTTCTTGACCAGCACGGCCTGTACGTCCGATACGGTGTACGTAGCTTTCTGGGTCTTGTGGGATATCGTAGTTGTACACGTGCGTTACGCCTGAGATATCTAGTCCACGAGCTGCCACGTCTGTAGCGACTAAGATGTCTAAATGGTTGTTCTTGAAGTCACGAAGAACGCTCATACGTTTTTGTTGGCTTAAGTCCCCGTGGATTCCTTCTGCACGGTAGCCACGCATTTCAAGTCCGCGTGCTAATTCGTCTACACGACGTTTTGTACGTCCGAATACGATGGTTAATTCAGGCGTTTGAACGTCTAATAAACGTGTCATAATGTCGAATTTCTCGTAGTCTTTACATTTTACGAAATATTGATCGATTAATGTCGCAGTCATCTCATTTGATTTGATACGAACATGCTCTGGATCTTTCATAAATTGAACACCGATACGTTTAATATCATCTGGCATTGTCGCAGAGAATAAAAGCGTTTGGCGGTTTTCTGGAACTTGTTTGATAATCGATTCGATATCTTCCAAGAATCCCATGTTTAACATTTCATCCGCTTCGTCTAAGACAAGTGTTTCCACTGTCGCAAGCTTCAATGTACGGCGTGAAATGTGGTCTAAAAGACGACCTGGAGTTCCCACAACGATTTGTGGATTTTCTTTTAATTGGCGAATTTGACGGTTAATGTCCGCGCCACCGTAAACAGCTTGTACACGAATTTTTTTGTCGCGTCCGAGACGGAACAATTCTTCTTGTGTTTGAATCGCAAGTTCACGAGTTGGTGCGATAACAAGTCCTTGTACGCCTTTTTTACTTGGGTCGATTTTTTGAAGCATTGGCAAACCAAATGCGGCTGTTTTACCAGTCCCTGTTTGCGCTTGTCCAATCACATCTAAACCTGCTAGCGCTTTTGGAATGGTTTGTGCTTGAATTGGAGTTGCTTCTTCAAACCCCATTTTTTCGATAGATTCTAGTAAGGCAGAATCCAATCCTAATTCATTAAATTTCATATTTTCCTCCTTGGATACTTCGGTGAGAAGCACACGAGGGATTTCCCTTCATAACAAAAGCCTGGAGCTTTTCGTAAGAGCACCAGACTTCTACAATCGTTTAAATTTCAAACTATCTATTATAAATGTGTGTACATTTCTCAACTCAGCGAATAGTATAGCACGCATCCCGCGAGAATGCAAAGAATACAGACCGCCGACTCCTGCTTTTTATTCTTTGAAAAATGCTTTTATAACAAGTTTTTGATTGAGTGCTGATTCCTTCAAATCCTTGCGGATTTTTTATAATGGCTGTAATGGGGCACCGGCTTGAGCCATGGTCTCAAGCTCTTTCAAGATTCAAACGTACTCTAGAAAATAAATTTTCAAGAGTACGTAATTCACTTTGAATGCTATCCCCCATTACTGCCATTATAAAATCCGCTAGATTCTTCGGAATCAGCGTCAATCAACTTGGAATAGCAGTTTCAAAATAAAATGCGTGAGGAGGCGGTGGGTTTGCTTCTCGTGGTGCGGTTGAGAAATGGGGACACTTTATAATGGATAGTTCTCCATGAGGGGACGAAAAAAGCGAGAGACGGTGGTGCGTCGCTCGCTTTACTTTACATTTATTATTCTGCTTTTAGGGCATCGACAACTGCTAGTAAGCCTGTGCCGTTGCTTGATTTGATAAGGACTTGGTCGCCTTCTTTGAGTTCAGCTTTTAAGTCAGCAATCAAGGCTTCTTTATCCATGTAATGGTGAAGGGCAACTGAATCGAACTGGCCTTTCAACGCATCATAGAGTGCTTCCATTTCTTCGCCGTACAAGTACACAAGTGCGACTTCGCTTGGAGAAATGACTTCTGAGATGCTGGCGTGCAATTCTTTCGAATGTTCTCCGAGTTCGCGGATATCCCCAAGAACGAGGACGCGACGGCCTGCTGCTTCGACTGAAACAAATGATTTAATGACCGATTTCATCGCGATTGGGCTGGCGTTGTAAGCATCATTCAAGATGGCTACTCCGTTTTGGCCTTTCACCCATTGCGTACGGTTCTTCGTCAATTCGAAGTTCGCTAAGGCTGACACGATATCTGAGAGTGGAACGTCTAATGTGCGTGCAATTTCAATGGCTAAAAGCGCGTTTGAAACGTTGTACGCTCCAAGGACTGGTAAAGTGACCGCCACTGTTTCAGTTGGTGTCACTAATTCAAACGCTGTGTGGTCTGAATAAAGTTCGATGTTACGTGCTGAAAGTTCCTTGCTTCCTTCACCGACTGTAACGATGTTGAAGTTTGCTGGTTTTTCAGCTTGTGCAATGCCTGCTGTAATTAAATCTTCATGCGCTGGATAAATAAAGGTTCCATTTTCTTGTAGTCCAGAAAGGATTTCAAGTTTGGCTTTGGCAATGCCTTCCTTGCTTCCCAATTGTTCCATATGCGACTCACCGATAAGCGTAATCGCAACAACTTCTGGGCGTGCTAATTTTGATAAGAACTCGATTTCGTGGAAATCACTCATTCCCATCTCTAAGACAAGTGCTTCAGTTGATTCCGGCATATCTAAAATCGTTTGTGGTAAGCCGATATCGTTATTGAAGTTTCCTTGTGTTTTATAGACACGGTAGCGTGCGCCAAGAGCGGCTGCTGTCATATCTTTTGTCGTTGTTTTCCCAGAACTACCTGTGATTCCAACGACGCGTGGAGATACTTTTTCTAAGTACCATTTCGCTAATTTTTGAAAAGCTTGAAGTGGGTCGTCCACCCAAATGGCACAGATTCCATCTGGTGGCGTTACATCTTGTTTGCCCCATAACACGGCTGTTGCGCCTGCTTGAATCGCTTGTTCAATATAATCATGTCCGTCTGTTTGCCCTTGAAGTGGCACGAAAAGGCTGTTTGGACCTAATTTTCGTGTATCGAAGGCTACAGATTCGATGACTTCAAATCGATGTGCTGACTGATAATCAATCGCTTCGACGGCTTTTGTAATTTCAGCAACTGTTCCAATACTCATCTTTCTACCCCTTATCTCGCGTGACGATCGTTATAGCGTTTCAACGCTAATTGAATGAGTTCTTCGACTAAATCTTTATAGGAAATGCCCATTGCTTCCCAAAGTTTTGGATACATACTAAATTGTGTGAACCCTGGCATTGTATTCACTTCGTTGATAAACACTTCGTTAGCTTCTGTTAAGAAGAAATCACAACGTGTTAAGCCACTACCGTCAATCGCACGGAAGGCTGTTTCAGCATACTCACGAATTTTTGCAGAGACTTCTTCTGGAATCGCTGCTGGGATTTGAAGTGTTGTTGTGTTGTTAATGTATTTTTCGTTGTAATCGTAGAAGCCTGCTTGTTTCACGACTTCCCCAACCACAGATGTGTTCACTTCGTCGTTTCCAAGAACCGCTACTTCGACTTCGCGTGCGTCGATTCCTTGTTCTACGACGATACGACGGTCATATTTCAACGCTTCTTCGATGGCTGCTGTTAATTCTTCACGGTTTGTCGCTTTAGAAATCCCAACACTTGAACCCATATTCGCTGGTTTCACGAATACTGGATAGCGTAATGTTCCTTCGATACGTGTGAAGATGGCTTCTGGTGATTTTTCGAAATCAGCTTTCACAAAAGGTACGAATGGCACTTGTGGAATACCTGCTTGCTGGAATAAATGCTTGCTGGCAATTTTGTCCATTCCGTTTGCGCTGGCTAATACGCCACAACCTACATATGGTAAGTCTAAGATTTCGAACAATCCTTGAATCGTTCCGTCTTCTCCGTTTGGTCCGTGTAAGATTGGGAAAACTACTGTATCTGGTCCAGCGATATCGCATGGTTGGATACGAACGCCTGTTGAAGTTTCGCCTTCAGTAGTTGCAAAATGCGCTACAGTTCCTTCTGTTAAACGAAGCGCTTGGTCAAAGGCTACAGGAGCTTTTAACGCTTCTCCTTTTAACCATGTTCCTTCTTTTGTAATGTACACTGGTTGCACATCGTAATACTCGAAATAAATTTCTTTAATAATTGAACCGGCTGTTAAGATTGAAATATCGTGTTCTGCACTCTTTCCGCCGTAAATCACTACAATTTTCATATGAATCCTCCAAACTATTCGCGTGCTGCGAACCGCCTCATTTAGGCTCTTCGAACGTTATTTTGAAAATAACCTTGCACTTTTCAGTATAACAAAACGGCCCAACGGTTACAAGTTACGGCCAACGCACAAAAAAGCACCTCTCACATTCGCTGTGAAAAGTGCTTTAGATGGCGTCATTCATTGGAAGTTTTGCTGAAATCTTCCAGTTTTGATACGTTTCGCTATAAGAGAGTTGTCCGATGCGGACGTTTTGTGTCACTTCTTTATCGGCATAATGATAACGGTCTTCTGTTAAGAAGATTGGCACTTCGTAGCTGTCTTCTTTCTTTGTGACTTTATCAAAAGCCAGACTGATTCCTTCACGATACAATGGCATCATTTCTTTGAGCGCTTCGATGGAAATCGCTGAAGCCACTTTGTCGGCACCAAAGAATAAGAACTTCGGTGTCTCGTTCAAGATATCTGTCATCTCGATTTGTACTTGCGCCGATAAGATTGGCAAGAACTGCTCAATTTTACGGTAGTACACTTTCGAGTAGCCATTTTCAAGTGACAAGTAAATAAAGTTATTTTGTAATTTATAGAAGAACGGCGAATGCAAGTGCGTCTTCGCGTGCGAAATATACAGCAAGTCTGCAATTTCTTGCGGCGTTAATTGATGAACGAAATCAATCGAATCAAAGTCCACCCAGTTCGATGGCGCCTCTTTGCCTTCTTCCACCCCTTGGAGATACGCTAACACATTTTTACGCCCCTTCACCCACATGAAGCCCGTATAAGGATCGTGTGTGGCAAGGCTTGACTTCCCGTTTAAGAGAAGAAGGTTTTGCGGAATCTCAGACTGTGGTAAGGCAGACAAACGAAACGCAATCGACTTCGTTAGTACATGGTTCGATACGCTATCGTAATGGATATACAATTGTTTAGCCACAGTCTCACCTCCATAGAGTTTATCATGTTCCATTATATAGGATTTCTTTCTACTAAAACATATATATTAGATTACATTTTTACGTGTGAACCGTTTTCTTTTGTAACAATTTAGCAACATTCTAATCTAGTTCTCAGAAAACAAAAAGACTGAGGAAATCCTCAGTCTTCAGGTTACATTTTTTCTAATCGTTTAATACGATTGGCCGTTGATGGGTGCGTTGAGAAGAGCGAATCTCCTTCTTCCCCAAACGGATTTGAGATATATAACGCCGCACTCTTCTTGTCGGCTTCCGTCATTGGCGGAGCTTCTGAAATCTTTTGAAGCGCAGAGATGAGTCCGTATGGATTTCGTGTGAATTCCACCGCTGACGCATCTGCTAAATACTCACGATTTCGTGACAAGGCCAACTGTAGGATGGTCGACATAAATGGTCCAAGAATCATCGCGATTAAACCGATGACCATGAAGATGGCATTTGCGCCACCACCGTTATCATCATCATCTCGGTCTCTACTACCGCCACCCCAGAACATCATGCGACTTCCGAATTGGACGAGCATGGCAATCACGGCACCAAGCGCAATCGCGATCGTTTGAAGGCGAACGTCATAGTTACGAATGTGTCCAAACTCGTGGGCAATAACCCCTTCGAGTTCTTCACGATTCAACCGTTCTAATAACCCTGTTGTAACCGCCACGGCTGCTTTTTCTGGAGAACTTCCTGTCGCAAACGCGTTTGGAGATTCGTCCTCGATAATGAAGATACGTGGCATTGGTACTTTTGCGATCATCGCCATATCAGTGACGATATTCCAAATCATCGGTGCTTGATTTTTATCTGTAATTTCTTTGGCATGGTTTAATTGCATCACTACATTAGTCGCATTTGCAATCATCATCATTGAATACAATCCGCCGGCAACAAGGGCGATAATGACCCCAGCGACGACACTGCGTAAAGCATAATATCCAATTCCGATTCCCACTGCAATGAAGAGCGCCATGTACAACGCAATCACGACCAGCGTTTTGCGTTTGTTGGAAGCAATTTGTTGGTATAACATCCTAGCACTCCCTCCCTACTAATGAACTGTCAATTAGAATTTCACTTCAGGAACTTTACGAGCTTCAACTGGAGTTTCTAACATTTCTTCTTTAGTGAATCCACCAAAACCAGCAATAATGTTTGTTGGAATTGATTGAATAGAGATGTTATATCTCGCAACACTTGAATTGTATAATTGACGAGCGTAAGAGATTTTGTTCTCTGTGTTTGTCAATTCTTCTTGTAAGTTTAAGAAGCTGTCGTTCGCTTTTAAATCAGGATAGCTTTCAGCTAAAGCGAAAATAGTTTTTAAAGCACCTGATAATTGGTTAGATGCTTCCATTTTTTCTTGTGGTGAAACATCGCTACCCATGTTTGCAATTTGGTTTCTCATCGCAATTACTTGAGTTAATGTTTCTTGTTCGTGTTTTGCGTAACCTTTTACTGTTTCAACAAGGTTTGGAACTAAGTCGTTACGACGTTGTAATTGAACATCGATTTGTGCCCAAGCTTCTTGAACCCAGTTTTTTTGTTGTACAAGTCCGTTGTAAGCAAACATTGCCCATAGAACAATTACTGCTAAGACTCCTAATACAATCCATACTACTGTCATTTTTTGACACTCTCCTTTAGATTTAATACCCTCATTGTACCATATTTTCCTATTTGTGTGTAAAATAGTAGGTAAAGATAGAGTAGCAAAACGTAAAATTTTCTGCATCCATCCTAAGACGGATTTTGCAGTAGAAAGGAGCCCCATGATTCAGCATCAGTTATTCTCACCTATTCCACAATCGAAGGAGAATTTCTCTCGTTTTCCACTACCACAGAGTTACGTGGATTTTCTTTTGGAAAATGGTGCCGGATTCTTCACGAACACTAAGATTACAACGGTAGAACCAACGCGCTTTGGCCTCGACTACGCCCTCTGTAATGGACTGAGTGGCTACTCAGAAGGCCCGTATTTCCCAAGCATTCTGGATGCTGCATGGTCTCCAGAAGTGACAGGGTTGCCCGAGTACTTTGTCGTCTTTTTCCAAGACGGACCTGTCTATTACGCCTTCGATTATCAAAACGGCGCTACCCAGGAACCAAGCATCCGTCTGATTGACGTTGAAATGGATCAGTGGCTCGAAGTGGC
>ERZ773027.1849-NODE-1849-length-10832-cov-24.465807_pt1 | contig 10832 bp, 10 predicted proteins | sample MGYA00511032_ERZ773027 | MGnify/ENA primary metagenome ERZ773027 (study PRJEB29015, sample SAMEA2738138) | human oral metagenome | biome: human oral; feature: human-associated habitat; material: saliva | place: China | collected 2190 ... | reverse complement strand
GACAGTTTCCTGACACCTGCTATCCGATGATTGGACTGCAGCCAGAGGAGGTGCGCGATGATTGGCGTGAAGTGTTGGACGCTATGCACGAACGAATCCTACTCTCGCTTCGCCAGAAGGCAGAAGGAACAGCCAAACCGGGTGAGACAGTGATTGCGATTGGTGAGGTAGGACTTGATTTCTATTGGACACGTGAATACGAGAAACAGCAGCTTGCAGCCTTTGAGGAGGCTGTGAAATGGAGCGTTGAGATACGTCTTCCGCTGATGATTCACTGTCGTAAGGCACAGAACGAGATGCTACATATCATGCGCCCGTACGAAAAAGAACTGCCGGGTGGTGTCTTCCACTGCTTTACTGGTAATCAGAAGGAGGCAGAGGAGTTCCTTCGTTTCGACCGATTCGTGCTTGGAGTAGGTGGTGTATCAACCTTTAAGAGCAGTCATCTGCGCGAAGATCTCCCTGCAGCAGTACCCCTTGACCGCATCGTTCTTGAGACCGACAGCCCCTACATGGCTCCAGTCCCTCATCGTGGTAAGCGTAACGAGAGTGCTTTCATCGTTGAAGTCATGCGTACCCTCGCCCTTAGTTATGGCGTTGATGAAGCCGAATTTGCCCGCCAAACCAATGAGAATGTACGTAGGGTGTTTGGCGATATGGTGGGTGATGGGTGTTAGGTGATAGGTGTTGATGATTTGTTGAATAATGGATAATGGGTGTTTGATGTTGGGTGTTGATGATTTGTTAAGTTATGGGTGATAATGAATTAACAAACTGCGTATATTAATAAACACAGCAAGTTACGGTAATCATAATTATGGATTATGAATTATAACGGTAATCATAATTATGCATTATGAATTCTAAATTATGAATTATAGCAGTAATCATAATTATGAATTGTGAATTATGAATTCTGAATTTAAAATTATATGAAGAAAATAACTATCGCCATCGACGGCTTTTCATCATGTGGAAAGAGCACAATGGCAAAAGACCTTGCCAAAGAGATTGGCTATATCTATGTAGACACGGGTGCTATGTATCGCTCCGTTACACTCTATGCGCTACGTCATAACCTCTTCAACGCAGACGGAACCATCCGCGAAGAGGAGTTACAGGCGCAGATGAAGAATATCAATATCAGTTTCCAACTCAATAAGGAGACGGGGCGTCCAGACACATATCTAAATGGTGAGAATGTTGAGAACGAAATCCGTACGATGGAGGTGTCATCTCATGTTAGCCCTATCGCCACACTCGCTTTTGTGCGTAAGGCACTTGTCGAACAGCAGCAGCGCATGGGAGCAGAGAAAGGTATCGTTATGGACGGTCGCGACATCGGTACGGTGGTATTCCCGAATGCCGAGCTTAAAATCTTCGTTACCGCTTCAGCAGAGGTACGTGCGCAACGTCGTTACGACGAGTTGAAGGCGAAGGGAATGGAAGCAGACTTTGCCGACATCCTTAAGAATGTGCAAGAGCGTGACTATATCGACTCTCATCGTGAGACATCACCGCTTCGCAAGGCTGACGATGCCCTCGAACTCGACAACAGTCAGCTCACTATTGCCGAGCAAAAGCAGTGGCTTTACAACCAGTATCTGAAGGCTGCAAAAGCATAATAAGCTAACAAAAGGCTCATCTTTTCAGGTCCTTTCGTTAAAGTGGTATGATAAACGTACGCACATTTAACGAAAGGACCTGTTTTTTTACTATCCAAAGCTATCCTAAACACTGCCAGCGTTCTATCACGCCCCACCCTTTCACACTAAAAACCACTCTATCTTAACAACGCAAAAACACTAATAAGGACTTGAAAAAACATTACATAAATTCATATAAAACCACTCCTAAAAAGACAAAAACACCTAAGAACACCACGCTTACAACCATCAGTAAATCAAATAGTTATAAAGGAGTAAAACAAGAGGTGCTTAATTGGACTTCTAAAGGGCGTTAGTAAGGGGCTTAAAGGGCATCTTTTGCAAGCCTAAAGGGCGTCTTTAAGAAGCTAAAAGAGCATGAATTGCGTTCGAGCCGTTAGAAAATAATTGACAAAATTCCTGTCACAAGGAAACTATCTGATTGTATTGAACGACAGGAAACACTGAATGAAAGCATAGTAACAAACCACTTTTCCACAGTTTCGTCTGGCTATTTCCCCCTTTCATAAGCCGATTTTGATTTAATCATCATGCTCTATAAATTTATAAATCTTACGCCTCTTTTCGCTCTACGCACTAACATTAAGACACAATAAATCTAAGATTTATGAATTAAGAAATACTAAAATCAACAGAATTATACTTTGTTCAGACTGCTATCTCAACTTAAAATGTTATCTTTGCATCTATGAAGTTAAAAAAGATAATAATGCTCATCGCCTGCATATTCTCTTTTGCAGGTCTGAAGGCACAATATACTATCCAATGCGAAGACACCTGCAGCCATGTTCATGGGCTTGACATGAGCCATTACCAAGGCGATGTGTGGTGGGAGACAGTAGCTGAAAACAGCAATCATAAGCTCAATTACGTTTACTTAAAAGCCACTGAAGGCGGTTCACGTATTGACCAACGCTATCTTGATAATATTGAGGCAGCACAACGCTATGGTATGAATGTCGGTTCTTACCACTTCTATCGTCCTGCCGTTCCACAAGAGGAGCAGTTGCGCAACTTCCGTATGCAGTGTCGTCCACAAGATCAAGACCTCATCCCAATGGTAGATATCGAGACTACTGGCGGACTGAGTACGGAGGCTTTACGCGATAGTTTACAGAGGTTCCTCGTACTTATGACACAGGAATATGGTGTCAAACCATTGGTTTACACATATACAAACTTCTATAACAGATATCTCAGCGGTGCACTCGACGGCTATAAACTTTTCATTGCACAGTATAACGGACGCGAGCCAGAGCTGAACGATGGAAGAGACATCTTTGCTTGGCAGTACACTGGCAAGGGACGTATCAACGGTGTGAGAGGATATGTTGATAAGTCTCGACTGATGGGTAACCACAGTATGCGTGAGTTGCGATTCCGACGAAAGCGTTAGCTTCAACACCAAGAGAAAAGGAAATAGATAATTATCCACACTACTATAATCTTACGTTAGATAAATGATCATCAAATGCCCTGAATGTGGCCATCAAGTGAGCGACAAGGCTCCCGTATGCCCGAGCTGCGGTGTAGAGATTGCCGGACATATCATTAAATGTTCTCATTGCGGTGAATTATACCTCAAAGAGGAATCATCATGTCCAAACTGTCATCATACGGAACACCATGTAGAGAGTTCTGTAACGGCTGCAGAGCATCACACAAGTGAGGCTACGAACGAAAGTAAGGTGCAAGAGCCTGTTGTTCTCATGTCAGTTGACAAGGAGGAAACAACAGGAAACGATGATGTTATCATCCCAGTAGAGGAAACGGAAGAACACGAAACGGATAATTACGACGATAAGACACAAGACACGATCAACGAGCCAAACACGGAGGAAGAGGCTGTCGATGCCGACTTCATCATGGATGATAATGCTGACGAGGAGGTGATTGCCAATGCCGAGGCTATAGCTGAGGACGAGGAGGAAAGCACTCCGGATAAGAATAATCATCTGTCATTGGCCGTCTCACTGCTCATCGCTGCTATCACTGCAGCCGTATTGCTATTCCTCTACAACCAAGGGGTGGGCGCAAGCAAAGCTAACAATGAGCAAGAGGCTTTCGCACAAGCAATGAGTAGTAGCGAGCCAACCGTACTAAAGAATTATCTCAAGGAGAATCCATCAGCTTCTAAGGCACATCGTGATAGTATATCAGCCCGTCTAAAGGTGCTGACAACTACCACCCAGAATATGCAACAGTCTGATAATGACCTTTCTGTAGCATTGACCAGTAACTCAAAAGAAGTGTTGCAGCAGTTTATTGCTAAGTATCCAGACTCAAAACATCGTGGTGAGTTGGAAGCAAAGATTGACGAGATAGACTGGGCAGGAGCTGTAGCTAAAAACAACGAGAATGCTTATCTTGGCTATAAGGCGCAGCATCCAAATGGCATTCATAGTAAGGAAGCCGATGAGAAGTTGAAGAATATTCTGACACCAGAGAAGGCTGAGGAGTCAGCTGTTGCAAAGGTAACGGATGGTGAGAGAGCAAAAGCGGTTGCTGCGGTGCGCCAACTCTTACAAGGTATCAACAGTAAAAGCACGGATAAGATTTCTGGTGCTGTTGCGCCATCATTAAACTTCCTTGGTTCAGGTGGTGCTACGGTGAAGGATATTCGCCGTTATATGACCGACCGACTTTATCAAGCTGATGTCAAGACAATCAACTGGCACCTTGGTTCGCCTACTGAAGTAACTAAAAAGGGTGATGAAGCTGGTGCAGATATTCGCCTAAAGATACCAGCTACATTGGATATCGATCGCAAGGGTGGTAAGTCAAAACGTAGTTATGTTATCTCTGCGACAATCAAGAACGGCAGAATAACCCATATTAATTGGTAATAGGTTTACCCTTTTAAGGTAAATAAGATTAGCACTTAAACAAGTTTTGTTTTATTGTCGAACGAACTAATTGTCTTTATATTAGCGTTGTAGCGAATTACTTCAAGACAGAAAGACTGACAAAATACCGACAATAAAACAAGACTATTCAAAAACAATATGCTTCATATTGGGGCTAATAGTTGGTAAAATAAAACTTGCTGTCACTCCTGTCAGCCATTTTAGGCTCATAAGTACCAACATTTCATTCATTTACACGAAATGTTAAAAGTGACAGCAACTTATTTTTAAAAATACCAAGTACATATAACTTGATATTCTATGTGAGATGTTAAATATGATAGCAGTTCATTTTACAAACCATCAACACCCAACATTTAACACCCAACACCCCCATATTAATTCTCAATCTGGTCAATCGTAGGCTTTTTAATCTCAGGCACTGGAGCCTTTACAACTGGTTCAGTCTGACCTTCTGGAACATTAGGAACGATGACAGGGTTCTCTGGATCTGCTGTCTCTTCCGACTCAGAAGATTCTTTCTTTGGAGCTTCTGTCTTCTCCTCCTTCACCTCTTCATCTTTCTCCTCTTCCTTTGTCAATACAGGAATCTTCGGACCATTATCAATACCGATAACTTCACCCGACATATCCACCTCATACTTACGAGGAGGAGCCATCTCACGTGTTTCCATGAGAACAGCAAGTACTATAGCACCCACCACAAGCACAATAGCACAGATGGATACGGGTACCTTATAGGTTGGTTTCTTCTTCATTATCTACGTTTTCTATCCTTTTATCTTATTGTCTTTTTCGCTTACTCGGTAATCTGCACACAATAAGGAAGTGGCTGCTGGAGGGTCAGAAAGCTAATTGTTGGCTGATTATCCTTCGTACAAATCAGCGTAGTCTTGTCTCCCTTCACAGCATTCCCCATGTCATATCCCATCGCTTTCACCTGTGCCTGCAAGCCCACAAAGGCAGTACGGTTAAAGACATAGATATAAACCGTCTTGCCATTTTGCGCCAAGAGTACCATACTGGAGTTACCACGTCCCATGGCAGTTGGTAGAAAGTCGCTGGTTAGGTTCATATTCTTCACCCAGTTATAGTCCTTTCCAAACTCGTCCGACGAGACTCCTTTATAGCTGTAGCCTTGCTTCTCAAGCACTTGTTTACCCACTTGTAGTGTCTTTGCTTGAAAGATTTTAATCGCATCAGCCATCGAAACAATATCTTTTTGCGCACGTGCTCCCATTGTAAAGAGTAGCACTGTCAATAATAGTAGTATTTTCTTCATTCTTCTTCTTTCATTTATTTCGTGCCTTCATCTGCCTTTATCATTTTAAAACAATGATATTATGACACGTTACAAAATTATGAAAAATATGGAGAATGAGCAAGAAAAGGGGAAAATTTACTTTAAACTTTGAACTATTTACTTTGAACTTTGAGGGTTGAACTTTGAACTTTATGATATGTACAAACCTCTATCTCACTTTTACCGACTACGAATTTCACTAATTACGCTAATGCTTATTGCAATGTAATTCGTGTCATTTGCGTAATTCGTAGTTGACGAGTTAGCACATTACTTGTAGCGATAAACCACACTTAATATCGGTAATCATAATTATGAATTCTGAATTATGCATTATGAATTAACAAAGGTGTACCCTAATAGTCATCCTATTATTGATACACCTTCATTATTTTATGTGATAAAGTTTATATGCAATTACTTTCTTTTTCTTTTAGAAGCAAGGCGCTCTTCACGCATCTTAGCCATTGCTTCCTCCTTCTCCTTAGAGCGTTGTCCTGAGAGACGAGCAATAAGACGATCAAGATCAGCAGCTATCTCCTTGAACTGAACAAACTCCTCTTCATTCTCAAAGAGCTTGCCTACCATGCAAGAAGGGATATCCTTCGCCTTCTCCTGCAATTCCTTACCATGCTCAGTAAGCGAAACATAGGTTTCTCTACCATCCTTTTCACCCTTGACACGGTTAACCAATCCAAGTTGAGCCATACGCTGAACAAGTGGAGTCATTGTGTTTGAGTCAAGATAAAGTCGGTGTGCAAGTCCCATCACCTTTTGATTGTCTTCTTCCCAAAGAGCCATTAGTACAAGATATTGAGGATAGGTTATACCTAAATCCTCAAGCAATGGATAATAAGTTTGAGTAACAAGGCGGCTTGCTGTGTACAATCTGAAGCAGAGTTGACTCTGCAGTTTTAGTTGGTCGTATACCATTTTTTCCTTAAATGTTTTGATAACTTCAAACTCCTGAAGTAAACTTTAAACTATATTGTTACCTGAAAATAATCTGTTCGTGTTGCAAAGGTACAACAATTTATATTTATCGTTAATGATATAAGCCGATTTTTAACATTAATTATATAGCTAAAGTTGTATTTTGATAACATAAAACAACAATAAGCGGACATAAACAATACAAATCGTTTATGCCCGCTTATGCGTATTTATAAGAGTTTATCTCTACTTATTCAAAGTAATAAAGGAAGGTTGCAACACCCTCAAGTGCTGGCTTGCGCTCGCCCTCAATCTCAATCTGAAACTTGATACCAGCCTTGCAGATACCACGGATATTCTCAATACTATCGAGTGTGGCAACAAGACGAATGCGTGAGTTCACGAGGACTGGACGACCAAAGCGCATCTTATCCATACCGTAGTTGACCATCATCTTAAGGTTGTTCACCTCAATAATCTCCTGCCACATGTGTGGGAGCAGTGAAAGTGTAAGATAGCCATGTGCGATAGTACTCTTGAATTGGCTTTCTACAGCTGCACGCTCTGTGTCAACATGAATCCACTGATGGTCGAGGGTAGCATCAGCAAAGAGGTTAATTCTCTCTTGGTCAACGAGTAACCACTCGCTCTCACCAAGCTTCTCACCCAGTCGGGCAGCAAGCTCATCGTAATTGTTTACTGTTAATTTTGCCATAGTTTTTGTTTCATGTAATTTCTACATTACTGCGCATGATAGTCTTTCTTTATCCTCCCTACCCTCCTTATATATTATAAAGTGTGAAAGGATATACTACCTTTTGTCGTACAAAAATACAAAAAACATTTCAATTGCCCAAATCGGCTTACGCTGCTGAGACTCTTTATGGTGCCAATAGATGCACATGCAAGGTTTTTTCCTTACCCGCTACAGACACCTCATTGACATAAACAAGCTTATACTTGATATCAAGGAAGTTGCCAGTTTTCTGCGCACTTACCACCTCTATACGTGGATCTAAGAGATAGATATCCAAATATTTCGCCAATCCACCACCAGGAATCCATGCAATAAGGTTAGAATTTCTATTATCACCTTGCACCTCATTTGCATACAAGTCAATGTTTTTGCCATCACGCATTAATAACATCTGAACTTTCTTAAACCATACTCGTGGGTCAAATGCCTTCACTGCTGCTGTATAGTCACCATCAGCCTTACTTCTAAAATACTTACCAAAGAACTTTCCTACGTCTGTACTGTTGGCAATAAGAAGTTCTTTATCAAGCGCAGAAAGTGGTTTAAAACCTGTAAGTTCCACGTTGAAATTAGCCAACTCTGTGTCGTGACCATCCTTAGCAACAAGTTGGATAGAGAGAGTCATCGAGTTTGAACCATCGTTTTTCTGCTTACCTGTAGGGTAAGTCACAAACTTATCTCTATCATAATTAAGTAAAGAGGTATGAAGTAAATCTGTATGCTCATACACACCACGCATATATAAATTGCTAACCTCCTCTGTATTGACGCTGATTTGGTTGCGATAATACTCATTCTTATTCATCTCAACACCGAGCGAACTATTCTTTCTACCCTTATAAGTAATCGTAAACGAAATCTGACCAGACGTACTACTACCAACGTAACGCACATCGCTAACCGTTGTATTTGCCCAATCAGCTGGTGTAAAGGTGTAATGCTTGCTGCCACCAACGCTTGAAGAAGACAGATTAATAAACTTCTGTAAATACGCTGCAGTGAACTTACTATTATCCTTCAGACGATAAAGTGTATCGAAATCAAAGTCTTTCAGATAGTTAACGTCTGTTTTCCATGCAGCAACAGCACGTGATACCATCTCATAATCATTCGGTTTCTGTGCAAAACTAACATATTCAACGTCCTTAGTAAAGGTTTTACCTCCGCTATTACCTGTTACCCTCAACGTAAAAGTACCCTTCTCTTCATTGCTATTCAGCACATCTATAGCCGTAACATTCAACGCCTTACCATTGACAGCTTTATTTCCTAAACTTGCCTTTGCCGTTTCCAATGCTTGATAAACATTCTGTTGCTTATCAAGATTGAGGAACTTCACAATATCGTCATTCGTTACTTCTACCGCATTTTGCTCAGTAGATGGGTTTGGTTGTACTGAATCCGACGAACTTCCGTCACCTCCACAAGCGGCACAGAGTAATACTATAGATACCGCAAGAATTATTTTTCTCATTGTTTTTATCCTGTTTTTTAATAATCATTGCACTTCACACCCTCACTTCTTACCATTCTAACAAAGCAGTGTAAAGCTATTGAATCCTTGCAACTCACAATGATTCAGATGCAAAGATACTTAAAAAACTCAAAAAATCAGTATCGACATAAGACTTTATCATTAATCCATAGACAAAACATCTCACACATCATGCCAATGAAAATATCGGACGAATAATCTGAATTATAACACTCTGACAAGGGCCCCATTCGAACAATTGTAAATGATAAAATCTGAATTAACATAGTTTTCTGCTCACATTTCAACATTTTTTTATAATTTTGCCACCATCATGAGATATACTGTCAAATGCAATAACTGCGGTCGCGACTTTGTAGCTGAGACTGAGCAATATGGGACAATGAAATATCGTTGCCCTTATTGTGGTAATGTGTTGAACTGTAGGTTTGATGCCCCTAAGTCTTTCCGCACACGTGCTCGTTCCGTTATTCCATTGGCTGACGCCTCACCTATTGAGGTAAAGAAAGCCAAGGATCTTCCTACAGTCTCAACCCATCTCGTTAGTTCGCCTTCAAAAGAGAAGCTTGCTGAGATGAGAAGTAAGCTAATGGAGGCTTCTCAGCGTGCCCTTCACGTTTCTAAGCAAGCCGGTGAGACCCTGAAGAATGCGACAGAAAGTACCAGTGAGTTTGTAAATAAATCGTCTTCTTGGCTTCGTCGTTTTCAAGAGAAATACACAGATGGCGACCTTTGGATATTCTTTGGTTTCAGTTTTATCTTCCTCCTTTCGGTCTTTATAGGACTTTTCGTTTGTGCAGAGGTAGTGAAACTCTTATCAGAGGGACACTCATGGCTGTTTAAAAACTATATTGAAATAAGAAATTCTATCTAATATTTGCATTTCTTATCCCCTCTTATCTTCTATTTTTGAGTAACAAGGATTCCGAAAAATCATTACATTTCGAATCCGCTTTTAGCCTTTATTTTAGCTAAAAAAGGGCTTAAAAGCAGACTGCTATAACCAACAGATAATCAAATAGTTATAAAGTCGTATTCTAAAAGGTGCTTTCTAAGGGTTCAAAAGGGCGTTAGTTAGCGTCTTAAAGGGCATCTTTAACAAACCTAAAGGGCGTCTTTTCAAAGCCAATTAAGCATCTATTGATTTTTGATTAGTGACTTTTTTATTACAACTAATCAAATACTTATCATCTTTCCCTTGCTTTCTTGCCTACTTATCAATGTGTTTTTTCGCATTTGTTTTCGAAAGCATCCTACCCTTTCCGTACTGCTTTTTATATAAGGTAAACACTGCAAAACATGCACTAATATGTGTCCAAGATACAAGTTGGAAATAAAAACGCACGTAATATTATGTTAAAGAAGATAAAACATGCTTGAATTAAAAAAAATACTATAATTTTGCACACATCTAAGCTATTGACAACCTAAGTGTCATATCTAATGTCACAAGACCTAAACAAAATATAAATAAAAACCTTTTAAGCATGAAAGCTATGAGAAAATCTAACCTTGGAAGGTCGCTGCTACTGGTAGTGCCCCTTGTGTGTTGTCCTTATACTGCACATAAGGCTTATGCCACCCAGACAGTAACCATACAGGCGCAGGCCTCTGTTATCAAAGGAAAAGTTATCGATTCACGTACAGGCGAACCGGTCATCAGTGCCAGTGTCACCGTAAGTGGTACGAAGAAAATCGCACTTACCAACATTGATGGTGAGTTCTCTATCGACGCAAAGGCTGGTGAAGAGCTGATGATTACGTCCTTAGGCTATGAGAAAACGACGGTGCGAGCTGAAAACAACATGAC
>ERZ773027.1843-NODE-1843-length-10843-cov-3.637282_pt1 | contig 10843 bp, 15 predicted proteins | sample MGYA00511032_ERZ773027 | MGnify/ENA primary metagenome ERZ773027 (study PRJEB29015, sample SAMEA2738138) | human oral metagenome | biome: human oral; feature: human-associated habitat; material: saliva | place: China | collected 2190 ... | reverse complement strand
CTGAAGAGATTGATTTTATTAGATCTTTTTAATTTAAAGATGCCATAAATCATAAAAAATAATTTATGGCATCTTTAATTAGATACTTTCAATGAAAATTGTTTCTTCTTCTGATAGATTATAAAGTTTGTAGAGTAATTTTCTATTCTTTGGCGTTATATACTCTGTATCCAATTTCACCTTGATACCATCATCATTATATGTTTCTAGTTCTATAGAGTCAAAAGACTCGTTTATGATTATCTTGTCTTTACCACTTTCGATTTGATAATTATCTCCAAACTCCCCCTCTTTTACTCTTAAAAAGTCTATATTCAGTATTACTTTCTCAAGTATCTTGTTTAGGTCGTCTTGTTTTTTCTCAATCCAGACTTCTTTTTCTTTTCTTACTGATTCTAATGTTCTTTTTAATAATGGACGAGGTAGATTTACAAAAATTTGATTTTTATAGGTAAATCTATTTTGGTACTGCTTTGGGTTGAAAATAAACTTTTCGTCTATTTGAGCGAAATCGTCACTTAAGATTTTTATATTCTCAAGGTTTATTCGCTTTATAACCTTGTCAAAATCATTTCTTATTTGTAAGAATTTATCAAAATGAACTGATTTATCCATTTCATATGATCCTTTTGTTTCCAACGGGTCTATGTTTATAGATGTTTTATTAGGTTTAAGCGAAATTATAAGATTAGGGCTTTGTATTACTATTTGGAAATTATTTTTATCTATTGTAAAGTGGTATCCATAATAGAAACCACATTCATAGCATCCTAGGGTGTCTTCAATTATAGACTCTACTGTGTTTTCAATTTCAGATTTACTTACCTGACCATTTAGGTTTTTTGCTTTTACTATAGATTCTAGTGTTATCTTTATATATTTTATTGGATTTAATGTATCAATATATATGTCTTTCTTAGAGTAAACTAGAGTCTTTTCACAGTTTATATCTATGATATATAGGTAATAATCTATCTTATCATCTTTGATTTTTATGTCAAACTTATAATTTTTTACATCAAAGCGAATCTCTTTAATTTCCCCATCTTTGATTGTTAAAGTATATGGGTCTTTGAATTTTTTTATTCGACTTATTATTTTTATTATTTCTACTTTGTCTATTTTCATTGAAAAATCCTTGTTTGCTGTTAATCTTAGTGATACCCTGCCATAAAGACCTTTTTGGGTAATAATAAAATCATCTTTTGGGTCTGGTTTGTTTGCTAACTTTTCTTCTATTTCTTTTAGAGATGGGGGTATGATGTCTAGATTTTTGCATTCTCTTTGAAATTTTTCAATTTTTCTGTGACCTGATAGTTTTATAAACATAGTTTTTATCCTTTCTTTTTTTTTTTTATATTGTTTTTAGTGAATGATTTTATTTATTTCTGATTTTGTAATTATATCACTCTCCTTTTCAGGTTGTATCATATTTTCTAATTTTTCTTTTTCACGGTTTAACACTTCTATATTTACATCTTCTTTATAATCAAAAAGAATCCAACCTTTTTCAATTATAAGTCTTGAAATACAATAATCTGTTTTATCTTTAGTGAAATAAAAGGTTACTGTAAAAAATTTTGTAAAGACCTCTATTTTTTCTATTTTACCGTTTTTTATGGATAACGAATAAGGATCTTTTAGATTTATAGCATTATCAAGAGCCTCCTTCATTTCAGGTATATTTTCTGTTAATGCAAAGTCTTCATCTTTTTGTAGTTTTAGAGTAATGATATTATCTCCATTAACCTTTGTTAATTTGAAGATTTCTGCTGAATTACCAACCTTTAATAGAGCCTTTTTTATTTCTCTAGAGGTTGGATAGTCAATATCTAATTTACTACATTCATATCTAAATTCATTAATCTTCATCCAGCCAGATGTGTTTATAAATAGCATACACTAATCCTTTCTTTTAAAACATAACAACAGAGGCCACATAGGACCTCTGCTTTTATGAGTATTATCTGAAGTATTTTTTCATATGTTTTATGCTTATTGGTTTATTTTTTTTCAAAGCATCTTTAAATGGTTTTTGATCAAATATTATATTGAGCATTTGGGTGCTAAACCAATCATCGAATTTATAAAGAACATCGTTTATCAGATACTCGTCATACTTTAGTATTGGATTTCTGTTAAGATGGTAGCTAATATATGATTTTGGTATAACACCTGCACCAAACTTTTTAAACTCATTCCATACACGGTCAATCATTGGTCCGTTATTAGTTGCTATGATGTCGTCATTAAAACAAGGCTCCCCTTTTTTCATCAAAAAATATGCTTGACAAAAATATAGTAGTGACTGCATTTTTATTGTTGATACATTAGAGTCCACTTCTTCAGTACGAACAACTATATATGCTGCTATATCTAATGCGTTGTAAATCATAATTTTTACCACCCTTCTTAAGTTTTTTCTATATAAAATTAGGTCAATACGAAGTTGACCCATATTTTACTTAAAATTTTATTCAGATCCTATACCAACAATTTCAAACGTCTTTTTTAGGTTCATATCTTCCGTTGTTATTTCGGTATCTTTACCATTTTTCTCTATAATATAGTATTTGGTAAAACCCCTATTTAGTATTTTAGTTGGGATCCTTTGACCCGCATTTACCTTTTTATGACCTATTGTATACCTTAGACCCTTTACTTCATATTTTCTTTCAGGTTTTTTGGTTACTATATAGTCTCCTATATAAAGCTTAGCGTCTAAGAAAGTTTTTAGGTTTCTATTTTCTGTATAAAATTTTATTCCTATAGATAGTACTATGATACTTACTATTATCACTATAAGTTCTATAATTTGAGGTTTTGTATTATCCATCTTATCACCTCTTTTCTATTTCCATTACATAACTTTGTTCGTTTTGGGATTGAAGTTTATTTATCTTATCTTTGTTTTCGAATATGAATATTAGGGATGCTATGAGTAGTATACCAATAACAAATCCCACTATTCCAATTATGATTTTGGTTTTATTTGATGTTTTGTTTTTTCTATTTTTTCTCATATCCACCAATCTTTCTAATTTTCAGTCAGTTTCACAGCATCTTCTAGGAACTTTACTATATCAAATGGTTCTATAAGGTTTCTCATTTCATTTATCTCTGGATAAAACTCTGAAACATTTGTAAATACACCATTTTTACCTCTTATTTTTATAAAATTCTTTATATAATCATCACAGGCTTTGTTGCTTTCTGTATCGATACCAGAATCTTTAAGGGCTGAGAGTATACCTATGAAATGGTCTCCAAACTCACATGGATATTCTTTTTCTGTCTTTGTGTCGTATACTGATGAGTCTAGTAGAGGTCCCACCATATAATTCTTAAATTCTGGCTGCCTTATAAGGACTAACCATAAATTTTTTCTTTCTTCATAATCACCTTTGATTTCAAAGGTTTCTTGGTCATCAGATATTTCTCTGGCTAGTCTGTCTATCAATTCGTTAGATAATAAATCTTCATCTGTTATAAATTTTATTATTCTATCTTTGATATTTATTGAAGCGCCCACATCATTTAATTGATTTAGGTTTCTTTCGTAGAATATCGTTATAGATAGTCTTAGTATATGGTGTGGGTCTATATTAAAATTTATTTCCATTTTATTTTTTCTCCTTTTTATTTAACCAGTCTTCCAGTTTATTTAATATCTTTTCTGTAATATGTGCAGTTAAATAGACTATAACTGAGAATATCACAAAAATTGGTATTATTAGTAAAATTCCAACGATTATATATACTATTATTTTCATTTTATATTTTCTCTTTTCTCTTTTTTTAGTAAATGTAAAAGTCTGTGTCTTTTATTAGATTTATTTGCATATCGTATTTGGTATCATCAGTTACACCCCAACCGTTATAATAATCTCCTTCTTCATCTACGAAGCACTCTATATCACAAACAATATCTTCTATTGTTGGTATTGGTGTGAAGCCTACTGTATCAAGACCAGTATCTAGTATTTCTTTTCTCTTTGATTCTATTTCTTTTATAAAAGAGTTTATGGTATTTAAACCCTTTTCTGTTAATTTTATCATGTGACTATCCCCTTTTTACATCCATATTCTTTTTCTATTTTCTTTATCGTTAAAATATTCTTTAATTTTATTTATACTTATTACTTTATTCATGTCAGTATCAAGTCAAGGTAACTCTTCCTGAGTTTGCCTTACTAATTCAAATGTTGAATAATTTGCTTTTGCTAAAACAACTTCATCTATTAAGGCTTTGTCTTTAACGGCGATTGATTCTTTATAAAGTATGAAATCATATATTGCACGGTTAGAATTACGCTTGTATTCTTGATAAACTTTTTCTACAACTGGTCCATACTTCCACGCAACAATATCATCACTAAAAGCAGGTCTATTAACTTTAACAAGAAACGCAGCTTGAGTATAATACAATAATTTTTGTAATTGGAGATTATTTATTTCTTTTTCTAATTTTAAGCATTTTCTAATGATATAACTTGCTATTTGATTAGCTGTATATAAACTCTTTTTCATATTAACCTCTTTTCTTAATTTAATATTGATTTTATTTTACGATTCATATGAGGGCTCTTCAAATATATTGTAATTATCAATATCTCTTAAATTTGTGCTATTTGTTTGTAATCTATTTCTAGCGTTAATCCATGGTTTTTCTTGTTTAGTTAGTTTGTCTAATTGAGATCCTGTGAGTTTGCCATAGACTTTCCATATTTGGTCTAAATATTCTATTACTTTGATATTAGTTATATCTTTGGCTTTATTGAGCTTTTCAGAGTTATTGAACTGGACATCTTCATATAACTCTTTGAATATTGGACCATCTACTCCTGCTTGAGCTTGACCATTAAAAAGTGTGTCTAAGTTTTTCTGATCTGGGCTATTGTTTGAAAATATATACCAACTATAGGCATACCAGCATAATCTTTGAATTTTTTCTATAAATATGCCGTGTTCTCTTTCTTGAAAGTTTTTGGCTATTTCAAATATAGTGTACATAACATTTTTTCCTTTCTTTTTTAATTTTTACCTGTTTAGATATTCTTCAAATACATCATAGTTATTGATTTTCTTAAAGCTTGGTTCAGTTGGTTTTAGACCATCTCTAGTATTAATCCATGGTTTTTCCTGCTGGGTGATACTTTCTAGTTCATATCCAGTAAATGATCCGTAAATGTTCCAAACTTCATTTAAATGACCTAATATTTCAATGTTTGATATAGGTTTAGCATTTTTAGTTTTTAATGAATTATTAGATCTGATATCCATATATAAATCTCTAAATACTGGACCGTGGATCCAAGATTCTGCTTGGTCATCAAATAATAATTTCAGATTTTTCTCATTTGGTTCGTTGTTTAGGGCTATATACCAGCTATAAGCATACCAGCATAACTTTTGAAGTTTTTTAAGGGACATATCTGGTTCTCTTTCTAGAAAATTTTTAGCAACGTCAAATATAGTATACATAATATTCAATCCTTTCTTTTCTTTTTTTTTTTTATAATGACACATCAATCAGTAATAGACCATCCCTTGTTTTGTATGTTTTATCTGGTAGGATATAACCGTTTGGTATGTCGGTGAAATCTAAATCATTATAAAATTCTTTTAAATACTTATCATAGTAGTTTTTGTCATAAAGGTTTATATACTGATCAAGGTCAAATAATTCTAGTATTGAATATTCGCAACCTTTTTTCTTAAATATTGATGTTAGATATTCTTCTACATAGTTTGCAGATAGTGTGTCCCAACCTTTTAACATGAAAGATTCCCAACTTGAAAGTGTGTTTATGATATTTTCTCTTATGATTTCGTAAACCAGATATTCAGGTAGGTCACTCTTAGGCGTTGTAAATATTATTTTACTAATATCTTCTACAAAGTTTGGTCTAAGTCTTTTTATATGGTCTTTTAGTAAATCAACTTCTTTAGGGTCTATGTATATAGACGATTCTTCTAGACTTTTCAAGAAGTTTTCATAAAAAGTATTTGTTTTTTCTATAAGTTCTTTGTTCATGGTATTTGGCCCTTTCTTTTTTATATATTTTTAATTAATCTCAACAGGTCCAACCCACCCACCACTGTTGAGATTCTAGCTAATACAATTAGTTCCTTCTTTACTATTTGTATAGTAACAATAAAAACGTTTCGGTTTCTAGGTATATTATACCTATTACCTTATTTGGACTACAGTAGTATGAAGCTCATACCCTGTTTACTACTCAATGAGTAGTAAACAACTATGTAATTCTGAAGTTTTGTTGTTGTATGAAATCACATAGTTACCAAACTGTTTGTTTTCATAATTTTTTACTTCCTTTTCATAGTTTAAAATTAGTTCTTCATTAAAAATAGGTGAGCTATGCTCACCTATAAGTTTTATCACAACCACCTAGAAAAAGAAAGAGGTAGTAGCAATAGCTACCACCTCATAAATTTCGCAAAAACCGACAGGATATTATAGCTAGCGGGGCAGGTGCGATAACTAGTTCACCAGACTTCTAAGTCCTAGAGTACTCAATATAGTTAGCTGTCTAGTATGTAATATGTTTTGTCCTAGAGTATCTCCGTATATGTCTGGTTGGATTCCTTCTTTGATCGCTGTTGGCCATATGAAAGACCCCATCCTGTCGGCAAATAAGAGATGAGTCCTTACATCATCCCTCCAGATGATCGCTACAATCATCCAAAAACAAATCGGCTGGCAGTTAGCCAGCCAAAAGAGTTTAAACTTTTTTATTAATTGAATTTTTTACTTACTGATAGGTTATAAGTTTCCTCATCTTTTTCAAAAAGAATAGAGTTTCTACCTTTGTTTAAACAAGCTATAGCAGTATTTAAAGAACCACCAAATTGATCTAATATAAGTTCATCTTTTAATGTTATGTAGTCAAGTAGCGACTCAATTAAGGCTATTGGTTTTTCTGCTTGATGGATAGTCTCACTTTTTATAGTTTTGTCAAAATCAAATTCAACTGGTAACATTTTTCTTGTACCAGACATTTTTGGAACGGTTAGATTGTTTGATAATACCAAGTCTAAAAGATCTTCTTCTGACATATTCTTTTTAAAGTTAATATTATTATCGTTTAATAATTTAAAAAGCTTTTTCTTATCAACCTTTAATGATCTTGGTTTGCCTTTTGTGAAAAACACCATCTGCTCTGTATTTTTAGCTTTTCTTCCTGTGTTTGAAACAAAGTTACCCTTTTTCCAATTAACTGTTGAGTAATACTCAAACCCTGATTTTTGTGCCATTTTTTTACACTTATAAATATAATCAAAATTATTTGAATTTTCTTCGGCAAAAAATTCTACTAAAAAACAACCATCTTTTAGAACTCTGAATTTTTCATCAAAATCGTTTTGTTCATAATTAAAACACGAATATTCAGCAAACTTTCTTGAACCGCCTGTGTTAGATTTTGGATCAAAATACGGATGGTCTGTTATGATTGCATCTATAGAATTATCTGCAATCATAGAAAGGTCTCTTCCATCTCCATTTACTATTAGTGTAGAATTACCATTGTGATCAACAACAGTATAAACGCCTCTGGAAACACGTTTAAAAAGACCTTTTTCAATACCTTCATATATTCTAGCCCTTACTGAGTGCATCTTAACATCACCTGCGTATGTGTAGGCATCGCTTAATGTAAAATTTCCTTCAGTATTAGCTAATATCCTCTTTATTATATTCATCTTCTCTTTCTCTTTCTTTTTCTCTCTATATATTATTTTTATGTAAAAAAAGAGGTTTATAAAAACCTCTTTAATTTTTACTTTTTAAGCCTTTCTATTGTAGATAGGTTTTATATGTTTTATTACATCAACTGTATCGACTATACATCTCTTGATGTCTTCTGAATCCTTATAGACCGTTGGTGCTTCATCTAGTGTGGATTTACCAACTGATGATGAGTAAATACCTTTCATTGAGTCTACAAATTCTTCTAAATCTACACATTCTTTAGCTTGACCTCTTGATAGTATTCTACCAGCTCCATGGGGTGCTGATTCGTTCCAATTAGGGTTTCCTTTACCCTTACATATAAGAGAACCGTCTCTCATATTAAGTGGTATCAAGACTGTTTCATCTTTTTTAGCCGATATAGCACCCTTTCTTAGTATTTTATCTATTGGATCTATATAATTATGTATGGTTTCGAAGTGGTCTAAATCGTCTAGGTTTAAATCAAAAGCCCTATCTAGTATTATCTTTGCTATAGTCTCTCTGTTTAAACTTGCATACCTTTGAGCAACAAAGGTATCTTCTAAGTAGTTTTCTAGATCTTCACCCTTTATTGTGGCAAGGTCTTTAATCTGAGCTTGTGATTTTTCTACACCAACCTTGTGCCAATATTCTGCTATTTGTTTTCCTAGATTTCTAGAGCCTGTATGGATAACTAGGTATTTATCACCCGTCTCAGAGTCCATACAAACCTCTATAAAGTGGTTTCCGCCGCCTAGGGTACCTATGGACCTCATAGGTGTCTCTAAAGCGATCTGGGCGATTATAGGGTTGTTTTTGAAGAAGTTTTCTGATGTCTTGGATATAACATTGTGTTTGGCAAAACCAAGTGGCACAAATTTTGTTATAACATCATCTAATTTTTTAAAGTCAACATCTATTTGACCCATGTTTACTGTTAGCATGCCACAATTTCCTGTTAAAAATGTATATCCATTTCTACGACAAAGAAAAAATCCAGTATCTGTTTTAAAACAGTATTTATACCCATCTTTTGATTGAACGATTTTTGGTTTTTTATTATATCCTACATATTTATTTTTTGTAGGTATAACCATCCAATATTTTGTATTTTTAACATTGTATAATGACGCTCTAACATCTGTTGCTATAAATGCAAACTGTATAACATCTATTGAATCTTTATTAGAAGAACTGTAAAAACTTCTATATCCCAAATGCCCATCCCATAACAAACTTTCTTCAGCTACTATTTTTAATTGTTCATAATTTGCTTTCCAATATTTTTTTAAATTTTTATTTATATATTTTGGAACTCTGAAACTTATAAATGTTGTATCTTTGCTTGAATATTTATTGTATGTTATATTTGCAGCTCTTAGTATTTTACGTTCTTTTTTAAAATGTAATTCTACAAAATTATAATTTTCATATTCTTTTATTCTACCATCAGCTTGTGTCATTATATCAATTCTAATCATTTCATCTGATATTTCGATACCTTTGTTTTTAATATTGAATGTTGTATTAAACATATAATAATTTTTACTTAGTTTTTTGTCATCTAAATTTATTAAAAATTCAGGTCTTATTGTTTTATAATTTATTTTTCTATTTTTATGTCCGTAATACATTAATATATTATGTTCTTCACTTATCATTTGGTCTAAACCTTTTGAATTTTTAAAGTGATAAAACCAGTCGCATTTCTTTTTTATGTATAACTGTGGTTTTATAAACATGCCTGTATTTGTGGCTGGGTCAAATTGTAATATTTTTTCGTTATCTTTATACTTTGATATTTTTATCCAACCTGATTCTGTTAAAATTTCCGTATCACAATCAAGGCAGCCTATATCCACACCAACAAGGTTTACACAAACCTCGTCTTTGACTTGCATAGTTGTACCTATCATACAGCCTTTGCCGACATGAACGTCTGGCATAATTCTTATTTTTAAGTCTTTGGTAAATTCTTGGTTTAGCATCTGATGACATTGTGATAAAACACCATCTGGTATGTGGTTAGCATACATATGTGCTTCACCGTATTTACCTCTTAATATAACTGGTTCTAATTTATTCATAAATATCAACTCCTTTCCTTTTTTTTTATACTATACCGATCTGGGATCGATATAGTATATATATTTATTCATTTTTATTCCATCTCTAACAGCATTCGCTGTACCACCAGTGCTGACACCATCATAAACTGCTATTAAAATATCACAAGCCTTAATCATACCAATATTTCTCTGATTAAGTATGTATGGGTAGCTACGCCCAATGTTTTTATCTGCATATTCACGAACTTCTTCTGCATAGCTTAGAAGTTTTTCCCAACGGTCACGATCTACTTTATTGATCCAACGAGATGGTTGATTTTTGTCTGGAATTTCTGCTATAAAACGAATACGGTTTTTACCGTATTTTTCTTGACAATCCACTATAGCTTGCGCCCAGACAGTATCGGCACCTAGTGCCATACCGCAGTGACACTCGACAATTTGATATTTTTTCAATGCTCTCTCAATAATATTAATCAAATGTTGGCGAAGACGACTATAATACTCTTGGCTTAAATCATAACCAGCTAGTTTAGTTGGTCTGTGCCCCGTTAGAGAAATACAAATTACACCATCTTTCATCGTTTTAAACATATATAAACCCCTTTCTTTTTATACAAATCTCAATAAAAATAGGTGGACCCGAAGGTCCACTATACATTTAGTTTATTTATTCATATTCGTAATAATCTCTTATTTCTTTTGCTGTTGCCTCAATATTTATATAAGGTGATGCATCGGTTGACATTTTGAATGAACCATCAATATAATCCCGTTCTGTTGGTAGCTCTATTTCATTTTCTGTTTTACAAAATATTTTAAGAGCATCTTCTAGGCTTTCAGCTTCTATTTCTATTGTCCCATAAGATGCCCACTCAACAGGTAGTTTGAATATTTTTTTATTTGACATTTTTAACCTCCTTTTTTATTTGTTTTGGGTTGGCCCAGTATGGTGTCACTTCTATTTTGGTTATATAGTCACGGTTTTTTTTTTTTTTTTTTTTTTTTTTTTTTTTTTTTTTTTTTTTTTTTTTTTTTT
>ERZ773027.1842-NODE-1842-length-10857-cov-2.645899_pt1 | contig 10857 bp, 10 predicted proteins | sample MGYA00511032_ERZ773027 | MGnify/ENA primary metagenome ERZ773027 (study PRJEB29015, sample SAMEA2738138) | human oral metagenome | biome: human oral; feature: human-associated habitat; material: saliva | place: China | collected 2190 ... | reverse complement strand
TCTGTTGTTTTCCAGGACCCAGCAACTGCTCTTAACCCTCGTATGATTGTTAAAGACCAGCTTATGGATCCACTGCTCGTGCATAAGGTAGGAACAGAGCAGGAGCGAGAAGCCCGTATTAATGAGCTTGTTGGTCTGGTAGGACTTCCACATTCTGCACTTCGCGCTCTTCCTGGTCAGCTCTCTGGTGGTCAGCGTCAGCGTGTTGCAATTGCACGTGCGCTTTCTCTGAATCCATCGGCAATCATTGCTGACGAGCCTACTTCCGCACTGGACGTTTCTGTTCGCGCACAGATCTTGAACCTGCTCACCGACCTCAAGTCTGAGCTGGGTCTCTCGATGATTTTTATTTCGCACGATATTCAGACTGTCCGCTATGTTTCTGACCGCATCATTGTTATGAATCACGGTCAGATTATGGAAGATGGTCCTGCTAAGCAGGTCTTTGAGCATCCAACAGATCCTTACACTAAGACGCTTTTGGGTGCTGCACCATCTCTGCTTCATCCTAAACTGGGTGAGTAGCGCTTACGTTTTGTTCGATTAGAGCGCAGCTTAGGCTGCGCTCTTTTAGCTTGTTAGGTGGAGAAATGCACCAAGAAACGCTTGAGCTGACAGAGTTGAAGGCAGCTCATGCTTTGACGCCCTATCCTTCGGATTTTGAGGCGTTTTGGAAGGCACGTATGGAGGAAGCAGATAACGCCCCTCTAAGCTGGCAGATTGTTCCTTCAACAGAGGTCACGTCAACTGCTTCAGCCCACTTTTTTGACCTAACGTTTGTGGGTATTGATGGCGCAGAAGTCTACGCAAAGTACCTGCGTCCACAGACTGCCTTAGATGTACAAACTCCGCTTGTTTTACAGTTTCATGGCTATCCAGGATCTTCTCGCAGTTGGTTTGAGCAGAGCTCATTTTTGGGCTTGGGCTGCTCGCTGATTGCGCTTGATAATCCTGGGCAGGGTGGCCGTAGTTTGGACGGAAGCTCGTATAAGAGCACTACCGTCTCTGGCCACTTGGTGCTCGGACTGGATGGACCAGTAGAGGACCTTTACTTTGTTCATCTGTATCAGAACATTCGCTTGCTCTGCAGAATTGTTCGCCAGCTTGAAGGGATTGATACAGATCGCGTTTTTGTAAACGGCGCCTCGCAGGGAGGTGGTATTGGTCTTGCTACCTGCGCACTTAATCAAGACTTGATTAATAGGGCAGCAATTCTTTATCCCTTCCTTACCGATTTTAGGTGCGTATGGGAGCTTAATGCTGACGAGGTTGCCTACGAGGGCATCCGTTATTATTCCCGCTGGTTTGACGCAGATGGTTCTCGCGTTGATGAGGTTTTTGCAAAGCTTGCCTATATTGATTCAGCTAATTTTGCACGCCTGGTTACCTGTCCTGTGCTTTTTGGTACTGGACTTGATGATCCGGTAGTTCCTCCAGAGGCTCAGTTTGCGGCTTACAATGCCTTGACCTGCCCAAAGAGACATCTTCTTTATCCCGGATATGCGCATGAAGAGATTGGCGATTTTGACGATAAGATCATTGATTTCTTCTGCTCAGACAAGGGAGAGCAAGCTCTTGAAGAGTTGGACTCGTCATTTCCTGCTCAAGCAGAAGGCGAGGTGAAAGCATGAGAGGCTTAACACAAAGGCTTGAAGATGCCCGTTCTTATCGCGGTGCGTGGCTTAGACCATCAAACTTTGAATCATTTTGGGAGACGTCGGTAGCGTTCGCACAAAATGTGCACGTAGAGAGTGCGGTTGAGCTTCCGTCTGCTACCCAGACGGCAACGTTTAAGTGCATCACATTCACCTCAACTGACCAGACGCAGCTGTGTGCTCGCGTCATCCTTCCAGCAGGTGTGTCGGTGGCAGAACCGCTGGCTGCGGCAGAGCTGCCAGCAGTGGTGCTCTTCTCCGATCTTGGTCGGGGAGTGCGTAGCTGGCTGCACCTATTGCGCTTCTCGGCACTTGGTCTGCCTGTTGTAGCTCTGGAGGCTCGCCCGTGCGAACCTCAGCTCAAAGACGCTTGGAGGGGAACCTTTACCGCAGAGGAGCTTGCTCACGCGCTCATCAACCCAGATGACGCTGCATCCTCTACGCTCAAGCAGCTCATCGATGACGCACTGGTAACTACCGCGGTTGCATCGCGCTTCCTCGGGCGCACAACCGTCACCTGGGGAGAAGGTCTAGGCGGCTCGCAGGCTTTGTTTGCAGCAGCACTTCTGCCCAAGGCAGTGAGCGCTACCATGGCGCTGAACCCGCTCTTTGCCGACAACGCAACAACCCTGCGAGCGCATGTCGGGTGCGGAGACACTCCGCAGTCAGACGCAGCTATCGACGCGGTCGGTCTTCTCGACAGCGCGTGCGCGGCAGAGCTGGTGCGTGTGCCTGCGCTTATCGGCACGGCTCTGCTGGACCAGAGCGCTCCAACTGAAGGAACGTTTGCGCTGTACAATCGCTTGCCAGGACAGAAGGAAATGCGCGTGTACCCCAAGTATGGCCACGAGCGCATCAATCAGTTTGAGAACGAGCAAATCAACTATCTCTGCGAGGTTATATCAGGGCTTTGTCATAACTAAGCGGACTATAATTACGTAGGTTCTTTGAAGTTGCTTTTGATCAATGCTTTGGTCGGCTACTTCAGTACATTGTTGTATGAAACCAGTTGGATTTTCCAACGTGTGAAAGGATAAAGCATGTCCAGTAACGTACCATTTAGCGGTGTTGTTCCACCAGTTGTAACCCCAGATACCCCAGACCATCAGCTTGATGTTGTGTCGTTTGAGCGCTCTATTAATCGTCTCATTGAAGCTGGCGTAGACGGCCTGTTCTTCCTTGGCTCTTCTGGCGAGGTTGTTTTTGCAACTGATGAGCGTCGTGATCAGATTGTTCGCGAGGCTGTTCGCATTGTTGACCACCGCGTTCCGGTTCTTGTGGGCATCATTGATACCGAGACCGAGCGCGTCTTGGAGCACGGTCGCCGTGCCCTCGCACTGGGTGCAGATGCTCTTGTAGCAACCGCTCCTTTCTACGCACTTGGCGGCCCAGCTGATGTTGAGGAGCACTTCCGCATTCTCCACCAGGAGCTGGATGCACCTCTGTTTGCGTACGATATTCCTGTCTGTGTTCACACTAAGCTCTCTTGGAAGATGCTTGCTCGCCTAGGCGCAGAGGGTGTTCTTGCAGGCGTTAAGGACTCTTCTGGCGATGACGTCTCCTTCAGGTATCTTGTTCAGGAGAACGAGAAGAACGGTCACCCTCTGACCCTTTTGACCGGCCATGAGATTGTTGTTGACGGCGCTCTTCTTTCTGGCGCAGACGGTTCTGTTCCTGGCCTTGCTAATGTTGAGCCAGAGGGATACGTCCGCATGTGGAAGGCAGCTCAGGAAGGTAACTGGGCAGAGGTCAAGCGTGAGCAGGACCGACTTAACGAGATTTCCCACATCTTTGATGTCACTTCAGGCGTTCAGGGCTATGGCGCTGGCGTTGGTGCATTCAAGTGCGCACTTAACCTCATGGGCATCTTTGATTCTGACCAGATGCCTCGTCCTGTTAAGCCACTTGATGGCCAGAACCGTGAGGCAATCAAGCAGGTTCTTATTGCAAACGGCCTTCTCTAAACAAGAGGGGACACCATGGACTCTAAGTTTGTTTCTCCAACACATGTTTGCGCCGTTGATATTGGCGGCACAAAAATCGCCTGTGGCATAGTCACTCTTAACGGCACCGACGCCCCAAACGTTCAGTCCGTAAAGAAGGTTCCTACCAATGCAAAAGAGGGTGGCAAGCAGGTTCTTGCCACCGTTCTCCAGGCAATTAGAGAGGCACTTGCTCGTGCAGAAGAGCTGGACCTTACTATCTCTGGCGTGGGTATTTCTTCTGCTGGTGTTGTTGACCCTCGTACGGGCGACATCACCTACGCAAATGAGCTTATGCCAGGCTGGGGCGGAACCGCTCTTGGCTCTGCAGTTACCAGCGAGTTTGGCCTTCCGTGCAGCGTCCTTAATGACGTTCATGCTCACGCTCTGGGCGAAGCTCGCCATGGTGCTGGCCACGGCAAAGATAGCGTTTTAACCGTAGCAGTTGGCACGGGCATTGGTGGCGCCTTTGTGAACCACGGCATCTTGATGCTGGGTGCTCACGACGAGGCTGGTCACATTGGTCACGTTGCAACTCCAGCAGCTGCAGGCGTTGATTGTCCTTGTGGTGGAACTTCTCACCTTGAGCCTGTTTCTGCAGGTCCTGGCATTATTCGCGAGTATGTCCGCCTTGGTGGCTCCGATACGCTTGAAGACGGTTCTGCTCTTGATGGCGCAGAGATTGACCGCAGAGCTCTTGCTGGCGAGAAGATCGCTCAGGCTGCAGAGGAGCGCTCAGGCCGCGCACTTGGTGTGGTCTTGGGCAGCATGTGCAACATGCTTGATCCTTCTGTCATCATTCTGTCTGGTTCCGTTGCAGAGTGCGGCAAGTACTGGCACGAGGCACTTGAAGCTGCATTTAAGCTGCAGGCCATGCCTCCTGTTCAGGCAACGCCTCTTGTGAAGGGCACGCTTGGTGGAGAAGCCCCTCTTATTGGAGCTGCAGAAAACCTTGTTCTACCTGGCTATTTAGAGACGCGTCTTTAGGCAAGAAGCGCCAAGTCACTAATAGCTTGCTGACTTGGCTTGCTGATCCAGCACGCCGCAAAGACACACACCTTTAACGTACGTACATTCTGGTAAGGAGAATACCGTGGCATATTCAGAGCTTGTTGAGTCACTTAAAGGAAAACTCATTGTCAGCGTCCAGGCGTATCCTGGTGAGCCTATGAGGCATCCAGAGACCATGGCTCAGATTGCTCGCGCCTGTGAGCTTGGCGGCGCTGCAGCTATTAGGTGCCAGGGTTTGTCTGATATTTCTGCCATTAAAGGCAGAGTTGAAATTCCTGTTATTGGCCTCTGGAAAGAGGGTCATGAAGGCGTCTACATTACTCCTACGCTTCGTCATGCGCGTGCTTGTATTCACGCTGGCGCAGATGTTGTTGCCCTGGATGCAACAGACCGTCCAAGGCCAGATGGTAGAACCTTTGAAGAGACTGTTGCAACTCTGCGCGCAGAGTCTGACGTGCTAATCATGGCTGACTGCATGACTATGGATGACATCCGTCGCGCTGTTGCTGCTGGTTGTGACCTCGTTTCAACTACACTTTCTCACAACAAGGCTGCTATTGATACAACGCTTGATGATGGCCCTGACATTGCTCTTCTCCAGCAGGCAACCACTGAATTCCCAGGTATTGCCATTATTTGCGAGGGCCACGTCCACACACCACAAGACGCAAAAGATGCTCTTGATGCAGGCGCTTGGGCGGTAGTTTCAGGTACAGCCATTACACATCCAACTTCAATTACCTCTTGGTTTGCAGCAGCACTTGAGGATTAACGCTTGGAGCGGTAAGGTTTTCTCGTCACGTATTTAAGGAGCGCCTGTGAAGAAAAACGATCCTACACCTTCAGTTATTCCCGACATTGTCATTATTACGGGTATGTCTGGATCGGGTCGCACGCAGGCGCTTCATGTGTTTGAGGACATGGGTTATTTCTGCATTGATAACCTGCCACCAGCTCTTATTTTGCAGCTTTCTAACCTTGTGGGCATTAACACGGGCGTTGGTCGTCACTTGGCCGTTACCTGTGATTTGCGCTCGCAAGGTCTTTTTGATGACATTTCTGAGGCACTGAAGTCACTTGCAGATCACGAGCTCACGTACAAGATTGTCTATCTGGATTCCTCAGACGAAGTACTTATGCGTCGCTATAGCGAGAATCGCCGTCGTCATCCTTTAGCGCAGGAGGGAGAAAATCTCTCATCTGCAATTTCTAAGGAGCGCGCACAGCTACAGGACATAAAAGCGCTGGCAGATGTTGTCCTAGACACTTCGTCCATGCGTACTAATACGCTCAAGAGTCGCCTTCGTCGTGCATTTTCAGAGCTTGCTGAACAGCAGCTTATGGATGTTAGCGTGTTTTCCTTTGGCTTCAAAAATGGTTTGCCCGTTGAGGCTGACCTTATGATTGACGTGCGCTTTCTGCCCAATCCTTACTATGATTCAGAGCTCAGACCACTTACCGGTCTTGATGAGCCAGTAGCTCAGTTTGTCCTTGAGCACGGCACTACTAAGAAATTCCTTAAGTCTTGGTTTGAGCTGCTTGATGTAGTAATGCCTGGTTATGTACAGGAAGGCAAGAGCTTGCTCTCTATTGCGGTAGGTTGTACAGGCGGCCAGCATAGAAGTGTTGCAATCGCCCGTGCTACGGCAGAGCATCTTACTAGCCAGGGCTATCGCGTAACGCTTTTCCATCGCGATCTTGATGCGGCTCAGAAGAAGTCTCAGCAGGCTGAGTAGAAGTTAGTCTGTCATGTCCTATACTGCCTTGGTAAAAAATGAGCTGGTCAGCGTACCAGAAATTCAGACGGACTGTGAATTAGCCCAGCTTTCTGCGCTTATTCGTGTTTCCGGAACGTTGTCTATGCACGGTCCTGGTAAATTTGCCGTTCGCATTGTTACCGAGACTGGCACGGTTGCCCGAACAGTTATTAGTTCTTCTCGCCGTCTGTTTGATCTGGGTACTTCCGTTGAGTACCGTCGCTCTATCATGCATAAAAAACGCAACTATTTGCTTGAGATTTCTAACCAGGATTCGCTTGCAGAAGCGCTTTCTGCTCTTGGCATTTACATACCGGGAGAAGGCCTGGTAAGTGGCATTCCAAAGAGCGTTATTCGCACCAAGCAGGCGCAGCGAGCTTTTTTGCGCGGAGCGTTTATGGCGGGCGGATTTTTGGCCGATCCCTTAAAAGATTTTCACTTAGAGATTGCTGTCTCGGGAGAAAGATTTGCCACTGAGCTGGTAAAACTTATGGGATCCATTGGAGTCAAGGCGCGTCTTAATCATCGTAACCGCCATACCAATGCGCTCATGCGTACCAGAGAAATTTATGCTGTCTACCTTAAGAGTTCTGACGACATCATCAAGTTTTTGCGAGAGATTGGTGCACCCACTATGGCGCGCGCTATCGCGTTTACCCGCGTGCAAAAGCATTATCGCAACAACGTCAACCGAGTTGTCAACGCAGAGATGGCAAATCAAACACGCTCTTCAAATGCAGCGGCAGATCAGTTAGCGCTCATAGAAAAGGCCGAGAAACTCGTTGGACTCAGAGCTCTGCCGCCAGCGGTCAGAGATTTTTGTCTTGCACGAAAAGATAACCCTGAGCTGTCATTATCTGCGCTGGGGGAGTCGTTTGTACCACCCGTATCCAAGTCCGCCATGTATCACCGATTGCTTCGTTTAGAAAAAATCGTTCAGGATTTAGAAAAAGATGCATAAGTTATCGGCGAGTGCGGTAAAATACACGGTGTACGGTTTAAATGTTAATGAATCCGGAGAATGGCTCTGGGTCACCGAAAGGAGCATTACGTATGGCAGTAAAGGTTGCTATTAACGGTTTTGGCCGCATTGGTCGCCTTGCATTTAGGCAGATGTTTGGTCACGAGGGTTCCGAGATTGTTGCAATCAACGACCTTACTTCTCCAGAGATGCTTGCATATCTTCTGAAGTATGACTCTACTCAGGGCAACTATTCCCGCGATCACAAGGTAGAGGCAACTGACCACTCCATCATCGTTGACGGTCACGAGATTGTTATTTACAAGGAGGCAGACGCTAACAACCTGCCTTGGGGCGATCTCAACGTTGACGTTGTTCTTGAGTGCACCGGTTTCTACACTTCTAAGGACAAGGCACAGGCTCACATCAACGCTGGTGCTAAGAAGGTTGTCATTTCTGCTCCTGCAGGCAATGACCTCCCAACCATCGTCTTCAACGTTAACCACGAGACCCTCACTGCAGATGACAACATCATCTCCGCAGCTTCCTGCACCACCAACTGCCTTGCTCCTATGGCAAAGGGCCTCAACGACTTCGCAACTATCAAGTCCGGTATCATGACCACCATTCACGCATACACTGGTGACCAGATGATCCTCGACGGCCCACAGCGCAAGGGTAACTTCCGTCGTTCCCGTGCTGGTGCAGAGAACATCGTTCCTAACTCCACTGGTGCTGCTAAGGCTATCGGCCTTGTTCTTCCTGAGCTCAACGGCAAGCTCATTGGTGCTGCTCAGCGCGTTCCTACGCCAACTGGCTCCCTCACCAACCTCTATGCTGTTGTTGACAAGAAGGTCACCGTTGACGAGGTCAACGCTGCAATGAAGGCATATGCAGAGACCATCCCAGAGACCTTTGGTTACAACGAGGATGACATCGTTTCCCGCGACATCGTCGGCGAGACCCACGGCTCCATCTTCGACGCAACTCAGACCATGTGCTCTGACCTTGGCGATGGCACCACTCTTGTTCAGGTCACCTCTTGGTACGACAACGAGAACTCCTACACTTCTCAGATGGTCCGCACCATCAAGTACTTCGAGAAGTTCGTTGCTTAAGTTCTAGTTACATAGACGCCTTAGGCGCGGTCGCAGCATCTGCCGCGATCGCGCCTTCTTTTGTTGGAAACGTATTTAAAGGAGTGACATGGCTTTTACAAAGAAGACTGTCCGCGATGCAGATGTTGATGGTAAGCGCGTTCTTATGCGCGTTGACTTCAACGTGCCTCTGAAGGACGGCGTTGTTACTGACGACACCCGCGTTCGCGCTGCACTTCCAACCATCCAGTATCTTCTCGACCACAACGCAAAGGTCATCCTGATGAGCCACCTTGGCCGTCCAGATGGCACCGGCTTCCAGCCAGAGCTTTCCCTGCGCCCAGCTGCAGAGAAGCTTGCTGAGCTTCTCGGTCGCGAGGTTAAGTTTGTTGAGGACACCTATGGCGAGAAGGCCCGTGAGGCTGTAGACGCACTCAAGGACGGCGAGGTTCTTGTTCTTGAGAACGTCCGTTTTGACAAGCGTGAGAAGAAGAACGATCCAGAGATTGCAAAGACCCTTGCATCTTATGGTGACATCTTTGTTCTTGATGCCTTTGGTACCGCTCACCGTGCACAGGGCTCTGTTGTGGGACCAGCAGCTTACCTTCCTGCATATGCTGGCTTCCTGCTTGAGAAAGAGGTTGACACTCTTACCTCTATCTTCTCTAACCCAGAGCGCCCACTTGTAGCTATCGTTGGCGGCTCCAAGGTTTCTTCTAAGATTGGTGTTCTTGATCACCTTATCGACTCCGCTGATACCCTCATCATTGGTGGTGGTATGGCATACACCTTCTTCCTGGCAAAGGGTTATACCGTTGGTACTTCTCTTCAGGAGCCAGACTGGATTGAGCGCGCAGGTGAGATGCTCAAGAAGGCAGAGGAGAAGGGCGTTAAGATTCTGCTTCCTGTTGACAACGTTGTTACCGATCACTTTGGTGAGGACGCTGTTGGTGAGGTAGTTCCTTCCAACCAGATTCCTGATGACCGTATGGGTATGGACATTGGTCCTAAGACTGTTGAGCTTTACTCTGAGGCTATCAAGGGCGCAAAGACCGTCTTCTGGAATGGTCCTATGGGCGTCTTTGAGTTTGACCAGTTTGCAAAGGGCACCGAGGCTGTTGCTCGTGCTGTTGCAGATGCTGATTGCACCTCTATCATCGGCGGCGGCGATTCCGTTGCAGCAGTTAACAAGTTCCACCTTGCTGACAAGATGAGCTGGATTTCCACTGGTGGCGGCGCTTCCATGGAGCTCGTTGAGGGTAAGGCACTTCCAGGAGTGGAGGCGCTTCTCGATGCGTAATCGTATGATTGCAGGTAACTGGAAGATGAATGAGACTTTCGCTGAGGGCGTTGAGCTTGCTCAGGGAATTGTCGATCAGCTTGCTTCCGGTACCGGAAACGTTGATGTTGTTATTGCTCCACCTCTTGTAGACCTTAAGGGTGTCTCTGAGGTTCTTACCCAGGCCAACTCTTCTGTTGCTCTCTCTGCACAGAATGTGTACTGGGAGGAGTCTGGTGCATTTACTGGTGAGACCTCTCCAGCAATGCTGACTTCTGTTGGTGCAACTTACTGCATCATTGGTCACTCTGAGCGTCGTGGCTACTTTGGTGAGACCGACGAGGACATTAACCGCAAGGCAAAGGCACTGATGGCTCATGACATCGTTCCTATTTCTTGCTGCGGTGAGTCTCTTGAGGTTCGCAACGCTGGTACTCACGTTCAGTTTGTTGTTGACCAGATTAAGGCAGATACCAAGGGTCTAGAGATTACTGATCCTTCCAAGTACGTTATTGCTTACGAGCCAATCTGGGCAATTGGTACTGGTATGACTGCAACTGCTGATGACGCACAGGAAGTCTGCGGCGCAATCCGCAAGACCCTGGTAGAGATCTTTGGCGCAGAAATTGCAGATGGCATCCGTATTCTTTACGGTGGTTCTGCAAAGCCAGAGAACGTTGGCGGCTTCCTCGAGAAAGAGGACGTTGACGGCGCACTTGTTGGTGGCGCATCTCTCAAGGCTGGTTCTTTTGTTGCAATGGTAAAGAGCGCAATGAACTAAACTCTGACAAAGTTCCTTACCACCGGTGAGGTGCTTGTCCCATTTGTTAAGTTCTTGTTTGTTTTGCAACTTGGCACACGTCATTCCCAAAGGGGAGTGGCGTGTGCTATTCTTTTCTGTCGTACGTGAAAATAACTAGGGCTGGATTTTCTCGCCAGCAAGAGGGGGAACCTCGTGGGCGTTCTGAATACAATTCTTTTAGTGCTGTTTGTACTTTCTGGCATTTTGACGGTGCTGCTTGTTTTGGCACACTCCGGAAAGGGCACCGGCGTTTCTGACATGATTGCTGCATCTATGTATAACGCAAGTGCCGGCTCTGGCATTATGGAGAAAA
>ERZ773027.1840-NODE-1840-length-10873-cov-2.464873_pt1 | contig 10873 bp, 10 predicted proteins | sample MGYA00511032_ERZ773027 | MGnify/ENA primary metagenome ERZ773027 (study PRJEB29015, sample SAMEA2738138) | human oral metagenome | biome: human oral; feature: human-associated habitat; material: saliva | place: China | collected 2190 ... | reverse complement strand
CCATACCCGCGCCGGTTCCCGCTACTACTCCGCCGATGAGGCATGCAGTGAGGTAGTCGTTGAAAATTGGCTCTTCTGGAATCGGCATTATTCCGAGGGCAACCGAGCACAGCGTGATCGATACTACGGATGTGATGCAGAATTCTTTGTCGACAACCTTGTACGATACGATCAGAAGCGGTAGGTTCAACAGGAAGTAAAGTATGCCGACTACATCCAATCCGGGGAGAACAGGAACGTGAAGCACGTTTACAAAAAATAGCCTCAACAGCTGTGCCATTCCCGTAAATCCACCGTTATACAGATTCATCGGTGTAATTATCACATTTACGCCGATTGCGAATATTACGTTACCCGCGAGCATCCATCCCAGGTAGTGTAGCAGATACTGTTTGCGAGGAGATAAGCTTTTGTATAGGTTCAAGGTAAACCTCCCGGATAATTAGTATATGATAATTATGATACTATCTGTTGCCGGGAAAGTTCAATAATTTATTGTGTGTAATTGAGAAAACACCTAAGAATTGTTCATGTGATATAATCAACATCATCCATAAAGGGGAAGCAAGTAAATAGAATGACAAAGGTTAATAGCAGAGTTGTTGATTTGGAAAATGGGAATATCACCGGAGCTCTGATGGCGCTGGCGTTGCCAATCATGGGATCAATGCTCATTCAGATGGCGTATACGCTGGTTGACACTGCTTGGGTGGGCCTGCTGGGAAGCAACGCAGTCGCAGCAGTTGCAACAGCAGGTCAGATCATTTGGATTGGTCAGGGTGTAGCTATGATACCGCAATTCGGCGGACAGATACTGACCGGAAAAGAATTGGGCGCGGCAAACCTTCATGGAGCACGTAAAATCGCCTCTGTGGCAATAAGGCAAGCTGTAATTTTCATGGTTCTGTATTCATCAATAATATGTGTATTCAGAGGAAATTTTATCGGATTTTTCCATCTGAATAACCGATCAACTATAGCCATGGCACATGTATATACACTTATAGTAGGCATAGGTATGCCGATTTACGGGCTTAATACGGTTATAAACGGTCAATTTACATCGATGGGTGATAGTAGAACTCCTTTGTATTTCAACAGCACAGGCGTTGTGATCAATATGCTGCTGGATCCGATTTTAATGTTTGGAGCCATCGGATTTCCTCGTCTAGGAGTCTATGGTGCGGCCATAGCAACTGTATTATCGCAGCTGATAGTTCTGATACTTTATATTATCGCTATGATTAGAGATAATCATCTGTTTGTGGAGCTTGAGCTGCTGGGGAGAATAGATGTTCGGGAATTTATGAGGATTTTTAAGCTGGGTATTCCTCCTGCGCTTCAGACTGTCTTCTTTGCTCTTGTAAGCATCGTTATCTCCAGAATAGTTGTCAGGTATGGTGATTCCGTACTTGCAATTCAGCGTGTTGGCGGAATGATAGAATCCGTAACATGGATGGTGGCCGACGGATTTTCACTTGCTATGACGAGCTTTACCGCAAGAAATTTCGGAGCAAAAAAAGGCAATCGTATTAAAGCCGGATATAGGTCGGCCATTCGCATGATGATATTGTATGGAGCTATCATATCAGCTGCTTTTTTGCTGTTTGCAGTTCCGATATTTCGGATTTTCTTGCATGAAGAAAATGTTGTTCAGCTTGGAGGAGTATACCTGAGGATTCAGGCTATCTCACAGATTTTTATATGCCTGTCGGCAATTTCATGCGGTGCATTCAACGGATTAGGTGAAACGAAGCTGCCGGCATACATCAGCATTGGAGCAAAAGTGCTTAGGATACCGCTCGCATTGGTATTTATACATGTCGCTAATTCTATAACCGGAGCGTGGTGGGCGCTGACATTGACATCTGTTTTAGAAGGTGCACTAATTGCGTTCTTATTCTACAGACATTTACAGAAAGGGATTAATTATGACAGAATCTGGAGATAACAAAATCATGTCGTCACGATACCTGATTGGCAGATTTGTACCGTATTTCAAGCCGTATCTGGCAATTTTAATTTTCGATCTTGTTTGTGCTTCGTTTACGACGGTGAGCGATATAGTGCTGCCGCTGTTAATCAGATACATAAGTAACGTTGTTGCAAGCGATTTCGCATCATTTACGTCCGGCCTGATCATCAGGATTGCTATGATTTATGTAGTACTTAGAGGCGTTGATGTTGTCGCGAACTACTACATGCAGAACACCGGACATGTGATGGGTGCCAAAATCGAAACAGACATGCGTCGCGATCTGTACGAGAAGTGCCAGAGTCTGTCGTATTCGTATTACAGCGAGAATAAGACGGGACAGCTCATATCGAGAATCACCAGCGACCTTTTTGATATCACTGAGTTTGCACATCACTGCCCGGAGGAGTACTGGATTGCCGCTCTCAAGATTGTGCTTGGATTTGTATTGCTTATCAGAATCGATACTACACTTACAATTTTGATGTTTGCAATCATTCCGATTATGATTGCTGCAACCTACGCTTTTCGCAAGAAGATGCGCCGTGCATTTAAACTGCAGAGGGTCGGGCTCGGCGAGATAAACTCCCATGTCGAGGATAGTCTGCTTGGTATCAAGGTGTCCAAATCCTTTGCAAATGAAGACTACGAGCAGGAACGCTTCGAGGTGGATAACTCGCGGTTCCTTGATGTAAAGGCCGTCGGTTATAAAGCGATGGCAGGATTTAGAGGAGTGACTCGAACCTTCGACGGCTTGATGTATATTGCGGTAATCCTAGTGGGCTCGTTTGAGCTAAAGAACGGCAGAATCACCACCGGTGATTTCATAGCTTTCCTCATGTATGTAGGAGTGCTGCTGGAGGCTGTGAGGAGAATCGTAGAGTTTACCGAGCAATTCCAACGCGGAATGACCGGAATTGAGAGATTCATAGAGGTGATGGACGAGCCGGTCGAAATCGATGATGCCCCGGACGCAGAGGAACTGCCAAGGCTTACGGGTGAGATAGAATTTAAAGATGTTACGTTTAGATATAATGACAGTGAGGATATCCTTAACGGGATTAATCTCAATATCAAGCCGGGTGAGAACGTCGCCCTTGTCGGACCGTCAGGGGCAGGTAAGACCACATTCTGCAACTTGATTCCCAGGTTCTACGATGTTACAGACGGTAGTATTGAAGTCGACGGCCATGATATTAGGAATGTGACATGCAAATCGCTACGATCCCAGATAGGAATGGTGCAGCAGGATGTATATTTGTTCTCGGATACTATCGCGGGTAATATCGCTTACGGCAAGCCGGGTGCGAGGATGGAGGAGATAGAGAAGGCTGCAAAGCTCGCGGGAGCAGATGATTTTATCAGAGAGATGTCAGACGGATATAACACGAGCGTCGGCGAACGCGGCATGAAGCTTTCCGGAGGACAGAAGCAGAGGATTAGTATTGCCAGGGTGTTTCTCAAAAATCCACCTATACTTATCCTCGATGAGGCTACTTCAGCGCTGGACAACGAGAGCGAGATGCTGGTGCAACAATCGCTTGCCGAGCTGTCCAAGGGCAGAACTACTATTACAATTGCTCACAGACTGACGACGATCAAGAATGCAGATCGCATCCTCGTGCTCAATCAGGACGGAATTGCTGAAGAGGGGACACACGATGAATTGATAGAAAAGGACGGAATCTACGCAAACATGTACAGGATGTACCAGCTGTAGATAAGTGTGAATTTCGAGCAGAACAGCGAATTAGTCATATCCCGGTAGGATGTGACGGGGCCGGTTTTGCTCGGTTTTTTAAACACTAAATTCCTATATGAATAATAGGAAAAGGCTTGATTGATTGTGTGCAATATGTTATTCTTCTGTTGTAGGATAAAATACTCAAGATGCAAGGAGAGGAATGGCACATGATTGTTTCAACAAAAGGTCGATACGCTCTTATGGTCATGATTGATCTTGCAAACCACGATAACGGAGGATATATCTCGCTTGCGGACATATCGGAGCGCCAGAAGCTGTCGATGAAGTATTTGGAGAACGTAGTGTCTATGCTCAATAAAGGAGGTCTCCTACGCAGCTTTCGAGGCAAGAAGGGTGGTTACAGGCTGATAAGATCTCCTGAGGATTACAACATAGGGGAGATTCTCCGCATCACCGAGGGCAGTCTTGCTCCGGTTGACTGCATCAAGTCCGGTGAGGTTAATTGCGGCAGAGCTGATTCGTGCGTCACGCTTCCGCTATGGATCGGGCTTGATAAGGTTATCGATGAGTATCTGGACAACATCTCGCTGCAGGATCTGATAAGCGGTAACGTTGACAAGCTGATGTAAGATCAAGACGCGTAGAATCAATGCTGTTCGCAGTCGCTGCTAATTCCTATTGACTTAGTAGGGATTAGAGGTCTATAATAGCGAATGTACAGATGACTAAATTTAACACTGGGGAGGGAGCTATGAAAGTTTACGCAGACAATGCGGCAACAACTTATCTAAACGATGTCGCACTCAATACACTGCTGGATTGTCTCAAGAATTACAACGGCAATCCTAACAGTCTTCATACAGATGGGCAGGTCGCTCAGGAGAAGCTGGATGAATCCAGAGCTAAGGTGGCTGAGGCTATCAACGCTGCCAAGCCTAATGAGATTTACTTCACTTCCGGCGGAAGCGAAGCAGACAACCAGGCACTGATTTCGGCAGCTCGCGGTCTTGTTAAGAAGGGCAAGAAGCACTTGATTTCGCTCAACATCGAGCATCATGCTATCCTTCACACTTTGGCAAAACTGGAGAAGGAAGGCTTTGAGGTTACACTGCTTAAGCCACAGCCTAACGGCATCGTAGATGTCAAAGATGTGGAGAATGCAATCAGAGAGGATACAGCACTCGTATCCATTATGTTTGCTAACAATGAGATGGGAGCGATTCAGCCAATTGCAGAGATCGGAAAGCTGTGCCATGATAAGAGGGTTTTGTTCCACACAGATGCAGTTCAGGCAGTAGCACACCTGCCGATAGATGTACAGGCAATGAACATTGATATGTTATCTATGTCAGCACACAAGTTCCACGGACCTAAGGGTGTTGGGGCTCTCTATGCCAGGAACGGCATCAGACTTATCAACGTAATCGAAGGCGGAGCTCAGGAGAGAGGCAAGAGAGCCGGTACAGTTAACGTTCCGGGCAACGCCGCCCTCGCTGCTGCACTGGAGGATGGAGTTCTCCATATGGAGGAGAATGCTCGCAAGACGGCTGCGCTGAGAGACCGACTTATTAAGGGCTTGTCAGATATTCCTTATTCGCAGCTAAACGGCGACCCTGTAAAGAGACTCCCCGGAAATGTAAATTACTCGTTTGAAGGAGTTGAGGGAGAGTCGTTGCTGCTCGCTCTGGACATGTATGGCATCGAGTGTTCGTCCGGTTCCGCTTGTACAAGCGAATCGCTCGACCCGAGCCACGTTCTGGTAGGAATGGGAGTTCCTGTAGAGGCAGCTCACGGATCGCTCAGATTCAGCCTCAATGAGGAGAACACAGAGGAGCAGGTTGATTACATCATAGAGAAGGTTCACGAAGTGGTTGAGCACTACAGAAAGCTATCGCCATTCTGGGACGAACTGGAGAAGGGAGAGAGAGAACATGTTATACAGTGAAAAGGTGATGGATCATTTTCAGAATCCAAGAAACGTTGGTGAAATAGAGAACGCAGACGGCATCGGTGAGGTTGGCAACCCAACATGTGGTGATATCATGAGAATGTACCTCAAGATTGATAACGATATTATCACAGATGTTAAGTTCAAAACATTCGGATGCGGATCTGCAATTGCATCAAGCTCGATGGCTACAGAGATGATCAAGGGCAAGAACATCAAGGAAGCTCTTGATTTGTCCAACAAAGCTGTAGTCGAGGCTCTTGACGGACTTCCGGCAAGAAAGATTCACTGTTCAGTACTGGCTGAGGAGGCAATCAAGTCCGCACTGGTAGACTATTACGAGAAGAACGGTCTTGAACTTCCACCGGAGATTAAGGACTTTGAGCCGACTGAGGAATAGTGATATATTGCCGCAAGGAAAGTGACAATATAATATTAACAGCAAAAATTTGCAGGGGATTTTAACACACCTTCACATAGTGTGAACCAAAAATGTTATACTACTACCGATTAATGCAGAGTTTATCTGAGGAGGAAATAACATAATTGGAGGGACTATGACTACTGCAATTAAAGGCGGAAAGATTTATAAAGCTGGTGAATTCGTACCTAACGAATTGCTTGTAGTTGATGCTCCTGAGAAGGCCGGTCTGAGATCCGAAACCGGTAGTGATTTTGATTTCAAAAGAGTTATCAATGCTGATAACTCTTTTATTTTGCCATCATTCTGTGATGTGCATGTTCATTTTCGCGAACCGGGTCAGTCTTACAAGGAGACTATCAGCACAGGCAGCATGGCGGCAGCGCACGGCGGCTATACGACAGTGTGTACAATGCCTAACCTGAAGCCGGCTCCATCGACGATGGACACTCTTAGAGTCCAGCTTGAACTAATCGAAAAGGACGCTGTTATCGAGGTTGTTCCATACGGAACTATAACCATGGAGCAAAGCGGCAGGGGCAAGCTTTCCGACATGAAGGCACTGGCACCTCATGTGTGTGCTTTCTCTGATGACGGCAGAGGTGTTCAGGCAGATGGACTAATGCGTGAGGCAATGTATCAAGCCAAGGAGCTCGGCAAACTGATAGTTGCCCACTGCGAGGATGAGTCACTGCTTAATGAAGGCAAGGTCAGAGAGAGCGAGTGGAAGCAGATTGAGAGGGATCTCAAGCTCGCTGATGAGACCGGGGCAGGTTATCATGTATGCCATATTTCCTGCAAAGAAAGTGTCGAGGTCATCAGAGATGCCAAGAAAAGTGGGGTTGATGTGACCTGCGAGACTGCGCCACACTATCTGATATTTGATACAAGCGACGTTGAGGATTACATAGCCAGATGTCCGGAGTACGGCGGCAGATTCAAGATGAATCCGCCAATCAAGGACAAGGCAGACAGAGAATCACTGATTGCAGGCGTGCTGGACGGAACAGTGGATATGATAGCAACTGATCATGCACCGCACAGTGCCGAGGAGAAACGCCGTGGATTTGCCAATAGTTCCAACGGAATCACGGGTTTGGAATGTGCATTTCCTGCACTTTACACATACTTGGTTAAGACTGGTGTAATGAGCCTGGAGCATCTGTTGCACATGATGTCCGTTGCACCAAGAGAGAGGTTTGGCCTCAAACAAAACGGCTGGACCATGGTGGATTTAGAACATACCTACAGGGTAGACAGCGAGGACTTCCGCTCTATGGGAAAGTGTACGCCTTTCTATGGACATATACTGAATGGCAAGGTGCAGATGGTGATAATGGAAGGCAACACAGTATACGAGAATTTGGAGAGATAAAATGCGCGATTTACGAAGCGAAATCCTTGAGAACAAACAGCTCGCCGATGGAATATACAAGATGACTCTCGAAACTCCAAAGTCCGAGTTCGCTAAACCCGGGCAGTTTGCCATGGTTGAGGTTCCTGAAAAGTTCCTCAGGAGACCGATCTCTGTCAGCAGCTACGATAGCGACAGGTACACGCTTATATACAAGGTTGTAGGCGGAGGGACCGAGATTCTGAGCAAGATGGAGCAGGGTGAACACGTCAGGAGTATCACGGGGCTGGGGAATGGATACAATATCGATGATATCACTGATGGAGCATATATAATCGGTGGCGGGATAGGTATCCCGCCCATGCTCGGACTGCTAAAGACAATGGTTATGTCAGGCAAGTCCTGTAAGGTTATACTGGGCTATAATTCCGCTGATGAGATGTTTATGTTTGATGATTTTCAACAGCTTGCCGATGATATAACGGTAATGACGGCGGATGGATCATATGGGCAAAAGGGCTTCGTAACCGATGCTTTTAGCAGTTGTGAGTATGCTTGTGCCTGCGGACCGCTTCCGATGCTGCGGGCATTGGATCACAAGGTTGAGCATGGCCAGTTCAGCCTTGAGGCGCGCATGGGTTGCGGTTTTGGTGCCTGCATGGGATGTTCGATTAGAACAACGGATGGAAGCCGCAGAGTGTGTAAGGAGGGACCGGTATTTGATAAGGAGGTTCTAAAATGGGAAAAACTGTAACCAGGGTTAGTCTGGCCGGAATCGAACTCAAAAATCCGGTAATGCCGGCAAGCGGCACCTTTGGATACGGTCAGGAGTACAAGGATCTGTTTGATCTCAACGTGCTGGGTGGAGTTGTAACCAAGAGCGCTACGAGGGAGCTCAGATATGGCAACAATTTGCCGCGTATTGCAGAGTGCACGAGCGGTATGCTCAACTCGATAGGACTCCAGAATCCTGGCATTGACCACGTTGTCGAGGTGGATTTGCCTGCCCTCAAGGAAATTTATCAGGGTCCGCTCATTGTAAATATCAGTGGGTTCAGCACCGAAGAGTTTGCTGAGGTTGCGTCCAAGATCGACGCGTCGGGATATGCCGATATCCTCGAGGTAAATATCAGCTGCCCTAATGTAGAGCATGGCGGATCTGCATTTGGAGCTGATCCGAAAGCTTCGGAGCGAATCACGAGAGCCGTGAGAGCTGTTACTAAGCTGCCTGTTTTTATGAAGCTTACACCTAATGTTACAGATGTAACCGAGATAGCAAGGGCTTGCGCAGCCGGTGGTGCAGATGGAATCAGCATGATCAACAACTTCAAGGCTATGCGAATCGATCTCAGCACCGGGACAACGGTGACTGCCATGAAATACGCAGGTCTGTCCGGACCTGCAATCAGGCCTATCGCACAGCGCATGGTAAATGAAGTGTTTCACGCAGTAAAGCTTCCGATTATCGGTATTGGCGGTATCCGGACGGCTGATGACGTGCTTGAAATGATTATGTCGGGGGCTACGGCTATCGAGATTGGTTCGGCCAATCTGATCGATCCATGGACGATGCCTCGCATAATCAGCGAGCTGCAGCCGAGGATGGACGAGCTTGGGATCAAGAGTTTGGAAGAGATAAGAGGGGTGGTATAGATGAAGCCGGAGATAATAATTGCACTCGATTTTCCGACTGGCAAAAAGGCACTTTCGTTCCTTGATCTGTTTGAAGGAGAGCAGCTCTATGTCAAGGTGGGCATGGAGCTTTTCTACAGCGAGGGACCTTCGATTGTCAGAGCAATAAAGGCTGGAGGCCACAAGGTTTTCCTCGACCTCAAGCTTCACGATATTCCGAATACAGTTAAGAGTTCTATGAAGGTGCTCGCTTCGGTTGGTGCTGATATGGTTAACGTGCATGCTGCAGGTGGAATCAGGATGATGAAGGCTGCTGTAGAGGGACTGGAGGATGGCTCAACCGGTGCAGCGAGACCTGAGATTATCGCCGTAACTCAGTTGACTTCAACTGATCAGGAAACTATGAACAGCGAGCTCAAGATCAACGGAGAACTCAGGGATGTCGTGCTCGCATACGCTAGAAATGCTCAAGAAGCAGGCTTAGACGGTGTGGTATGCTCGGCGTGGGAGTCTGAAGAGATTCACGCAGGGACTTCAGACAGCTTCATAACCGTCACACCCGGCATCAGACTTTTGGGAGATGCCAAGGGCGATCAGAGCAGAGTTGCAACACCTGCGAGAGCAAAGGAAATGGGATCAGATTATCTGGTGATTGGCAGGAGCATTACCAAGGCGGATGACCCTGTTAAAGCATATAGAATATGTATGGAGGAGATTAATAATGACTAATTCGAACAGCAAGTCTAAGCAGATTGCAGAGGGACTGCTCGGGATCAAGGCGGTATTCCTGAGACCGAACGATCCGTTTACATGGGCGAGTGGAATCAAGAGCCCAATCTACTGTGATAACAGACTTACACTCACTGCACCGGAGGTGAGGGATGTCATTGAGCACGAGATGGCAAGAGTGATTGAGGAAAAGTATCCTGAGTGCGATGTTGTCATGGGTACAAGCACGGCCGGAATTGCTCATGCTGCAATCTCTGCGCACATCCTAGGCAAGCCAATGGGATATGTCAGAAGCAGTTCCAAGACTCATGGACGTAACAACAGAATCGAGGGAAAGCTCGAGGTGGGCGAGAAGGTTGTGGTTGTTGAGGATTTGATTTCAACAGGCGGATCCTCAATTGAGGTTGTAGAAGCTCTACGCGAGGCCGGTGCCGAGGTGCTTGGTGTAATCAGCATATTTACCTATGAGACTGCCAAGGCAGACAAGAACTTCGAAGCAGCCGGTGTTGAGAAGCTCAGCCTGTGCACAATCAGTGAGCTGATGGAGACAGCTGTAGCGGAAGAGTACGTAACAAGCGAAGAAGGAAAGGGAATAATCGAATGGCTAAGAGAGATTTAATTAACATTACTGATCTCAACATTGATGAACTCGATAAGCTGCTGGCGCTGGCCAACGACATCATAGAGTCGCCTGAGAAATACCGGGACAAGTGCACACATAAGACGCTGGCAACTCTATTCTATGAGCCGAGCACTCGTACCAGACTCAGCTTTGAGTCTGCGATGTATGGGCTGGGCGGCAATGTAATCGGCTTTTCTGATGCCAATTCCTCATCAGCTTCTAAGGGAGAAACCGTGAGTGATACTACGAGGGTAATGGAGTGTCTGGCAGATATAATTGCAATGAGACATCCTAAGGAAGGTGCAGCACTAGTAGCTGCGAACTCATGCGATATACCTGTCATAAATGCAGGTGATGGTGGGCATTTGCACCCATCTCAGACTCTGACTGACTTACTTACTATTCTTCGTAATAAGGGACGTCTTACAGACCTCAAGATAGGATTCTGTGGTGACCTCAAGTTCGGAAGAACGGTACATTCTCTAAT
>ERZ773027.1832-NODE-1832-length-10889-cov-29.879177_pt1 | contig 10889 bp, 7 predicted proteins | sample MGYA00511032_ERZ773027 | MGnify/ENA primary metagenome ERZ773027 (study PRJEB29015, sample SAMEA2738138) | human oral metagenome | biome: human oral; feature: human-associated habitat; material: saliva | place: China | collected 2190 ... | reverse complement strand
CTCGCCCGCAACCTGGCACGTAACGGCTACACCGTGGCACTGCACAACCGTTCCGTAGAGAAGACCGACGCACTGCTGGCTGAGCACGGCGCAGACGGCGACTTCATCCGTACCGAGTCCCTGCAGGAACTCGTTGACTCCCTCGAGTCTCCCCGCCGCATCCTGATTATGGTCAAGGCGGGCGCACCCGTCGACGCAGTCATCGAGCAGCTCACCCCCATGCTCGATGAGGGCGACATCATTATCGACGGCGGTAACTCCCACTTCCCCGACACCATCCGTCGCGAGCACGCCCTGGCTGAAAAGGGCCTGCACTTCGTGGGCGTTGGCGTCTCCGGCGGCGAAGAGGGCGCTCTCTGGGGCCCCTCCATGATGCCCGGCGGCTCCGCAGAGTCCTACAAGCACCTGGGCCCGCTGCTCGAAAAGATCGCAGCGAAGGCGCCGCAGGACGGTGCACCCTGCTGCGCATGGATCTCCACCGACGGTGCGGGTCACTTCGTGAAGATGGTCCACAACGGCATCGAGTACGCCGACATGCAGGTCATCGGTGAAGCCTACGACATTCTGCGCTCCATCGCAGGCATTGAGCCGGCACAGCAGGCAGAAATCTTCAAGACCTGGAACGAAGGCGACCTGAGCTCCTACCTAATCGAAATCACCGCTGAGGTGCTCGCACAGGTCGATGCAAAGACCGGCAAGCCCCTGGTCGACGTTATTGTTGACGCAGCGGGCCAGAAGGGTACCGGCCTGTGGACCGCTAAGGCCGGCCTGGACCTCGGTTCCCCCGTCTCCGCTATCGCAGAGTCCGTGTTCGCACGCGCCCTCTCCTCCTCCGAGCGTGAGCAGCGCGAGCAGGCACAGCGCGAACTGCCCGCAGGCCTCATCGCAACCACCGGCGTTGGTGCAGGCGACCCCGAGTTCGTTGAGGATGTGCGCCGCGCACTCTTCGCCTCCAAGCTCGTTGCGTACGCACAGGGCATGGACCTGCTCACCCGCGCAGGCAAGGAATACGGCTGGGACCTGAAGCTGGACACCATCGCATCGCTGTGGCGTGCAGGCTGCATCATCCGCGCCGAGCTGCTGGGCGACATCATGGCTGCCTACGCTGATGAGGCTCCCGTGAACATGCTTCTGGCACCCGCTTTCAAGAACCTCATGGAGGAGCTCGTTCCTTCCTGGCGTCGCGTGGTGGCTAAGGCAACCGCACTGGGCATCCCCGTGCCGGTGTTCGCTTCCGCACTGTCCTACTACGACGGTCTGCGCCGCGACCGCCTGCCCGCATCCCTGATTCAGGGTCAGCGTGATTTCTTCGGTGCGCACACCTACGGTCGTATTGACGAAGAGGGTGCCTTCCACACCATGTGGAGCGGTGACCGTTCCGAGGTGAACGCAGCGGACATTCACGTTCACTAAGCTCCCGTAGCTGAACACTTCAAAGCCCGCCTTCGGCTGGATGAGAATCCGGTCGAAGGCGGGCTTTCGTTATGTCTTGATATGGGGTACCCCGAGGTGTCTCAAGGGTATCTTCAAGGGGTATCTTGAAGGGTGTCTCAGAGGTATAGCAGGGGAGAAGGCCTGCAGAGCCTAGCCAGGAGCCTCCAGGCGCGCCGCTACCGCCTCAAAACGCTAACAAGCACTAAATCCACATGGCGGGGTCAATATACTCCACAGCGTCCACCAGCGGCTTCTTCTTCTCCGGGGTGCGCGGGCGGTGCTTCGCCGGAATGCCGGTAATAATCGAATCGGCGGGGTGATCGTTGACGACCACGGCGTTCGCGCCAATAGCGCTATCGGAACCAATCTCCACCGGACCGAGCACCTTAGCGCCGGCACCAATGGTCACGCGGTCACCAATGGTGGGGTGGCGCTTCACCTTCTCCAGGGAGCGACCGCCCAGGGTCACGCCGTGGTACAGCATCACGTCGTCACCGACCTCAGCGGTTTCACCAATGACAATGCCCATGCCGTGATCGATGAAGAAACGGCGGCCAATGGTCGCGCCGGGGTGAATCTCCACACCGGTCAGAAAACGAGCAAACTGCGAGAGAGTACGAGCCAGAGCCTTCGTCTCATCCTTCTGCCAGAGCTTATGGGTCAGACGGTGAACCCAGATGGCGTGCATACCCGAATAGTTCAGCGCAATCTCGACAGCGCCGCGCGCAGCAGGGTCGTGCTGGCGGACGTTCTCAATATCTTCACGCAGACGCGCAATAAAACTCATGGGTTCCCTTTCCCTCATCGGTCGTCCTCTGTATATGCGACCTTTCCAAAGGTACCAACAATGAAGCCCTTTCGCCTATTCCCGGCCGACTACATGTCATAGTAGACACGCTTACCAAAAACTCAGTCACACAAACGCGCGGAACGTAATATTTCTGCCGGTCAAAAGACGCAAAAGCCCCGCCTCGGGACCGTCCACAGTGGGACGAGCCGGAGGCGGGGCATCAGCTATCCAAACCCTAGGGCCAAGACCTCAGGCAGGGAGCAGAGGGGAGAAACAACGGGCTATTAGCCGCGGATATCCTCGTACAGAGCGGTGGAGATGTAACGCTCACCGAAGTCAGGAACAATAGCCACAATCAGCTTGTCCTTGTTCTCAGACTTCTTAGCCTCCTCCAGAGCAGCCCAGACAGCCGCACCGGAAGAAATACCGCCCAGAATACCTTCCTGGGTAGCCAGCAGACGGGAGGTGCGCATAGCGTCCTCAGCGCTGACCGGAGTCACCGAATCGTAGACGCCGCGGTCCAGGGTTTCCGGAACGAAGTTAGCGCCCAGGCCCTGAATCTTGTGGGGACCAACGCGACCCTCGGAAAGCAGCGGGGAGTCCTTCGGCTCAACCGCAACAACCTTCACGTCCGGGTTCTGCTCCTTCAGGTACTTACCGCTACCGGAAATGGTGCCGCCGGTGCCAATACCCGCCACGAAAATGTCGACCTTACCGTCGGTTGCTTCCCAAATCTCAGGGCCGGTGGTGTTGTAGTGAATGGTCGGGTTCGCCTCGTTGGAGAACTGGGACGCCAGGATAGCGTTCTCGGTGGTCGCAACGATTTCCTTAGCCTTCTCCACAGCGCCGCGCATACCCTCGGTACCGGGGGTCAGCACAATCTGAGCACCGTAAGCGCGCAGCAGCACGCGACGCTCAGCAGACATGGTCTCCGGCATGGTCAGGATGACGCGGTAACCGCGAGCAGCACCCACCATAGCCAGCGCAATACCGGTGTTACCGGAAGTACCCTCAACGATGGTGCCGCCGGGCTTCAGCGCACCCGACTTCTCAGCAGCGTCAATGATGGCGCGACCGATACGGTCCTTGACCGAACCTGCGGGGTTGTAGAACTCAAGCTTGACCGCAACGTTACCGGGAAGGCCCTCGTCCAGTCGGTTCAGCTTAACCAGGGGGGTCTGGCCGGTTGCTTCAACAATGCTGTTGAGAATCTTTGCCATGGGGTGCTCCTTACATGAGCTTGGAGGGAGGCCAGCCGCGACGGGGTCTCCGCAATGAATAATCGGTTACGTGGCAACTCTACTACTCGCCGGCGGCAGGTTTAAACCTGCGGTCACAGTTCGTAATAATGCCAGAGAAAAACTTCAAGAAACGAGGTTCGGGAAGAGGGTACAGAAAAGCGCCGCACAAACCCTTTCTCGATAAAGGATGAAGAATGTGCGGCGCTCTCTAGAAACATTATGTAGCCCAAAAGACAACCTCTGTATATAAGAGTAATGATGAACTCTGTTCACCGCAAGCTGGAGCCACAAATTTTATTGCCATCAATGGAAAAAACAGTGAAAAACTGCATCCTGAGATGGAAAAGACCCAAAAACAGGGGAGAAAACCAGCCCGGAGGACTAGTTGATGTCCATGTGCAGGTCCCACTTGTTGTTCAAGTAGCGGCCAACAGCCTCACCGAACATCTTCACGTGACGCTTATCAGCCGCCACGGTCTGCTCCTTGCCATCCTTGAACAGCTTCTCACCCAGATCCACGTTCAGAGTCACGGTCCAGTTGTACGCGCCCTGCGCCAAAACCGGCTGCTTAGTGCCAATAGTCAAAGTAGCGGTCGGGTTCACGTACCAGGTCTTCTTCTCGTCAATACCTGCCTTGGTGGAGTCCGCGTACTTCTTCATCGCCGCCAGGGTCTCCTGGTCGGTGCTGACCTCGTTCATGTAGTGCATATCGCCGGTACGCAGCAGGTACTCAAACGCCGCACCGAAGTACGCCAGAGCCGCCGCAAAGCCAGCCACCGAATTCTGGTGCATGGCCTCCGGAACGATCGGGGAAGGAACATTCTGCGGCGGGTGCTCAGCGTTACCCGGCTGGTACTCGCCGTGCTCCTCCATCTTCTCCAGCTTCGCTACGCCGCTGTAATCCTTATTGTCGTTAGGCAGCGGAGAATTCGTAGCGGTAGCCGACGCAGAAGCGGAAGGGGAGGCAGACGCCGAAGCCGAAGCGCTCGGCGACGCAGTAGCAGACTCAGAAGCAGCCGCAGAAGCGCTCTCAGAGCCAGAAGCGGAAGCAGACGCCTCAGAAGTAGCCTTAGAGCCACAAGCCGCCAGCAAAGCCATGGAGCTGACGCCCAGTACACCCAGCGCCGCGCGGCGGGTCAGGTTCTCGGACATAGTGATACCTTTCAGTCAGTCGGTGATTGCAACCAGTTTAGCCGCAAACCCAACAGGATACAGAGTTGAGTGGGCGAAGCGTGAGAAGCGCCTCGCAGATCAAAGCGTTATGACGAACTATGACGCCGCGGAGGTGGCGGACGCCTCAGCGGAAGCCCCAGCAGAAGCGGCGGCAGAAGAGGGTGCGGAAGCCGAACCGGATGCTGCCGCGCTCGCGGAGGAAGCGCCACCCTGAAGCGTCGCACCGTACGCCACGCTCAGCTCCCACATCTTAGAATCAGCGTGGTAGCGGCCGCGGAAATCGCATTCCTGAACCGTCACCTGAGACACCGGGCCCGCCGCGGTCGCAGAAGCACTGGGGGACGCCGCCTCAGACACCAGCGCATCCTCAGAAGGCTCAGTAGGCTCAGCCGATGCAGAAGCACTCGCGGAGGCAACCACCGGCTGAATCTTGCCCTCAGCCACCGCCTCCGTACCGAAGTCCAGAGTGTACTTGCCCTTAAACAGCAGGTTGCCATCACTCATAATGGACGGCTGCGCACTTGAAAGCGCATAGGAAGCCGACGGATTCACATACCAGGAACCCTTCTCCACACCCGCAAGAATAGAAGCCGACAGGGCATCCACCTCAGAGCGAGTCTTCGACGACAACGTGATACCGGTCGAGAACGCATCCGTGCTACCGGTCTTCACCAGATAATCCATAGCCGCCGCAAAATAAGCAATCGCCTCATGGAAACCCGTCACCGTATTAGCTGACAGCGCCTCAGTCACCTTCGGCTTCGGAGCATTACGCGGCGGATGCTCCACCGTGCCCTGCTCATAATTCAACGCGCCCTCATAGTGGGTGTACTCCACCAGACCCGAATAGTTCTGACCATCATCACTGTACCCATTCGGGTTAGCGCTCGACTTCGAACCACTCAAGCTACCGCCCTGAGAACCAGACTGCTGGCTAGAACCACCCGAACCGCACGCACTCAACAGCGCCGCAGAACCGGCAACAGCAGAAACGCCCACACCCAGGCGCAACAGGGAGCGGCGAGAGAAAGAAGACTGAGAAAAAGAAGACATACAAAAACCTTGAATCCGGGAAAGTACGTTACTACCAGAGTAAAACAGATCATGCCCTAACCCGAGTGCGAGTTAGGGCATGATGCCTCATCCATCTGAGGGCTTAAAGGTTGTCACCATTAGAATTGCCGCCATTACCGCCGTTAGCGGAACCACCGGAACCGCCACCATTCTTAGGCTGAGCCGAAGCCTGCGCCTCATACTCGTCCTGAATAGTCAAAGTCCAATCATTATCGTGGCGCACACCGGTCACCACCAGGCCACGCTCAGTGCGGCGGACCTTCTCAGACATCTCCGCAGGAGCGCCATCAACCACAACGGTCGGACCCAAATCAATCACCAGGTCAAAAGTCCACTGCACGCTCTTCTTCACCAGGGTCGGAACAGCAGTGAACGCAGTCATCGTCACCTTCGGCGAAACAAACCAGTTACGCGCCTGAGAGCTCTCATTCGACTCATCCATGAACGAAGAGAACGACGCAACGAACTTCTCATCAGCCTTCGACTCACGCAGCGGAGCCGCATCACCGGTCAACACCAGGTAGTTAATCGCCGCGTACACGAACGCAATCGAATCGTACAGACCCTGCACCGAGTTCTCCGAAGCGCTCGCCGGACGCTTGGGGACCGGCACGTTCTGCGCGGGAGCGGACTCGGTCGCCGGAACGAAAGTGCCCTTCTTCTCATAGTTATCGAAGGTGACCTCGCCGCTAAAATCAGTGCGCGAAGAAGCCGAGGGGGACATCTGAGGGGTATCCACGTCAGCGTTCTCGGTGGTGGACGAAGAGCCACCGCAGGCAACCAGCAGGGCGCTCAACGACACGCCTGCAACGCCCGCACCGGCGTAACGCAGAGCAGAACGGCGGCTGATGCCGGTAGCGGAACCATTAGAAAGCCCAGAGGTCAAAGGGAAAAGCGCCACGGAGTACCTTTCGAGTGAGAATCTCAGGTGAGAGACGAGTGAGAGTGCGCCTCGACGAGCGGATATCACACGCGGATATCCCTCTAGAGACAGTCCTAAGTATAACGCGCCCCCGCCTTCACACCCGTGTGTACCACCGCTCAAGCGAGCGTGATATGCCGCCCATCAGCGAACTTACCGCAACCAGCGGCAGCAGCGCACCGAGGGACGCAGGGCATAGCGAAGGAGAGGACGCGTTCATCGTCTATAGGGATTGTCTATAGGGATTGTCTATAGGGGAGGGGCTACTGGGCACCCCCGGCGGGAGCAGCTTCTCCACCAGCGGCACCGGGCTCAGGAGCACCGGGATCAGGAGCGCCGGGAGCTACGCTCGGCTGAGCCGTCGCAGCGGCAGGCTGAGTCGCCACAGGCTGCGCGGTAGCCGCAGGCGCCTGGGTAGCGGCAGGCTGAGGAGCCTGAGCCGCGCCACCCTGACCGGTGCCGGTCTGTGCGCCACCGTTCTGGGAGCCAGTGTACTGACGGGAACCGTTCTGGGCGGCAGGAGCCTGCGCACCACCATTCTGAGCAGTGCCCTGAGCCGCGCCGTTGCCCGAAGTATTCACGCCGGTGTGCGCGCCAGCATTAGCTGCCACGGTGCTGTCATCAGTCACCGTCGGGGTATAGGTCGAGGAAGGATGCGCACGCGGAGTCTGCGTCGGCTTCGGGGTCAACGCGGGATCGTACTGCTGAGGCGAGATGACGACCCAGCGCTTCGCCTCCTCATCGTACTCAGCGTAGAGAGCCTTAATCTCCTGTGCCTCAGTGTCTTCCAGAGGCTTGGTCGTATTGGTCGCCTTCTCAACCTGCATACCGTGCGCCTGAGTTACGGTGCACGCCCACGCATACTTAGTGCCGCGGGTCGTCGGCTGCTTATCGGTCAGACGGAACGTCCACTCGCCGTCCACCAGCCAGTTCGTGCCGGTCGCGTAGAACACACGCAGCTTCTCCAGTGCCGCACGGTCAGTAGAGTTCTGAGCCTGAACCACCTGCAGAGCCGGACCGGGATCACCGGTCATGCGGGCATAGTTCACCGCCGCCGCAAAATACGCGAAAGTCGCACGCAGACCGCGGGCGTTCTTGTCATACATGCTCTCATCCTCAACGGGGATGGGCACGGCGCTCGCCTTAGAATCAACGCTTGCCGGGCCGGCAGTCGGCTCAATCGTGTACACCTGACCGGTTTCCGGGTCGGTGCTACTCATCGGAGCTGCACCGTTGCCCGCAACGTACTTAGTCCACTTCAGCTCGCCCGACAGGTTATCGTAGGCGCCCGCAATCGAAGCGGAAACAGTGGGGGAGGCGGTCGCCTCCGCAGTCTTTTTGGAACCGCAAGCGGCAAGCATCGCACCCAGGGCGGCGGTGCCCGTAAGCGCAATAAAGTGGCGGCGGCTGTGAATCATAGTGATCCCCTTGAATGTGCTGTGATGCGGAAGTATCGGTGATAAGTGAAGAGCTCACGCTCCAATTCTCAGCCTAACATCACGCCCCTACAGGAGGGCGCGAAACAGTCACCCGCAGGGCGGGTAGACGCGTATTGAGGCGAAAATGAGCGGACCTCATCTAGCCCCTAGCCTATAGATTTCACGCGTGGCACACAAATAAAAGCCCTCATCCGTGCCTCATATCACCCAATATGACGGGTTCTTTGAGGCACGGATGTAAAGAAGCTTTAGGCTGAGCCTCGAATATAACGAGCCGCCTTAGAAGAGGTGCTCACGTGAGGGGTCGGCTGCGCACTCGGAGTATTCGCGGACGGTTCAGGGTTAGCCGCAGGGGTGGCGGTAGCACTCGGGGAAGACTTCGGATCCTCCAGCATCTGCCAGCCCTCTTCACCAAAGTAGACGTAAGCGTCCGCCTTCTGATTACTGCCGTAGATACCGGTGAGTGGCTCACGCTGACGGGTCTCATGGTTGAACAGGAACGCGTTCTCGTCCACCTTCAGAGTCGCCTTCCAGCAGTAGACGTCCTGCTCGGTGGCGGGCACCGGTTGCGGGGAGCTCAGGTTAATGCACATGGGGTGGTTGTTCTTAGAGACCAGCCAGCCGATGTTGTAGCGGTAGATATCGCGGTACATCTGTGCCATGTTGCTAAAGTGCTCTTGGCCTGGCAGGTTCATGAAGGGGTCGGTGTCGCCGGTGAGAAGCATATAGTTCTGCGCCGCACCCCAGTACTGCAGGAAAGCGTGCAGGCCCTCAACGGTGCGCTCTTTAGCTTCCGGGGGCATGATGGGGCGGGGGACATTGACAGCTCGATGGCTCAGGGTGCCGTTCGAGAAATTTCCGGAACGCTCAAAGAAGTAATCCGGCAGAAGAGCAGGTCCGCGACCATCCAGAGCCGACGCAGGCAGAGGCTCGGCGTACGTAATACTGCGCGTGGTGGTTGCAGATTTGGTCTGGGTGCTCTGAGGCGCCGGTGCGGCATGATCGGGAGAAGACTTGGTGAGCGGTTGAGGGCGAGAAACGACGGGGCTGCAGGCGCTTGCGAGTGCACTCAGTGCTGCTCCGGAAGAAAGAGCAAGAAGATGGCGGCGTGACAGCGAACCGAACATACGCAACCTTTCGCAAGAGTAAAGACGGGCAGGTAATAACGGGTAGCTCGGATGCAGTGAACCTCAACGGCAGTAAATTTTGAATGCAGTTGCGTGAGGGGTCGGTGAGCGTTCCCGGTAGGTGTGGCATACCGCGGTGAGTACGGATGCGATAGAAAGGGCAGGCCAGAAGCCCCCTGAAGGAATCGGTGTGGGTTATGACCTGCCTGGTTGTCGTGCTCAACGATTCTAAGCGTACTTTCAGGTTCGAAATGACCATATCTGCCCCTGAGCGTAAAAAGTTATCAAATCTTAATATTTGCCCGTCGTATGCGGGTTATAGAACGTACCAATGTGTTCGGGATAACCGCAATGAAACATACTGTTTTCCCGCGGAAACTTAGGGATTTTCTCATCTTTTCTTCTTGTGAGTAAATCATAAATTGGAGTTATTGCACTCAATGCGCAAGTAGTATCTCAACCCCTTCAAGTTGTCCAAACACCTATCAAAAACAGCCCCTCACACAGCCTCAGCACCCCCAACCGCGCAACCTAGCCACAACGCGACCGCGCCAACACCCAAACATGGCATAAAGCAGATGCACCCTATGGGACAATAGCGCTGTGACTACCACCGACTATGCGCAGCTCAAAGCAGCTCGCGAACTGCTCACTCGAATCCCCCTCCCGCTCGACGTAGAAGCCGGCGAAACCCCCGGCACCCCCTACACCGTCACCCACGACGGCACCACCGAGCACGGCACCGCCACCGCGCGCACCCTACTCGCCGCCATGGCACGCCAACTCGACGACTACATCCTGCCGCGCAGCGCCAGCGTCGACAACCCCCTCACCATCGTGGTCGGAGGCTCCACCGGCGCCGGCAAATCAACCCTCGTCAACACCCTGCTCGGCGAGCCGCTCACCCAGTCCGGCGCGATTCGACCCACCACCCGCCACCCCGTACTACTGCACCGCGCAGAAGACGAAGCGGCGCTGTCACCCGAACGCTTCCTGCCCACCCTGCCGCGCACCCGCACCTCCGGCATGAACGCCGGATCGCAGGCACTGCCCGGCCTCGACCCGAAGATTGCGCGCGCCCTCATTCCTATTACTACCTCGGCGCTACCGCAGGGTATCGCGCTCATTGACGCACCTGATATCGACTCCGTCTCCGAGGAGAATCGCACCCTCGCCAAGGAACTGCTTTCCGCCGCTGACCTGTGGCTCTTCGTCACCACCGCCAACCGCTACGCCGACGCCGTGCCCTGGGAACTGCTCCACGAAGCAGCCGCACGCTCCATCGCCATCGCCGTGGTGCTCAACCGCGTGCCCGAAGGCGACGAAGAAGCCATCGAAAACGACCTGCGACGCATGCTCGACGAGGCCGGAATCCACGCCGTACTGATTCACACCGTCACCGAACAGCCGCGCGACGAAAGCGGCATGCTCGCCCCCGTCAGCCTCGCCCCGCTGACCCTGTGGATCCGCGAACTCGGCGCCGACGCACCCGCCCGCGCCGCCATCGCCCGGCAGACCCTAGCCGGTGCCGTCGAAACCCTCGCCGGTAACCTGCAGGTGCTCGCCGCAGAACAGGCACGCCAGCAGGCGGCGCACCAGTCGCTTGCCACCATCGCAGCCGAAGAATACGAGGATGCGCTGACCACCATCGACGGCGCCCTCTCCGACGGCTCCCTGCTTCGCGGCGAA
>ERZ773027.1826-NODE-1826-length-10911-cov-4.862749_pt1 | contig 10911 bp, 10 predicted proteins | sample MGYA00511032_ERZ773027 | MGnify/ENA primary metagenome ERZ773027 (study PRJEB29015, sample SAMEA2738138) | human oral metagenome | biome: human oral; feature: human-associated habitat; material: saliva | place: China | collected 2190 ... | reverse complement strand
AAAAAATTAATTATCAACCTAACATTTTCTGCTGCAAGTTCCAAATTAAACTCATCTAAATCAGAGGCATTAGTCGCTCTTTCTGGATAAACATTTGCCACTATCCAGCCATCATATCCTAATTTCTGGCTAGCACCAATAATTCGGTTAATTGTTCTATCACTGTACTCTTCATTAGCAGCTGACGGATTCATACAAATGGCAACCAGAGGTCTCTTTCCTAATCTACCCAATAAGAATCTATGATACTTATTATAAAGTTGTGGAATACATAGATTAGGTGCCTCGCCAACAGGATAACTTGGTCTGACTTTTGTAACTTTTTGATTCATAAATATCACCTCAAAGATATTATTCTACGAATACGCTGACATATAACGTCAAAAAAGGAAGGCCACAATAATCGTGATCTTCCTTATGGAGATTATGTAAAAGCAAAAATCATTTAGGAGCGACGATAGTATATATACCTAAAATAGAGATACACTATTTTAGTGAATCTTGGGTCTTTCTCGAGTAAATATAGTTGCTAAGGTATTTGCATAAAGTTCAGGCGTGAAATCTTGATTTTGAACCTTCTCCAGTAATTGTACAAAATATTCCTTCTCAGTACCCTTTGTAGTAGAAATCAGATCTAACAAAAATCTATTTAATTCACCAGCTGCGTTTTCTGAGCTGTAGGATTCATAAAATTTTTGATAAAATTTATCGTATTCCTCGTTTTTTTTGAGTAAGTTCACTTCCTCTTGCTTATCTAACAGTTGTTGATAAGAGACATTAAGATCAAGCCAATCTTTTTCAAACTGCTCGAGTAATTTGTCTGAGGCTTTTTTCCTATTATAATATAATTTTATCAAAGGTATAATATCTATCCATACCTGATCAATAAAAACTTTAACAATCTTGTCTTTAAAGATAAGTAAAGGCTTATCATCACATGTATGCACACGATATCCATTTGTCTGTAATTCATTTATCAGGTCTTCAATATGAGTTTCTGATGTTTTGACTATATATTGTTTCAGCCATTGTGGCATATTAGGATCTTGGATATGCCAAGATGCGCTCAAATATTTACAATCATTTCTTCTAGTTTCATCTTTTTCTAGACGTCCTGGTACTCGTGTGCTAGAAATAGTATATTTTTCAACGATATCTCCTTTTTGATAATATTCATTGTGAAAGCGTTCGTATTTATTGGGTCTATGAATTTTTGTTCTATAAATTAATTCCATTACTATTCCTTTATTTTTCTTCATGTGTCAAATTAAGCTAGACATTTTCACCTGGCTCAGATAAACTTGATACAGAGTTTTGAGGTTCAATGACTTCATTGAGATTCGATTTCTCTTATCAGCTAGAGCTGATAAGAATGTTTGATAAAATCTACTAAAATCCATCTGCTTGGAAGTACATGGCATCTCAACAAACCGTTAGAATGGTCATTTAGTCCGCGTTGACTAGGGTGCCCAGGATCCACAAAGAAAATATCAACGTCCTATTTGTTAGAAATTGATTTCCAATTTGAGAATTCCTTCCCACAATCAAAAGTGATGGACTTAAAGAGATTCTTAGGAAACTGGGACATCCAAAGGATATAATTTCAGTATAAGTATATCATAAATAACAACAAAATTTTTACTTTTCGAAAATAAATCTTTCCCTAAAAATTTGGAATTTGAAACGATGAATATGCAAAAACAACCGGAAAAGAAACAGTTCCCAACTAGTTCTTCTCTGGTTGTTTTTTATAAATCATACATAAAATAAACTTTTCTAAAAAGAAAACCGGATGACTCTTTTAAAAATCTAATATATATTAATGATTAGTTCACTATCTATACTGATCTAACATATTGTTGATTGTTTGCTTTAAATCATCTACTAATTTTTGAGGTTTAGTGATCACCAAACTATCTCCCTGACTTAGTAACCACCTTTTCAGACCTGGAGTATATTGGGTTTCAATCTCCATAACTGTCTGATTTTCTTCTTGGCTTAAAATTCTTGTATTGGGAAATTGATCGAGAACAATAGATGGATCATTATTAAACTTGAGCCTGATTTTTATGAGAGATCCTGAAAATGCATCAACTTTTATGTTTCTCACATCTCCATCACGAAACTTATTGCGATGGGGTATGTTTGGTTTCTTACTATCGCTTAATTTCCATCTTTTGATACGATCAATTTTAAACGTTGTATATGTCTCATGCTTAAGGTGATATGCAACTAAATAGAAATAGTGAAAATCATAATACATTGAGACTGGGAAAACGATGTGCTTTTTTACAACATCCGTATAGGGACTTTTATATTCTAATTCAATTACTTGTTCATAAATAATCTTTTCTGAGAGCTCCCATGTTTTAAGTATACGATCTTGCTTGTCAGAGATCGGCTCGTAATTTAATTTTTCGCTAGCTATAACTGATTCGATTAATTTTTTATCATCTATTGAGAGTGTGTTTAATAAACTATTTATCACTCTATTAAATTCATTTTTATTTAATGCTCTGTTTTCCAACAATATTTTAGATATAAACAGTACTTCTTGCTTTTCTATAGTTGATGGTCGATCTATTGAATATTTTTTTATATCTCTATTGTAAACAAGATTACCTAAAATACTTGAATGAACAGACACAAAATATCTCAAAAATGATAAATCTCTTTGTATTGTTCGTTCATTAACTTCAAATTCATCTGCTAGAGATTTCTTTTGTAATTTCTCTCCAAAAAACAAACGTAAAAATATATTAAGAATTCTTCCTTGATCATTCATATTGATTACCCCACATATTAAAAATTATAACATACTAACAAACCTTACAAAATTTGTTTTTTACAATCTTGACAATTAAAAAGGACAAATATTGTCTATCTGATCTGATATAATTAACACATAGTGAGTTTCTCACTAATGCTTTTAGAAAAAATTTAATTAATATTTTACCTTTACTTAAGGAGTTTGGATCATGGAAGAAATGCAAATTGTTTATCAAGGACAACATCAATCTTTTGAATCTTTATCATATATTGTATTCGATATAGAAACAACCGGATTAAATGCCACTAAAGATGAACTTATTCAAATTAGCGCCGTAAAAATTGAAAAGGGAGAGAAAATTGATAGTTTCAATGAGTATATTACTCCTTCTCAACCTCTCAGTGATTTTATAAAAAAAATTACCAATATTACAGATGAAGATATAATGAATTCAAAATCATTACCAGAAGTACTACAAGACTTTTTAGATTTTGTTCAAGATAGTGTACTTATTGCTCACAATATAACTTTTGAAATGAAGTTTCTTCAAGAAAAACTAAAAAATTTTCATTACCTGCCATTAGAAAATACGTATATCGATTCTCTGGAACTCGCTCACCGTATTTATCCAGATAGAAAAAGGTATGGGCTTGTGTCACTGATCCGAGATTTTTTGAACAGTGAAGACTATAGTGGCCAAGGTTGTTTGGCAGGTGTAAACGCGCTTTGCAAACTGTTTCCTATCATGTTAAACGAAACCCTAGCCAAATATAATTTTAAAGAAATTGAACAACTAAATGATTTACCCGTAAAAAATCTATCTATATAAAAAATGTAATTCTAGAGTTTTTAATCTGTTGTCTTTGAAAAATTCCCTACATTGACAATACTTGCACTAGGTAAATAATAGATTTTATTTAGGAGAAAATAGATTATTATGAAAAAACAAACTATTGTTTATTGTTATAGGATGACCCATGATTATGGTATAAATCCTTGTGTTTTTACTGAAAATTATGATAAAACACCTCAGCTTCTAAGTGAAGGTGGTTGTATGCAGCAGTTAAGAAGAAACATTAAGAAGAACTGGGCCGATAAAATTAATAATAATGAAGTGGATGCATACATAATGGCGATAGCTGGCCATTCGAAAGATGGTCAACAGTGGAAAGATGACCAAGGCACCTTTATTACCCCCAAATACAATCATTTAATTTTTGTGGCTAAAATTAGTGAAATTATGACTATGGGAGAATATTTAAGATCTCCAAAGTCAGAAAATCGGCGGGATTCGTATACTTATCAATGGATGATTGAGCATGATGGATTGCATAATACTCATTTTATGAATGAGGTGGTTATTCTCGCAGACCGTTTTAGCTATTTTGGAAAATCTCCTCTTGAAATACCTAAGGAAATCCTTTCCTTTTTTCCTATGGGAAGCCGAGCTAGACTAAATGGCAAACCATTTCCGCGATGGAATGCAAAAAATGGTTTTTATAATTCAAATGATCGATTTATGGATACTCTAGAGTTAGCAAATTTTGCTGAGAATTTACTAGGATCACAAAACAAAATTATTGATTTACCATACCATCCATTCTACATAAAAGGAAATAAACTATGAAAATTATTTTATCTAGAAAAGGGTTTGATTCATCTAATGGAGGAATTCCAAGCCCAATCTTACCTGACGGAACCTTATTATCATTACCAATACCTGGGAAGTTTGATAACTTATCTTTTGATGACTTAAACTATAACGGGGTTAGTTTCTCAAATATTTTAAGACAATTGAGAGGAACTGAAGATAAGACTAATCATTATAACTGCCATCTTGACCCTGATATAAGAGAAGGTCTGAGAAATGTGCCTGTCTCTGACTGGAAACCTGCATTTGGACAGATTAATAGTTCGCAAGGTTTACTACGAAACCAAAATGTTGCGGTTGGGGATCTCTTCCTATTTTTTGGTTGGTTTAGACAAACCGAAGGAGATATTCAGGATGGAACACTACATTTTAAAAAAGGTTCACCTGATTTAAATATTATTTATGGTTATTTGCAAATTGGTGATCTAACAAATAATCAAGATATATTGAAAAAAAGTTATTCTTTTCATCCTCACTCTAACAATCATCTGATCAATGCTAAATCAAATATGTTGTATATGCCCAGTGATAAATTAGCATTTTCATCTAATTATAAAGGTTATGGAACATTTGATTTTGATGAGAAGAGGGTATTAACCATGAGAGGAAAAAGCCGGAGTGTTTGGAAAGAAATCCCTGCATTAAGGCCTGAAAATCTATGTGGTAATCATAGAAATTCTGCTAAAAACGAAGGAATACAATATTCTGGAATATGGCAGGAAAAAGTATTAGTGGAGAACAAAATCTCAACTAATTGGGCAAAAAGTCTATTTTCGTAATTGGAAGGCAAATTAATGCATATTCTAGACATTCCAGCAAGAGGAAACATCTACCAAACTGTTGACCTGAATTGCTATCGGCATAAGAGCGTATTCTTATGAAAACAAGCAAAAACAACCGGAAAAGAAACAGTTCCCAACTAGTTCTTCTCTGGTTGTTTTTCATACTAACGATTTTTCCGACTTAATTGATAAGAGTACATCACAGGGATAAACACAATGGCGAGGATGACCAGCACCAATACATAAGAAAGCGCGAATTGAAGGCCTGCTTCAAGTAGAAGAATCAAACCTCCGAGGACCCACAACTTCCCTGCCAAGCGATGGGTTTTGTGCCAGTTATCTTCACTCTGCAAGGTCCAAGGCAGACGGATTCCAACCGTGTGATTCACTTTCAACTTAGGCATGTAATTGCCCATGATCACAAAGATAAGACCCAGCAACACCGAAACAAAAACAGATGGATTGGTAGTAGATCCAAGCGCCTTGCTATAGATGAGATAGGAGATACTTAAGGAAACGATTGGGGTCAACCAGTAAATCGCTCTGATCATTTTTTCATTCATAGCGCTATTCTTAGAATCGCGACCGATCATAAAGATCATAAACAGATGCACCATGAGATCGAAAATAGGAAGACCAAACACAACCAGGGGTTTCGATTGGAAGTTATTGGGCTGGCCAGCAAAATTGAAGTGAATCGGGATTTGGTTAGGTAATTGCGACCAAATCATCAGCCCCCAAAGCATGGGGAAAAGGATCACCATAGAAGTTAATAGCAATAGTTTTTTATTCGTTTTCATCAGTAGAGTCTCCTTTCAAATCAACGAGCCAGACCATTAAATCCTCCAAGACAGAAGTATTGAGTTCATAGTAGATAAAATTCTTCTCTTTTTCCTCTCGAATTAAATCTGCCTGCTTGAGGAGGCTTAAATGATGGGAAATGGTCGCTCCTGCTACATCAAAGTGGCCAGCGATATCGCCAGCGGATAATTTCCCTGCCTTTAGCAGCTCTAAGATACTTCTTCTTATCGGATTCGATAAAGCTTTAAATGTTTGCGCAAAATTCATTCTCTATCTCCTCTAATCTATTTAGAAATCTTTCTAAATAGATTCTAGTACTTTCGGATGGGTTTGTCAACTCTATTTAGAAAAAAATCTAAATAGAGTCTGTTGTAAAAAAATTATCAGACCTAAGACCGATTCTTATAGACCGTGTCTTTTCTTAAGTTTTCTTTAAGAAATGAGCCTTATAATAAAACCATCAAATGAAGACCTCCTAACTTTGTTTGATAGAAAATCCTAAACTTTTTCATAATAATCTCCCTATAAGAGCCACCAAAACCGGTGGCTTTTTCTACGTACCTTAGTGAGTCAAGTCCAATAGGGGCGTAGACGAACTTAGGTACGTTGACGCAGTTCGAACGACAGTGAGAACTACGATCCTTATTCCTTTAGCAAACGTTAGTGAGCTTAGGTACGTTGACACAGTTCGAACGCTAGTGAGAACTACGGTCCTTCTCCTTCATTTGTATCAATACTCCAATTTATGCTCAATCTGTGTTATAATGAAGAGAATTTTTGTCTGAGGAGGATTTATGAAAAAAACACATTCTAAGCTATTCATCCCGGGCATCATTATGCTTGGGATTGTTTTACGAACACCATTTACTACGCTTCCGACGGTCTTGTCTGACATCGCAGCTGGTTTGGGGGTTGATGTGAGCTCTCTGGGACTATTGACTAGCTTGCCACTTCTCACCTTTGCCATTTTCTCACCTTTTGCGATTCAATTTGCTAAAAGGTTGGGGATTGAGCGCCTCTTTTTCCTAGTTTTGATCGCGATTACGATCGGATCTGCCATTCGGATTATCAACCTCCCCTTCCTCTATCTGGGAACCATCTTGATTGGAGCTGGCATCGCCTTCCTCAATGTGCTGCTTCCAAGCCTGATTCAGGCGAACAGACCCCGCCAACTAGGCATTCTGACCACTTTGTACATCACTTCTATGGGGATGTCCACAGCGATCGCCTCTTCTGTGGCCGTTCCGATCACCAAAGCCACTTCTTGGCAAGGTTTGGTCAACATCTTGACAGCCTTGTGTGCTCTTGCTTTGGTCATCTGGATTCCTAACCTTCGCTACAACCACCGACTCAAAAAGGCTGCTACTACGGAATCTAGTAGCAAGTGGTATACCAATAAATATGTCTGGGCTATCATGATTTTCGGAGGCTTGCAGTCACTGCTTTTCTACACAAGTATGACCTGGCTTCCGACCATGGCTGTTCAAGCTGGCCTTTCAAAGGTTGAATCTGGACTACTGGCCTCCGTCTTCACCCTGATCAGTCTCCCGTTCTCCTTGACGATCCCAAGTTTAACGACACGGTTATCCGATCGCAATCGACACTTGATGCTTGCGATTGTTGTCGGAGCAGGGATTCTGGGGGTAGCCATGCTCTTAATCCCGACCAGCAACTTCTTCTACTGGTTGGTATTAAATGCCCTGATTGGAAGTTCCGTTAGTTCGCTCTTCCCTTACCTCATGGTCGCTTTCTCCATGAAATCCAGCACACCTGAAAAAACAGCCCAACTTTCTGGACTTGCCCAAACAGGAGGCTACGTCTTTGCAGCCTTTGGTCCCATCCTCTTCGGCTACAGCAAATCTCTCTTCCACTCTTGGACACCTGCCATTCTTATGCTCCTGGTCTTAACCATTATCATGGCGATTGCCCTTTATCAGGTGGAAAAAGTCGATCATATTTTATAACCATTGTCCGGCTGGAAGATTCGTCTTCCGGCTTTTTTTGTGCACACAAAAAAGAACTAGGCTCTAGGCCTAGTTCAATGTTTTATTATCCGTTAAATGAGATATGTACGTGGTCGTTGTGGTTTGCTGTATCTCCACCACGGTCTGGCATTTGGTTCCATGTATTAGCTGGTCCGTAAATGTTATTTACTGGCATGTAGAATTGTTGTTTCCAGATAATATATGAGATACCTGCACGGTCCATGTTGTCAATCGCATACTGTGCAACTTGATCTCCAAGCTCTGAATTTGTTGGAACCATCACGTCTACTGCAAGTCCTTTACCATGGTCTTCTGGATCCCCTTCACGGTAACCACCGATGTTTGTGATACCGAATTTCGCTGCAATTTCTTGACGGAAAGCTTCCGCTTGAGGTTGAAGATTTGGATCAGTTGGAATAGCATTACCAGTTGTTGGAGTTGATGCTACTGGTTGCACTTCAGGTGCTGCAGTCGTTTCTGCTGCTGGTTGTGCTGCTGGAGCTTCTTCTGCTACTGGAGCAGATTGAGGAGCAGCTGGAGCTTCAGGAGCAGCAGCTGGCGCTACTTCTTGATTTTGTACTTCAACATTGACAGCTGGAGCACCGTAGTTTGGTGTTTCTGGAACAGCTGGTTGTGCTGGTGTTTCTGCTGCTGGTACTTCAACTACAGGAGCTTCCGCTGGGGCTTCTTGAGTTTCCGCTGCTGGAGCTACTGGAACAGCTTTGTTATCTTCGTTTACTGGTTTAGACAAATCGTTGACAGCGACTGTTTGGTCATCAACTGTCACTTGGTTTGTTGTCAAGTCAGCACTTGCAACGGTTGCATCTGTCGCACCTGCTTGAGGAGTTTGGATTTCAACTGAAGTTACTTCTTTTTGATCATTTACTGTTGTTTTCAAAACAGTACCTGGGTAGATCAAATCCATGTTGCTGATGTTGTTCAAGTTTGCCAACACATGAACATCGATTCCAAGCGCTTCTGCGATCGAACTCAATGTATCACCATATTTGATGGTATAAGTTTGTTGGTTGTCACCGCTTTGTTGGATATCATGTTTGATTTCATCTACTGAGCGAGCTACCCAATCTTCAAGTGTTTCTGCAGTGGCTTTTGTAAATGGAATCACTGCAAGAGCTACTGTTGAAGCGATCAAGGCTTTCGTATTAACTTTTAATTTCATCTTTTATCCTCTTTTTTCTTTGTTTTTTTGCTCAAGATTTTCTTGGACAAATTAACTACTATACTATCTTATCACAATTTAAAAATAATAAAAGGCCTTTTTGGCTATTTAACAAAACTGTATTTTTCTTGTAACATTTCGTCTTTCTTGTCACATTGTTACAAACTAGTAACATGAAAATAAGGTGCTAGAAAAGAGTGCGAGGGCGCATAAAAAGCCTCATCAAGGAGCGGTTCCTCGATGAGGTTCTTGTATTTTTAAAGCAATTGAACACGCCTACAACTCTTTGTATCTTATGCATTGAACACGCCCTAAATGCTGGGTGAAAAACGCAAACTGTAATAGTACTAACTTCAAAGACACAGTAGCTGATTGGACAACGAAGCATTCTATACAACAGTGCTTCTGTCCTGCTCCCTATTTTCCTTTGAGTTGCTTAACGGCTTTGTATCTTGATGTATCTCACTTCACCTTCATGATTCTGACGAGGTTGGCGCGTTCGGCTTCTTCGAGTTTCATTTCGATATAGTAGATGGTCTCTTTGAGGTCTGGGATGGTCGCATACTCAAGTCCGTTCACTCGACGGCGGGTTTTCTCGATTTCATCTGCCATGAGTTGGCAGCTTTTTTCAATTTCCGCTAACTTGAGCAAATCTGGGAGTAGATCCCCCATTTCTTGGATGGTGCTATCCATTTGACTGTTGGAGGCGAGGTAGCTATAAACCACGTCCCCTTCATCATCTCCGTATGGATTATCGATACGGGCATGGAGCTTGGGCACGCGCACACTCATGACATTTTCTTCCTCGATGTGGAGCATCACTTCTCGCGTAGGAACGGCAAAGATTTCTTCCACCATGAGGTCACTCTCTAAGGACTTGGCCATCACGAAATCTTGCATATTGCCCACCAGCGCTGCCTCCACCTTTTGGCGCAGACGATTATTCTCACGCACAGCTTCAATAAAGCGGCGCATGAGTTCATCCCGCTTATCCTTAAGCAACTTGTGCCCCCGGGTTGCTGTCTTGAGGCGCTCTTTGAGAATATTAAGCTCCATCCGAGTTGGTTTTACATTTAATCGTGCCATAGGCTAATCCTCTTTGTTTGGCAGATACTTGTCAATCATCTCATCCTTGATCCGTTTAAGCTCTGTTCGTGGAAGGATGGATAAGAGTTCCCAACCGAGATCCAAACTTTCCTCAATCGTCCGATTGGTGGTGAAGCCTTGGTTGATGTATTCTTGCTCAAAGCGGTCGGTAAATTTGACATAAAGCTTGTCGGTATCTGACAAGGCAGACTCCCCAAGCACTACAGCCAGTTCTTTGGCTTGTTTTCCTTGGGCATAGGCCGCAAAGAGCTGGTTCATGGTCGCCGCATGGTCTTCCCGAGTCTTACCTTCACCAGAACCCTTATCCTTCAAACGAGAAAGGGATGGAAGAACATTGATCGGTGGGCGGTAACCACTATTGTAGAGATCGCGGGATAAGATAATTTGTCCTTCTGTGATGTAGCCTGTCAAGTCAGGGATAGGGTGGGTGATGTCATCTTCTGGCATGGAGAGGATCGGAATTTGAGTCACCGATCCCTTTTTCCCAACCAAGCGTCCTGCACGTTCGTAGAGGGTGGATAGGTTGGTATAGAGGTAACCTGGATAGCCCCGACGTCCTGGAACCTCCCGGCGGGCAGCAGATACTTCCCGAAGGGCTTCACAGTAGTTGGTCATGTCGGTCATGATGACCAAGA
>ERZ773027.1824-NODE-1824-length-10918-cov-4.967044_pt1 | contig 10918 bp, 4 predicted proteins | sample MGYA00511032_ERZ773027 | MGnify/ENA primary metagenome ERZ773027 (study PRJEB29015, sample SAMEA2738138) | human oral metagenome | biome: human oral; feature: human-associated habitat; material: saliva | place: China | collected 2190 ... | reverse complement strand
AGCCCACGCTACTCGTTGCAGCAACAGCAACCCGTCCCTTCTCCCGTCTGGCAGAGGAAGGTTAGGATGGGGGTGGCTTCTGAGGTTTAGGTAAAATCAAATTCGTGCAATCCGCAGAACCACCCTCTCCCCAGCCCTCTCCCGCCAGACGGGTGAGGGGGCAGGTTGCAAGTTAAAACAAGGTCGTCTGAAAACTTTGAGATTTGAGTTTGGGAGAAACAAACTCACCCCCCCCCCCGTTTTCAGACGACCTTTTATTTAATCCGACAGGCTCGGAATAAACCCAGTCCGTAGCGTGGGCTTTGCCCGCGAAACTGTTGTCTGACAATCTAAATTGGGTGGTTATCTTTATATTCTTTTCATGGGCAAAGCCCACGTTACGGGTCGTCTGAAAACCAGTTTTATTAAGTTTTCAGACGACCTTGTTTGCCATGTCCGCCTTGCCCGTGTTCAGCCCGTCCTAACGCTCGATGCCGCCACACAGCCGCCCGACGATTTCCGCCGCGCTGCCGGGGCTGCACAGTCCTGCGTTTTGTCCTGCCCAAAATGGGGAAAAGTCGTAGCAGCCTTGTTTTTCGGCGGCGGCTTTCAATGCGCCGGCGGCTGCGCCAGCCAAGGGGAACGGGAGTGCTGCGTCATTCATCGGGCCGGCTTCGCGTATGAAACGGTTGTAAAGTCCGCGTGCCGCGCCGCCGCTGAACAAGTTGGTCACTACGGTATCTTCGGGACGGGCGGCTTGGATGGCGGCGCGGTGGGCGGGTTTGGTCAGGGCTTCGTCTGCGAGCAGGAAGGCGGTTCCGACCTGTACGGCGGTGGCACCCAACCCCAGCGCGGCGCGAACGGCGGCGGCATCGGAAACGCCGCCTGCGGCTATGACGGGCAGGCGCACGGCGTTACGGACGGCGGGCAACAGGGCGAACAAGCCGCTTTGGCTGTCGGGATGGCGGTTTAAAAACCATCCCCGATGACCGCCCGCTTCCCACGCTTGGGCTATCACGACATCCGCGCCGTTTTGCTCCAGCCAAACGGCTTCTTCGACCGTCGTCGCGCTGCTCCACACTTCCGCGCCCGTCGCTTTGACGCGCTGCAAGTATTCGGGCGCGGGCAAGCCGAAGTGGAAGCTGACCACAGGCGGTCGGTAACGCTCCACACATGCCAACGCGTCGGCATCAAACGGCTGCCGTCCGCCGCCGGTGGGAATATCGTTTTCCGTCAGCCCGTAAGCCTCGAAATACGGACGCAACACGGCAAACCATGCGTCCTGTTGCGCGCGGTCGGCAGGCAGCGTGCGGTGGGCAAAAAAATTGAGGTTGTACGGACGGTCTCCGCCTTCCTGCTTTATCCGTGCCAACGCTTTGTCCAAGCCCGCCGCGTCGTACATCGCCCCCGCCAACGAACCCAAAGCGCCGGTTTTACCGACAGCCAAAGGCAGCTCGGTATCATGTGCAAACGCCATCGGCGCTTGAATCAGCGGATAACGCAGCGAGGATAAAATGCGGCTCATGTCTGTTTCTCCTTGTAAACTGTTTCGTCAGCCGGCTTGAAATTTCTTCAATTTGAATACACAGACTGACCATGTGGAACAAGCTGAATTTTGCCACATAAAAGGGGCGGATATGGCTGCAAGGTCGTCTGAAAACAAACCGTAGCGTTTTGTGTTAAGCGAGTACGTGCGAAACCGAATATGTTTGGAAAGCAAACCCCGTCCCATTCAATCCGATATAGAAAAAGGTCGTCTGAAAACCCTGTTTCAGGTTTTCAGACGACCTTTGCTTTGCCTTCAAACAGGCTTTAGAGCGGGATTACCATTGGTAGCCGACACCTGCGGTCGCGCCGTAGTGGCCGCGAGAGTTGCCGGTAGCTGTACCTTTGATGACCCAGTTGCCGCCGTCGGAAATGCTGGAGAAGCCGACTGCGTAGCCGCTTTCACCGCGGTAAACGCCGCCTGCAACCGCCATCATGCTCTTACCCGGCAGGTAGGCTTGCGGCAGACCAGCCACCGCCATGGCTGCTGCGGTACCGGCCTTGGAGTCGCTCTCAACATTGTCGATACGTTGGTTAATCTGGTCGCCCATGTTCACCACGTAATTGCCGATGTTGGTCACGCTTTGGTTAATCGCCTGATTAGCTTGATACAACTGGCTGCCGTTGACGGCATCGGTGCTGTCTGCGGCTACGGTGCCTGCGGCGACGCCGGTCACTTTCTTACCGCCTGCGTGGATACCGTCGGCAGTGATGTTGACATCGCCTGCTTTCAGACCGTCTTTACCCAGAGCCACTTTGTCGCCGACGTTGACGCCGTTGTTGTTCACAACAGTATCGCCTGCTTTGACGCTGTCGACTTTCAGGTCTTTGTTGAGGCCGACCTGAATGCCGTTCGCGCCTGCGGTGGTGGTGATGTTGGCATCGCCTTTGACGGCAACGGTATCACCCAGTTTGTTGGCAACGGTCGTGCCGTTGTCGGCGGCAAAAGTCAGACCTTTGTTGTCCACCGCGTCTTTCGCCGCTACGCCTTTGGCGATGTCGGCTTTGGCTTCGTCAGTCAGATCCAAAGCGTAATCGGTTACGCCGTCGGCGTCTTTCGCTCCTTCGCTGACTTTAACCGCACCGTTAGCCGCTTGGCTGAGGGTGGTCTTGTCGGCGTTGACGGTGTACTCGGTGTTGTTGCCGTCCACTTTTTCGCTGACGGTCACGTTCTTACCGGCGACGACGGTGGTGGTTTTTTCAGTTGCGGCGAGTTGTTCGTTCAGCTGGGCGACGTTGACGGCGTCGGTGCCATCCGTACCTTTGGCAACTTTGGTAATCTTGTTGCCGCCGTTGTTCAGACCGTCTTTGGTCAGGCTGACGGCTTCTTTGCCGCTGCTTGGCACTGGAGTCAGGGTGATGCCGTTTGCTGTGGTTTCGGCAATATTGCCGTCTTTGTCAGCCAAGGAAACATTGCCGCCGTTGATGGTGGTCACGTTGCCGTCGGTTTCAAAGTGTGCGCTGTTCAAACCTTGCAGCTCTTTGGCAAGTTTGACGTTGAGCGTACCGTTGGCGTCGTCTGAAACCACGCCGATGTTGTTACTGTCGGACAGTTTGGTTGCATCGGCTTCTCCGCCTTTAACAGTAACAGTGCTGCCCAATTGGCGGGTTGAAGGCGTACCGCTGTCGCCGGCAAAAGTCAAAGGCGCACGTACGGCATTGCTCAAGGCGGTCAATGCAGTGCCAACATCGTTGTAATCAGCTACGCCTGAAGTCGCAGGGCTGCCGGAAATCACAGAGTATTTCGGCGCGGCGATTTCGCCGGTCGCGCTGTTGACGGAAGTACCCAAGGCTTTGGCAACTTTGTCCAGTTGGGATACGTTTACCGCATCATTTTGCCCTTTACCTGCGGCAATGTTGCCGACTTGGGTCGGAACGGTGGTTTGCGGATCGGTCGGGTTCAGCGCGGCAATGGTTACTGCACCGTTATATGATGTATTTGCATCGTCAGCATAGACAAAGGAGACTTTTTTCACGCCTGAACCATCAACCGTTACGTTGCGCTTCAGGATTCTGCCGTCGTCTGAAACATACGCGAACGGAGCGTCATTAGTGACTGTCGTCAGCGTGGTCGCACGGACGTTGTTGATGGCATCGGTCAACTGGCTCAGGTTAACTGCGTCAGTCGGCTGGTCGCCCTTGCCCAGATTGGTAATCTTGGTGTTGGACATATCCAGTCCGCCTTTGGCGGTGATTTTGCCTGCGAACTCGGGCGCATCGGCAGTATTGATGCTGACGGTGGACTCGTTTTGGTTCAGCACGATGTTTTTACCCGCTTCCAACGTGATGGTCGAACCGTTGGTAATTTCTTTCAGCGAGTGGTTGTTGGCTTCACCATTGGTACCGCTGGTTTTGGCTGTATTCAGTTTGAACGACTTGTAAGAGGCGTTGTTGATGGCGGAAATCGCGCCTTCAATGGTGGATGCGCCCGTACCGCCGATGTTAGTCATCTTAATAGTGCCGTCATTCGCAATAGTTGCGTTTCCACCCAATACGCCGACTGCGGTCGTACCGATGTTGTTCATGACGTTTTGAGTTGCATAAAGCTGGCTGCCATTGATGGCATCGGTGCTGTTGTTGCTGATGCGGCCTGCGGCGACGTTGGTAATCGTACGTTCTTTGCCTGCCGTGCCGATGCTGAGTGTGGACTCAGGGGCGTTACCTGCGAAGTTGCCGAAAGTCAGACCGCCAACGGTGGCAGAGGTCGTCTGAACGGCTGCTTCAGTCGCGGAATTGGCACCCAATGCGATAGAACCTGCATGAGCGGCATTGGCGTTTTTACCGAAGGCAATAGCATTACCGACAGAGGCTTTTGCCGAATCGCCGAAGGCAAAGGTGTCGCCTGCGGTGGCTTGGGCGTTTTTACCGAAGGCTACGGCACGGTTTTGCGTGGCTTGGGCGTTGTAGCCGATGGCAATGGTGTCTTCTTTTTGCGCGTCTGCTTCGTTACCCACTGCTACCGCATTATTGGCAACGGCTTTGCTGTTCCGGCCTGCCGCGACAGTAGCAAAAGCAGTAGCGCGGGTATTGAAGCCCAACGCGGTCGCACCTGCCGCCGTAGCTTGACTGTATGGGCCAAGTGAAGAAGCAGAGTCTTGGGTGGCATTTGCACCATCACCAAGCGCTACGCTGGATTTACCCAATGCTTTGGAAGATTGACCGGCTGCTAAAGAGTTTTGACCGTAAGCATTGGACGACTGACCGACGGCAGTGGCATTGGTACCGCTGGCTTTGGTGTATGCACCAATGGCGACGGAGCCTTCGCCTTTGGTCAAACCGTTGACATCCATATTGGATGTAGTGTCTTCGTTGACAGTGGCGTTTTTACCGATGGCGATAGAGTTGGAAATCACCGCCTGCGCGCCAGTACCGACGGCTACGGCAAATTCGCCCGCTGCCTGCGCGTCCGCGCCTGCCGCCAGAGCATCCAGTCCGGTTGCGCCGTCATTGTTGTAGTTGCCACGGGCATTTGAAGGCGTCTGAACACTGTAAAAATGGCTGGAGCTGCCGCCACCCAATTGATTGATTTTGGTGTTCATTGCTTCCAAAGCGTCGTGAACATTGGCTTTGCCTGTACCGCCCAAGTTGTTCAGGGTCAGGTTGCCTGCATTGTCGATTGCAGTTTCGCCGCCCAAGGCGTTTTTGACGTTGTTACCCAAGTTGAGCAGGTAAGAATTGGTCGCGTAAAGCTGGCTGCCGTTGATGGCATCGGTGCTGGTTGCGCTGATAACACCCGCGGAGACGTTTTGAATTTGACGGGTGAAATTGTTGGCAGGGGTGGCTGCATCAACTTTACCGACAGAAACCGTACCCTGAGAGCTTGTTCCGGCAGCGGTATAGTTACTATTCAGCGTGTAATTGCCGCTGTGATGTGCGTCGGTCAAACTGCCGCTACCCAATGCAACATCGTTTTCATTGACAGCAACGGAATCGACACCCAATGCGAGCGCTTTACTGCCTGATGCATTTGCTGCCTTACCGATGGCTACGGAATTGTCGCCGCTGGCTTTGGAAAGTGTACCGACGGCAACCGCAGATTCTTTTTCTGCCAATGCAGTTTTACCGATGGCAACGGTATTGTTGAAGCTGCCTTTTGCGGCCTCACCGATGGCAACGGTAGAGGTGACGTTCAATTTTTGGGCATCCGTGCCCATGCCTGCTTCTTTACCGATAGCGACGTTGTTCGCACCGACCACAAATGCGCCGGAACGCAAGCCAAGGGCGATGTTATCCACGCCGGTGGCGTTATTGCCCGTACCTTTACCGATAGAGATTTGGCGTTCATTGGTATAAGCATTGCGGCCGCTGTCCGCACCGATATAAACGGTGTCCGCACCGACTGTGCGCCCTGCAGAAACGGCGGCGTCGTACACGCCCGCGTTCGTACCCACTACGATATTGCCTGTACCTGCCGCTACGGCTTTGTTACCGATGGCAATGGCGTTGTTGGCAGTGGCTTGGCTGTTTTGTCCGAGCGAAGTAGAAGTTTCTTTGGTGGCAATGGCTTCCTTACCGACTGCGACGCTGCTCATACCGGTAGCCTGAGTGGCAAAACCAACGGCAATCGCACCTTTGGCAGAAGCAGCGGTTTGCGGACCGACTGCCAAGGCGTTTTCTGCATCTGCATTGCTGTCTACACCGAAGGCTGTGGCGCGCAGACCATTTGCCGAGCTGCTTTTACCGACGGCAGTAGTATCGTGATTGACTGTCTTGGCTCCATAGCCGATAGCGGTTGAGAAATTGCCGGTTGCGTTCGTCGCTTTGTCCGTCGCCTGACTACCGCCAATCGCGATGGAGGACGTGCCCTGCGCATTCGCTTTACCACCGATGGCAATGCCGTAAGATCCCGAACCTAAAGCCAACTCACCCACAGCAATCGCCCGCTGCGCGGAAGCGACGGCAGTACCCATTATTGCAAGGCTGGCAGGTCCCGATGCATTGGCACCTTTACCGGATGAACTCGAACCGCCGATGGCGACGGCACTTAATCCCGAGGTAGTGGAATTGAAACCGATAGCAACGCCATTAGCTGCCACACCGGTTGTGGCAGCACTGGTACCGATGGCAACGGAAGAACTACCCTGCGCATTAGAGCTGTCGCCGACAGCAATACTGCCACCTTTAGTTTTCGACAGATTACCGATAGCAACGTTTTTGGGATCCATACCGGTAGCACCGGTTCCGATATAAACGGAATGGCTGCTATTGGAATCAATGCCTGCTGCCGAACCGATGGCGATGACATTATTGACTCCCGAGCCGCCTTTCAGCGCGCTCTCGCCAATGGAAATATTGCGGCCGTCGGAAGAAACGGTATCGCCTGCCAATTTTCCAATACTGACATCGGCTTCACCTTTTGCTGATGCCTCCTGTCCCATAGCGATAGATTGGTTGTGATTGGCACTTGCCGCCACGCCGATGGCAATAGAGCCTGTGTTGGCAGTAACCGTTTTCGGACCGATGGCAACATTACTTTCTCCGCTGGTTTGGGCTCCTTGTCCGATGGCGACAGATTTACCTTGTTTTGGGGGTTGCCCACCGGTTTGAGGAATGAAATCTAACGCCTTCGTAGTATCATCACCACAGACCACGTTGTAGCTGACGGTATCGAAATAACAGGTGTTGTAATCAGTACCATCGGCGGCTGCAGATAAAACTGTGCCATTGGCAAGGGTTTTGCCGTTATTTTCTACTGTCGCGACGGCTTGACCGCTGGCAAGCAGCAGGCCGGACATGATGGCGGTAAACGCGAAGCGCACGCCTACGGAGGCAACGATGCCGCCTATGCCTGATGAAGCCGTTTTCCCATGCGCTTTGGCGAATTCCGCCACCGCATTCCACGTCTGTGTGGTTTCGTTCCATACGACACGATAGATTTTATTCATGCTGACTCTCTGATTTAAAATGTTAAACAAATAAATTTAATATATTATTGAATTGATGGAATAACCTGCTTTTCAAACATCCAATCCAATAACCAAAAATGAAACTATCGTATTTGATACTGATATTTCGATTGCAAAATTTATTCAACGGATATGACGTATATTGTCACTTTCAAACAAATTTCAGGATTTATCTATACCTCAGATAACAATCTCCAAAAACTGATTTATCGACCTTTTGGCTATTTATCTATCCGCTTATCTTTGATGACTTCTATTTTCTTAACTTTATTTTGCAATTAAAGTGAAACTTTACCTTTTATCTGAAAGCAATTTATATGCCAAAACCCTTTTGCCTGAATTCACTCATACTAAAAAAATGATATTTTTAAGTATCCGACATCCAAAAATAAGAAAAGAGGTCGTCTGAAAACGTTTCAGACGACCTTTGTAAATCTTATGTTAATTCAATATTAATGAATAACTTTTAAAATACTATCCTCAGCAAGTTGGCGATGTTTGACGGCATTATTCTGTATAATGCCGCAATGTTTTTGAAACAAGGAATACAAATGCTTACCCCAGAACAAGTCAAATCGCTGATTGAAGGCGTCGCCGCTTGCGAACACGTAGAAGTCGAAGGCGACGGGCATCACTTTTTCGCCGTCATCGTTTCTTCCGAGTTTGAAGGCAAAGCCCGCCTCGCCCGCCACCGCCTGATCAAAGACGGTCTGAAGGCGCAACTGGCCAGCAACGAATTGCACGCGCTGTCGATTTCCGTTGCCGCCACGCCTGAGGAATGGGCGGCGAAGCAGCAATAAGCCGTACAGCAGACAAGAAAAAGGTCGTCTGAAACCGGAATTAGGTTTTCAGACGACCTTTTTGCTTTGCCCTATCCGTTACCAGCCGCTGGTAGCGTGGGTTCTGCCCATGAATAAACAGAGATGATTGGATTCGGATGTTCGGATGGAAGGTCGTGGGCGAAGCCCACGCTACGGGTTCGGTTTGTCCTAAGTCTGCGTCCATTTGACGGAAAGGTCGTCTGAAAACTGGAATACTTGGTTTTCAGACGACCTTTTACAGGGAGAGTTTTACGGATAAGACCTATGCACCGTAAGGTTTCAGACGACCTGTGTTTACGCGCTGAGCAGGGTTTGGGCGAGGAAGCCGCCTTTTTCGACACCGGGCAGGATGAAGAAATAGCCGCCGCCGAAGGGGCTAATGTATTCTTCCAGCGGTTCGCCGTTGAGCAGGTTTTGGACGAAGATGAAGCCGTCGGAGAGGTTGGCTTGGTAGCAGATGAACACCAAGCCGACGTCGAGCTGGCCGTTGGCGGCGAGGCCGCGCGAATAGTTGAAGGCGCGGCGGTAGAGCAGGTGTTTTTTCATGAACTCGGGGTCGCGCGGGTTGGCGAGCCTCATGTGGCTGTCTTTTGGGGTGGTTTTGCCGTCGGGGTCTTTGGCGAAGTCGGCGGTGTCGCTCTCTTTTTTGCCGTCCATGGGGGCGCCGCTGTATTTGCGGCGACCGAAGATTTCGGTTTGTTCCTGCAAGGGTGTCCTGTCCCAGAATTCGACGAAGTGGCGGATGAGGCGGACGGCTTGGTAGCTGCCGTTTTTCGCCCAGGCGGGTTCGTCTTGGCTGTTGGCGGCGATGCCTGTCCAGAGGACTTGGTCGGCAATTTTGGGATCGGATACGTCGGGGTTGCCGGAGCCGTCGCGGAAGCCTAAGAGGTTGCGGGCGGCGATGGCGCCGGGTTCGGCTTTGGGCAGCCAGCCGTCTATGCTCCAGCGGATGACGGCGGTTTGGGCGGTGTTTTTGATGATGTCGCGCAGGGCGGCTTGGCAGGTTTCGGGGGTGAAGGCGCAGATTTGGAGGCTGAGGTCGCCGTCGCACCATGATTTTTGGAGGCGGTCGTTGGGGAAGTCGCGCATTTCTTGGAGGTGGCGGGGTTTTTTGTCTTTGAGTCCGAAGCGGTCGTCAAAGAGGCTGCTGCCGACGCCGACGGTGATGGTGAGGCCGTCGGGGCGGAAGGTTTTGCCGAGCAGGCCGCTGCCTGCGGGGGGGAGTTTTTCGTCGCCGTCTTGGTATTCGCCGCCTTGGGTGAGGAATTCGATGCGGGCGGTGAGGGTGCGGAAGAGGTTTTCGAGTTGTTTGGGGTCTTTGGCGGTGACGTCGAAGGCGCACATGATGCCGAAGAGTTGGTGCGGGGTGGTGATGCCGGCTTGGTGGGCGCCGTAGCAGGGGTAGGCTTGCGGGGAGTGTTCGTTGTGACGGGTCTCGGCGGCGGTTTCGCCTTGTTGTTTGCCGGCAAACCAGCCTGCCGCTCCGGCTGCGCCTGCGACGAGGACGGTTTTGAACAGGGTGCGTTTGGTTGGTTGGGCGGGTTGTGGGTTGTTGTCTTGGCTCATGGTTTGTCCTGAATGTAGTTTGGCATGACGGCAAGGTGTGTCGTGGTTTGTGCTTTGTCGGATAGAAGTGTCCGATCTATACGGCTTTGGGTTTTTTCGCGGGCAAAGCCCACGCTACGTCTGCGATTGCCGCGCGGGCATGACTGCTGTCAGCGATAAGTTTTCAGACGACCCCTTGTATCTCAAAAGGTCGTCTGAAACGGGCGGGTCAGGTTTATTTGAGACCCAGTGTACCGCGCAGTTGGCTCAGGTCTTCGGCAAGGGCGTTAATCGGTGCCTGAAGGGTTTTGCGGTCTGCTTCGCTGAGTTTGTCGTAGGTTTCAAAGCCGTCTTTGGTTTTGTATTTGGCGAGGATGTCGATCACTTGTTTGAAGTTGGCATCGACTTTCTCGAGCAGGGCTTTGTTTTTCTCGGCAATCATCGGACGGAAGAGTTCGACGATTTTTTGCGCGCCTTCGATGTTGGCTTGGAAGTCGCTCAAGTCGGTATGGCTGTAACGGTCTTCTTCGCCGCTGATTTTGCTGCCGGCCACTTCTTCAATCAGTTCGGACGCGCCGCCGACCACCTTACCCGGAGGAAACGCCAATGCGTCGATTTCTTTTTGCAGTGCTTCGACATCGGTCATCAGTTTGGCTGCAATTTCCTTCACGCCGGATACGTCTTTTTCTACCCAAAGGGCGTGTTCGATACGGTGGAAGCCGGTAAATCCGGCATCTTTCGCACCGTCTTTGAAGTCGTCTTCACGCGCATCGATGACGGGGTCGAGTTCGCTGAAAAGCTCGGCAATCGGTTCGATACGTTCGTAATGGACGCGGGTGGCGGCAAACAGGGATTTGGCCTTTTCAATGTCGCCGGCTTTAACGGCTTCGGTAAAGGTTTTGGTTTTCGCCACCAGCTCTTTAACCTCGCCTTGAACGTAAGCTTTATAGTCGGCGAGCGGTTGAGACAGTTTTTCCAAATCCGCTTCGTTGGCAGTGTCTTTGAAGCCGCTGTCGGTAACAATCAGCTTACCGCGTGGATTGGTCAACAGGCCGCAAGTCATTTCGTATTCGCCCGGCAGCAGGGTAACGGTCATTTTGTCGGATAAACCCGGGGCGATGT
>ERZ773027.1821-NODE-1821-length-10928-cov-4.285754_pt1 | contig 10928 bp, 10 predicted proteins | sample MGYA00511032_ERZ773027 | MGnify/ENA primary metagenome ERZ773027 (study PRJEB29015, sample SAMEA2738138) | human oral metagenome | biome: human oral; feature: human-associated habitat; material: saliva | place: China | collected 2190 ... | reverse complement strand
AAAGAATATTTTTTAACAAGTGGTTCAAGTTTTGAGCCGTTTATGTTGTTGTTAATGGCAGGGAAAATGATATCTTCCCATGAAAATGTGTAGTTATAGATTGTCTTGTTAAATCCAAGTTCTCTGACCTTAACTCTATCATGTATGCGAATTAGTTTTACTAGTATATTAACACCGTCAATATTCTTGGCTTTATAATTTTCACGTAAGTCTTTAAAATTAGTATAGTTCTTGAAGGCAAGATAAGCCAGTAGAATAATTAAGATTAAAGGGACAATGCCTTTAGACGTTAGCAAGTCACTGATGGCTGTCAACTTAAAGCTAAGTATGAAGTTGATGACAACTGCGTATAAAATAACTAGTAACGGCAATTTTACAAATAAAAAAGATTTGTATTTTATGTAAGTAATTGTATTGCTTTCTTTAAATCTTATTTTCATAATTGTTTCTCCTTAAATATTATCAGTTGAAAGAATATAGAGAAAGAATATGTGAAGTTAGTTTTATAATAAAACACCCCATCAGCTAGATATTTTTTGTCTAACTAATAGGGTGTAAGTCATGGACTTATCTTGATTAAAATCAAGGTTTTTCGTTTCTGTTGAAACGGAATGACCTATTATTTAACTTCTGTAAGGAATACTTAAAATCTATTTTAGTTGTGATAAACCCTATTAAATCAATGTTTATAAGCTATTGATTTGGATAAAACTGTCAGAGGTTGCCAAAAAGGTTGCCATGAATTTTATGAGGTTAGCTCCGCAATTTTATTTAGATAAATATCTACCGCTTGTGTTTGATTTTTAGGGGCAAGCTCGGCATATATGTCCATAGTAGTTTTGATAGACTTATGTCCCATGCGAACCTGTAACTCTTTCCAATTCATACCAGCATTTAACATCATAGAAGCGTGTGTATGACGGAATAAGTGAAAACCATAGTCAGGTAGATCAACTTCCTGTAATCGTCTTTTGAGTGTAGCACGTTCATTCCTATCGCACATATAGTTTCCGTAAATTGTTGGGAAAATCAACTTGCTTTTTGAAAGACCGTTCTTCTTGAAATAAAGATTCATTTCATCATGGAAGTTTTGAAGTTGCTCAATAATTTGGTACGGAACAGCTATTTTTCTATTGCCCGAATCAGATTTAGGAGTATTTTTACAAACAACCTTTCCTTTTAATCCTAACTTAGGGTTTGCATTTTTCCATACAAGAGTTTTAGTGACTAATATTTCAGAACTTTCAAAATCAAGGTCATATATAGTCAAAGCTAATAGCTCATTGATTCTCATTCCTGAAGCAAGTAGACTGTCGCAGATAACTTTAAATCGCCGATTAGCCCTAGTATTAGGTAAAGTATCGACGAAATTTAGCCAGATAGTTAAATCTTCATCATGAAGAACCATAATGCGTTTTTGATTGCTTTTTGGTTTTGGCGGAATCTTGATAGATTGAACAGGATTATATTTGAGTTCAAAATGTGTTATTCCAAAATTAAAAATCTCTCTTAATTTATGAGCGATTGCTCCGAAATCTTTTGCGCTTCCTTTTTTAGCTCGTTTATTACCAGCATCGACAGATTCTTTAGATTTTTGGGCAAGCTCGTTAATCCATTTTTGTATATCGGAAGAAGTGATTTTATCTGGTTGATAGTGTCCGAATTTGGGGAGGATATAGGTGTCTAGATAGTTCCTCACTCGGTTTAGAGTGTTATCTGAGCTGACCCAAGTTTCGTAGTTGGAGAACCACATTTCAGCTAGATCTGACAAGGTAGCAATGCTAAAAGTTTCTTTCCTTGTTGAACCATTTTCTTCCCAATCAATTTTAGCTTGAATAATTTTACGATCTAAGGATCGTAGGGTTTTAGCTGTTACAGTTGTTTTTACAGGTTTTCCAGTCTTTATATCTAAGCCTAGATAGACGCTCTTTACTGAATAACTAATCTCGCCATTGTCCTTTACTTTCTTGAGGACGGTTTTGCCTTTATGGATGATTTTTTCTATATTCATAGTTGCTCTCCTCAATCAATCGAAGAATTGAAAAAAGCTAAAATAGATAGTATCTCACTTTCTTTCTTTTTTGATACTTCTATTCTAGCACATTTCACTTCTAGTTGTGGCTTAAAAACTCTAAAATAGTATCAATATGATAGTAAACGGTTCTAGTACCCTCAATAGGTGGTTCTAAACGTTTTAGACCTCTATTTTCCCATGACTTTAATGTGTTAGGGGAAATACTGAGCAGATCTAAAATCTCTTTTTGTGTGTAGATGTATGAACTTCTTTTTTCGCTGTTCAAATTCTTTAGCATTTCAATGATAGTGTGAAGCATGAGTTCGATTTGCTTTAAATCAAAATTATTGCTAGACATACTATTCTCTCTTTCTTTGGTAAATATAATTGAAATATGAGATAATAGCAGTAGGGGTAAGCTACTGCTTATCTCTTGCTAATCCGCAACATCACTTTTAGGCTTCTTGGCGGAATCTTTAGGAGTGATGTTGTTTTTTTGGTAAAAGATTTGAAAGGCATCTTCCAGAAAATCTTTAAAATTTAGTTTTGACAGTTCACCACCGAATTTGTTTAACCATATCCCAACATCTGGATTTGGGATGTAGTTGAATTCGTATTCTTGAACTAACCTGATGATGAAGTAATTACGGGCTTGCGTACCCCAAATTTCCTCAATTTTCTTTAGAAGTGGATAAAATCCGCTACCTTTTAACAAATAAGAAATGGTTGCTAATAAATCATTATTTCGGGAGTTTAAGGATTCAAGCTCTGGGAAGATACCAAAACCTTTAAGTAAATCACTAGTGAATGGCAACAGTTGACCAGTCTCTGCATCATGGAAACAATATTTATCAATCATTTTGTTGACAATGAGCTTGCTCAAATCTTGAGAGCTATCAATAGCAAGCAATAAGGTTAGAATTTGATTGCTATAAGTACCTTTGTAGGAAGCCTCCATGCGTACCCAAGAATTGCAATACTTAGTTAAGTGCATATAGCGACCTTGATTGTCTAATTGTTCCTGATACTTGTTATAGATACGCAATAGAGCACTTACATTCTTTTTCCTGCTACCAATATACATAGTTTGAGCTTGACCATTCACTTCTTGAGCGCTAATCTTAGAAACGTTTTTACGTCCTTTATGATTGGTGATAATATATTTTTTGATTTTTAATCCTTGGTAAAGGTCATTGACAGCCATTGGATAATTAAAGTAATCAACAGCAAGGTCAATACGAGAAAGGCGCAAATCATAATAGTCAGCGTACAGCAGTTGTGCTATATTGTGAACGTCAATTGCTTCACTGTAATAGTCTTGATAGGAGGCTTTATAGTGAGACAAAGCTGATGCAGAAATTTTTAGGATAATTCCCATAGTGAAGTTAGTCTGATGCCAAGCAATCGCAAAGTAATAGGGGAGATTCTGAAAGGTAAATCCCTCTGTATAACCTGCTGGTGGGGTTTTTAGTGGAATATAATTTCCAAAGAGAACTGGGAGGGATAGCTTTTCTGCTACTGTTTCAGACAGCGATAAAGCAATTTGATGCCAATTATCAGGATATTCTCCTACAGTATCTTCTGTCGGTTGGATGACAAATGTAGCTTCATCGACACTGGTCATAATGACTGGGTTATGGTTGTTATCTTTTTGAAGATACTTTTCAATTTCATTTTTACAAATCATTTTATTTTCTTTCTATCCGCCTAAAGAGTGAAAGTTAACTGGGCGGAAAACATTGCTTTAGTTAACTATTTATTGTAATGTAGCGAAATTTCTACGCTTTTATTCTCTCACAGTTTCAGGAAGTAATCACCCTAAATAAAAAGTTATAGAATAACGTTGATATAACAGCATTTTAAGGGAATTGAGCATTTTACCCTAAAGTGGAATTTACATAGCTTTAGAACAAGGTCAAATGGAACGGGGGTCTTTACATGTCCCCCGTATAACAGCCAGCTAAAGCTGGCGAGGCTGTAAGACCATCTGATTCTCTAAAGTGAATCAGGGTCAACAGCCTCTTCATCAAGAAAATAGCAGTCTGAACGTTGAACAGCCTCCCGAATCAGTTTTTCTAAAGGAGGTAAATTGTGACTTGGTACAAGTATATGACGACTATCTTGCCCATCTATCTTCATGTAGCCGACACCTCTTGGATTGTTTCGCACAATGTCATCTTTTTCATCAGAGAAGAGCATTGAGACCGTTTCTTTAGATAATTTGCCTAGTGCAATTACTGTACCTATAGAATCACGTGACAACCCCAAGCTTGCTTTATGGGCATCTTGCTGGGAAATAATGACAAAAATTGAAAAGGACCGTCCTAGTTGAATAAGGCGAGTATAGTCTTTAATAGCTTGTTCACGCTCCTTTTTGTCTAGGCTATTTTGCCACGCATTGAACTCATCGAAGCAAACCACTACAAATTCTCTGGAACTATCGATTCCTTTTTGGCGATTTTCAAGGATTTTTAATCCTAGAGTAAGTAATTCTGAAACCTCATCAAATCGCTTAAATCCTTTACAGCCATTTAGAAAGGCAAAGTCTGTATCAGCTTTGTAATCACCAATAAGGAACGTTGCTTCTGGGTAGGTACAAACAAACCTTGCTAAAAAGACCTTTGTTGCATAGGTCTTACCTGAGCCTGAGGAGCCTACCAAAAGAGCGTGAGGTACACGCTCAACTGGTATATCCCAGAAAAAATGATTTCTGTACTCAAATAGATTTTTATCAAGAAAGCATTTCATCTGTTAATACTCCTATTTAGAAGTGTAAGAAAACTGAATTCCCAAATTTAGATAATACTGATTATTATACCGTAACAGTTTTCCAAATTGAGGCGTAACAGAAAGCCACTGTCCTTTGTCTGACCAGTTTTCATAGGTTGTAGATTCAGCTAGGTATTTGTTAAACTGTATTAAAAAGACTTGTTGAACATAGCTTTCTTCATTGATATCAGGTTTCTTTGATAACATAATTGGAAAACTAACAATGTGAGAGCTATTGTCATCGTTACTTTGCAAGAATCGAGTGTAGCGACTATCAAAAAGAAGTTTTTGACCTGAAACTGTGGCGCTTTCTTCAATTATCTGTTCAATATCTGCTGTGATTGTTGGAAGGTTTAACTGAAGCGTCTGATCCTGTTTCTGCTTTTCTCTAATTTCACTTACCCTAAGAGCTAAATAAAGAAATCCAGCAAATAAGATAATCAACCAAGATATAAACGACATATAATGATTCCTTTCTAAGGATAAGGGGAGATACTCCCCATTACCCATTAAACCAATTCAATAAAAGCAGACTTAGCTTTTACTGAGAGCGCAGCACGATTCCCATTTGTGTAGGCGTTGATAGAAACACCTTCAAGAACAATTTCTACTTTTTCATCAAATAAAGTCGCAAAGTCAGATACATTAACCATATCAACTTTGATATTTGTTTGATTGAATCGGCCGTCTAGAGTTCGTACACCAATGGTTAATTGAGTTTGACCAGTGCTGAGACCAGAAGCATAGTCTTTTAGTTCTGATGCGCCAATAAGGCGACCTTGCATTGTTGTTTGTGTAGCTTCCATAGGCTACCTCATTTCTAACCGTTTTATTAAATACATCAAAAAATTCACGGCTTTTCAAATTTATTGAAGATATGTATTGTGTGATAGCTACCTCACATCTTAATTATTCCATAAAAACTGACAAGACTTTACCTAAATTCACTTAAAATATAAGTAATAATTTTTCTTGGTTTTTTTAAAGATTTTTTTCTGTTCTCACTATTGTTTAAAGCTTGCTACATAGCACTTTCAGTGGAATAGAATTTATTATCTATCGAGATTATTTGGTTCAAAAAAAAATAAATTTTTGTAAGATTGTTATTGAAAACGTTTTACCCTAAACTTTTATAAAACCCCGTTAATATCTTGACGTTTAAAATGTATTAATGCTAAAATGATACATAAACTTTTTTGTGTAAAGGATGTTTGCTATGGAAGAAAAAAAAGAAGAACGCATGCTTGTTGCAGTTACAGTTAATTTGATGCACAAAATGGAAGAATTTAAAGGTTTTAAAGAAGAACAAGGGATTAGGGGAGATTATGAAGCTAAAATTGCTTATCTAGTAGAAAAGTTTCACATGAGCGACCAGACAGCAGAAAATTTGTTGTCTGGTAAGGTAGTTTCTAAAAATAATTATTTAGCTATTTTTCCTTCCTTTGACAAAGATAATATAGACAAAAAATCTACTGCATTAGAAAGATTTGCAGAGACTATTGTGGATGAAATAGAGAAGGAAAATGAAGATTATATTACAGAAGTATCTAATATAATCACTAATAAATTAGAAAAACTTGATTTAAAAAATATGGCAAAAGCTGTATTATCAGATGATAAACGAGTGGAATCATTAAAAAACTCCATAATATCAAGTTTAAAAAGTGTAGAGTTCCCAAATAAGAAAACTAAAATTAATGACTACGCTCTAATTGTATGGATTGATCACTTTTATAAGAGTATCTCTGAACAAGATAATCTATTTGAAATTATTAGCAAATTAGATACTCTGTCAAAAGCTATTGAATATCTTCCTCTTGTTGAAAAACTATTGGAGTCTGAAGAAAATATTGAAATATTATCTCGGTTAGATAGTCGTCTTGATTCATTGATGTTAGTTGAACGTCTAGAAGAGTTAGGTTTATTGGATTGCATTGAAAAAGCAACTAATGGACTAGCGGGAATGAATGAATTTAACATTAAATTTGGAAAAACTTATGATAAATTTGTTTTATTAGATTGGTTATTCAATAATGCTAAGAAAGCATTGAATGGTGAAGATATACCTAAATTTATTCACAGTCAGACTAAAACAGAGCATGATATAAAGAGAGAAACTAAAAATTAAATTAGCAAATTTAAAAAAGCCAAGTTCAAAAATACTTGGCTTAATTTATTTGTTTTAATATATCTCGGAGAGCTTTTATAGTAGGTTCTCTTTTTTCTGTTGGTAGGTTTCTAATATCTTCAATGAGTTGTGAAAATTCTCCGCTTTGATTTTGATTTTCAATATTAAAAAAAGTATTCATATCAACTTCAAGCGCTTGTATGATTTTTTCAATGGTCTCAAGCTTAACGTTTAACTGTTTATTCTCTAATCTATAGATATAGTTGAATCCCAGATCAGCCTTTTCTGCTAGATATTCTTGTGTCATTCCGCTTTTCAGTCTTAGAAGTCTGATTTGTTTTGCAACAAATTCTCTTAAATTTATTTTTTCAGTCATGATAGTACCTCATAACTATCATACAAGTTTATCTCATTGAATAAATCGTTATCAAAAGACTGAAATTATAACAAAAATAGTATTTTAAAGACTGGAAAATGTGGTATAATATTATTCATAAAACAGTCTTTTAAGACATAAAGGAGTTTACATGCTAGAATCAAAAACACAAGGTCACGGAACCATCAAGAAATTGCGCACTGGTGCAGTTATTTCAACGCTTGCAATCTCGGCTCTAGGGGTATCTACTACGGTATCAGCTAGTGAGACTGAGGTAGCCGTTAATGAGCCAGCAACTAGGGTAGTTGCCAAGGAACAGGTTAAACCTAAAGTTCCTACTCAACAAGACGTAGATACAGCTAAGGCTGAATCAGAAAAAGCTAATCAGGATGTAGCTAAGCAAAAAGAAGTAGTTGCATCTACTGAAGCAAACATTGCAACTGCTGAAAAGACTATCGCTGATACTACTAAGAAAGTAGAAGAAGCTAAGTCGGTTACACCTCAAAAGGTAGCTGAAGCTAAAGCAGATGCTGAAAAGAAAGCCAGTGAACTTGCTACGGCTGAAAAGACTGTAGCTGATGCTGATAAGTCTGTATCTGTCACTGCTGAAAAGGTTGCTGACCAAACTAAGGTAGTATCTAATGCTGAAAAGACTGCTACAGATGCTTCTAACAAGGTAGCTGAGGCTCAGAAGAAAGTAGATTCTCTTTCATCTACTACAGATACTCGTGAACTCGAAAAGAATGTTTACACCTCTACTGTACAAGTTAGGGTTGCTGAACGTAAGGTAGATGAAGCTCAGAAGAAGCTTGACGAAGGCAAAAAGGCTGTTGCAGACAAAGAACAGGCTTTGAAAGACGTCCAAGCTAGGGTATCTTCTGCAGAAACTAAATTTAAACAGGCTACCACAGAACGTAATAATGCCAATGCTAACCAATCTCAAAAAGAAGATGCCCTTAAAAAAGCTAAATCAGCTCTTGACGTAGCTAAACAAGGTGTTACTGAAACAACTACATCTTCTGAAACGATGTACAATGTTCCTAAGGCAACTTACGCTCCAGCTCTTTCACAAGGGTATATCGACGCAATCAAGGCTCTTGCCAACGGTACAGGTACTACGGATGCAGTAGATACTGCGGTATATGAAGTTCCTTATACTGACCCTAAGTCTGGTTCATCAGCTGATTCACTCAGTGACTTCAACTCTACAGGTCGTCGCTACTATAAAGGTCAATTTATTGACTACGGTTCAGAAGACACTGATGCAACAGAAATTGCTGACTTCCAACACTTAACTAAAGACCAACAAATTAGATTGACTACTTATGCAGCATCAATCATCAATGACTTGCGTGCTAAGTTTGGTACTAAGCCTGTTACAGTAGGTGATAGTTCTCTTAAATTGGCTGAAGTCTTTAACAACAATGCTAACGGTTATGTTGCAGGTAATAGTGGTGAATACAATCCTCTAAACTCTCAAAACCTAAGCTTAACTGATAAGTTAAACATGGCTAAGAAGACTGCGAATATTAATGGTTCTGCCTTGGCAGTTCGTACATCAAGTATTCCTCATTTCATTGACCTAGGTGAGAACCTTACAACTATGGCTCGCATCAAGCAAGTTATGTATCAGGGTATTGTTAGCACCTTGATGGGTGGAGAGTCTAATACTGGTAGTGAAGACCGTTTCAGTGGTGCACTTTCTCTTCTTGGATTGCGTGATGCTGATAAGACTAACTTTGGTGTTGGTATCGGTGCTATGATTAGCCAACTTAATAAAGGCTATGAAGCGTCTATCACCTTGTCAGTTCCTCAATCAACTACTTCAACTACTAAGAAGGTAGACGAAAAAGCAGTTAAAGATGCTGAAAAGGCTTACGTCAATGCCTACGCAGAACTCAAAGGTGCTGAAAATGGGGTATATCTTGCTAAGACTAAGTACACTCAAGCTGAAAATGAACTTGATTCTGCTCGCAAACTCTTGTCTGACATCCGAATGAACAAGGTTGACATTCCAGCTCTCGAAAAGGCTCTTGAAGACGCCAAAACTAAGTTGTCTGAAGACAAACAAGCCCTAAAAATTGCCAAAGAAGTTCTTGAACTAGCTAAAACAAACGCTACTGACAAGGCTGAGGCTCTTGCTGAAGCTAAAACAGCTCTTAAGACTGCTAAGGCTGAACAATCAGATGCAGACAAGGCTCTTGCAACTGCTAAGGGTGAATTGGAAGTCCTTACTAAAGCTCATGATGTAGCAGTCTTGGCTCGTAAGTCAGCTGGTCAAGACCTTGCTCGTAAACGTGAAGCGTCTAAAGAAGCTACTGACACTCATACAGTTCTTGAACTTGCTCTTACACACCGTGATGAAGTCCTTAAGGCTTTGGACAAAGAGCTTACTGACGCTAATGCTAAACTTGGTGTACTCCGTGCTGAGTTGGAAACTGCTAAGGACGAGTTGGCTCGCCTAGAGGGTATCGCTGAAGCTAAGGCTCGTGGGTATGAGAACTTTAAGCAACTCAAAGCCGACCATGACGCATACCTTGCTGAACAACAACGCTTGCAGGCTTTGAAAGACAGAGCAGAAGAAATCCGTAAAGCAGGTGGTCAACCTAAAGAAGTTACTGACGCTAACGGTAAAGTAGTTGATGTTGTGGATGGGAAGGCTCAAAATAAGGCAGTAGTTGCGACAGTAGGAACCAAAGAAGATAGAACGTATCAAGCTCCTGCACAAGCTACAAATGCAAAAGCAGAACCTAAGAAACAACTTCCAAATACAGGAACAGAGGAGACAATGCTAGGCTTATTAGGTTTAGGGTTATTAGCAAGTTTAGGATTAGGATATATAAAAAAGGATAGAATAAATGAGTAATACAAGAAATTGTCTAAGAGAATTTATCAAATATAATTTATCGATTAGAAACTTTACTGTAACAAACCAAGGAAATTATTTGAAAGCAATAAAAGGGAAAGAAAAATATAGAATTTTGCCTGTTACTAGAACAATTCCGATAGAATCTGAAACTACTACTGTTGAAGCAAACTATGAAACTGTTAAAAAATTTCAAAAATATAATAATGGAAAATATATTGATTGTATTGCTTATGCCATAAGCAAAGTATCAGATGATAAAATTCAAGGGCTCGAATTATTTATAATTCCTATAGTAGAATTTGAGAAATATGTTCAACCTGATAAAAAAACTGGGGATGTTTTATCGAGAGCCTCTAATCACTATCATTATAACTATGCAAAATATAGTCATCAAATTAATGAATTAGTCCATGATTCTTGGATGAGAAAGTAAAAAATAAAAAATCTTCTTACTTATTGTAGGAAGATTTTTTTGGATTCCTAAAATTTATTGAAAAGACTGCGCTATTCCAACAATTTTTAGGAATGAAAAAAGTCCTAGAAAATTCTTAGGACTTTACATTCTTCGATTGTTGACTTTCTTTTTTATTTCAAAAAAGGTTGCCAAAAAGGTTGCCATAGAACTGATTTCAAATGATTTGTAATGAAATTCAATATTTTAAAAATCGCATGAAATCAATGTTTTTCAGTATGTACTGAAATGTAATGAAACCTTATTTAACTTCTGTAAACACAACGTGTTTGCGAAGTTTTGGTGAGTATTTCTTCAATT
>ERZ773027.1819-NODE-1819-length-10931-cov-12.390677_pt1 | contig 10931 bp, 18 predicted proteins | sample MGYA00511032_ERZ773027 | MGnify/ENA primary metagenome ERZ773027 (study PRJEB29015, sample SAMEA2738138) | human oral metagenome | biome: human oral; feature: human-associated habitat; material: saliva | place: China | collected 2190 ... | reverse complement strand
ACATGATTTCTCCTTTTTGTTTTCTATTTTCTTATTCTATCATATTTTCCGACAAAATATGATAAAACGCTAAAAGTCTTTGATATAGCTACATTTTAGATAGTGGTGACTATAAAATGTGGACTTTTTTAGGAACTTTTTAGATTTTCGAGGACTTTCTCAAAAATAGAGACAGTCCTTTTTTTGCTTTCTTTTGATAAATGACTGTATGTATCCATAGTCATTGAGATTTTAGAATGTCCAAGTCTTGTTTGAATTTCTTTATATCCTACACCAGCATTCAGCAAAACACTAGCATGAGTATGGCGAAAAGCATGAAAACTTAGTGGAGGACAGCCAGCACCCTGTAGATGCTTTTCCAGTCTAAAACGGAGTCCACCAGCTTCTCTGTATTCATCAAAGGTATTAGGGAACACTTTTTCATAAGTCAAGCCAATTTCTCTCCCTAATTGTGCTTGTCTGGTTTTATAAAGGCGAAGCATCAATACAGTTTTATTATCTAAGTCAATTACTCTTAAACTTGATTTAGTTTTAGGACTATTGATCTCTTTTGTCATGGTCAGAGTTTTATTAACTTCCAATGTACCATTTACTAAGTCAATATCAGACCATTGTAAAGCAAGACATTCACGGATACGCAAACCAGTTGCTAAAAGCGTCTTATAAAGCACCGTATCATAGAAATTTTTGTAAGTATTAGGTAACTGATCCAGATAGACCAAGAATTTTTTCAAATTCTCATCATCAAGATACTTCAATTTCTTTTCTTCTTTTGGTTTGCATCGTGGAACAATAATATCACTAGCTGGATTTGTAGAAATTGCTTGCAGTGAGACTGCATAAGACAATATACGTTTATTCAAGGAGTGCAAGTGGCTATATTGCTGATACCCTTTCCCGAGTTGGTTGTAATCTTTAGCCCATTGATTTACTTGGTGCTGAATAATGGCAGGGGTTATTTTATCAAGTTTATACTCTCCAAAAGCTGGTAGTAGATACTTTTTTATATTGGTTTTCGTTCCTACTTGTGTGCTATGTTTGACGGTGTGGCAGTAGTTTTCTAACCAAAGTTCCGTCAATTCTTGATATGTGGTAACTTTAACCACTTTTTTAATGGTAGAACCGTTTTTTTCAAATTCAACTTTTGACTGAATAGCTTTGAACTTCAATTCTTTCTTGGTACGTGCTGAAATAGTGGTTTTAACCTTTTTTCCAGTCACTTGGTCAATACCAAGATAAACACTAGCACGATATACTATTGAACCATCTTTTTTTGTGTATTGTGAAATATTCATAGTAAATTTATTCTCCTTTTCCATCAGTAGGCAAGCAATTAGAAAGACTTCGAATAAATACTATGCTATAAATTTACGAGAAATTTGTTTTTGTATCGTTTCTGTAATTGTGAGTTTGTTAGTTAAAAAAAGAGAAGAACCTACCCTGAAAAAAGGATAGGCTCTTCATGCCCGCGTGGGGCAACGTCTTCTTTTTGTTCGTTAAGAACTATGTAATTATATTTTACGCCTATTATTTAAAAATGTCAATCATTTTTATTAAATTTTTTAAAATAATTTTTAATAATATATTGATCAATCTCATCTAAAATTGTATCAGAAACACGAACATCTTTAAGGACTCCATATTTGTTTCTTGGATCGTAAATGCGCAGCTTACTGATAGTAGTTATCTGACCTATTAAAGCTATGCTTCCTGTTTTCATTTTGCTAATCTCTTCTCTTACTCGTTTAGCATAATCTAGTTCGGCCTGATGTTGCTCATATTCTTCATCTGAAAGTTGTTCCCATTGGATTGTACTAATTTTTTTAAGCAATCCCTCATGTTTGACAGATAATTTTTTAAATATATCATCTCCAATAAAAAGCTGATTTTTAGGAAGATTATTAATATCTACATGTGGCTTAACAGAAGTTAAAGGAACGACTGTCATAAGAGGGTTGCTAAGATCATTATGAGAATCTAATACAATAGCGTAGTGTAACCCCCCTTCTTCACTTCCAACATTAAATCCTAGATGAACCTTGACGATACTTCCTCGTTTGTATTTCAGCATTCTTTTTGGGGTAAAATCTTCTTCTCTTTTTAGATATTCAATCCAGTTGCAAATCCAATATGAGATTTTTTCAGATTTCGCTTGCTGTCCTTGTTCTATCAATTCAGTTAAGTATTCATCAAATTTTGCAAGTGTTTCCTGTTTAAACTGAATTGAATCATTTTGTGAAAATTTTTTTGCCATATAGAGCCATCCTTTCAAAGAATATATTATCACATTTATAAGGTTTTATCTAGACTTTATAAACTTACTTTTTATTTTTATATAATCTTCTCAAATACCATTGTAGCTTGGATACGGTCTCCACCACCAAGGCCTTTACTTCCACCATTAGCAGTAGTGATAGTATGTAGGCGATAGCCTTTTGCCACTTGCTTGTTAATCACATTTTCTAGTTCTGTTAAGTTACCAGAACCAGTTCCAAATAACTTTTCTTTTAAAGTTACTTGAAGAACGACATAGTGTAGTCCGTTAACTCCAGAAGCAGTTGAAAAAGATGATTCTTGTTTAATGTTGTCAAAAATTCCCATGGTGGTTACTCCTTATTGTTGATTATTGAGATGGTTGGTTTATTTATTTTGAGAAAATACTCTAGCAATTTCTAACAATTTTTCTCTCTCATCATCTGATAGAAAGAAGAAAATAGTTAAAAGTTCACTGGCTTCGTCATTTAGATAAGAAAGAGCAATACTTAAAATCGATAACTCACCTAATATCTGTTGTACTTGTTGCTCAACTGCTTCTGAGTATCTCTCATGAAGTTCTTCTTGAGTTAATGATGAATTTTCGGAAATAAAATTCTCTGCGAATTTTTCAGGATTAAGAGATTGGGTAAGACTTGAAATTAATTCTTCTTGGGAAGTGTATCCAGTTAAAGACAATATTTTATTGAAGCCTTTAGTAAATCTCTCATGATCAATATTTTCAGTTTCTTTACCATCAGTTTCAAGAAATCCTAAAAGGTACCCAAGACTGACTCCGAAGAAATCAGCTAGTTGTTGGGCTTTATCCGGTTTGATTGGGCGTTCACCTTGTTCCCAATATATGTAGGTTCGCTTTGTCACACCTATTTCATCAGCTATTTCCTGTTGAGTCATTCCGATTTTATCTTTAAATTCTTTTGATAATCTTAATTCTTTTAGTCTGTTATTCATTATGAGTAAAAACCTTTCCAAACGTATTTTACCATGTTTTTTTAAATGTTGCAAAAAAAATTCAATTATTTTCGATTTAAGTATTGACATTGAACAAAAAATGCAATATACTTGTTTTGTAAGTAAATAGTGAACAAAAAATGCAACTGTTTATGATTAGATTTTATAGAAAGGAGGTTTAAAACTATGAAAAATAATTTCCGTGTTATCTTAGCTAAGCAACGTAAGAAAACATCTGAAGTTGCAGAAGCCACTGGAATTTCAAAGAGCACACTAATAGCTTTGTACTATGAACGTGCAAAGAGTCCAACGCTGGATACATTAAAAAAAGTATCTAACTATCTTGGAGTTACGATTGATGAACTGCTAAATGTAGTGGACTAAATGGAGACATTATTATTCTTTGCTTGCTACCTATGGCAGTATCAATAGTTTCTAGAGTTTTCCTTCGGACTTCTAGGAAGTCACGTCTCTTTGATACTGCTTTAGGTGGCAGGCACACTCAAACAAAAGAAAGGAGAATATATCGAAAATACTACTTTATATTTACAGATTTCTTATGTGGTGCTTCGCCACTGGAAAATTGACAACAAAAAAAGTCACTTGCTGAAAGTTTGGCGACCAAGGCAAGCGACAATATCAAGAGTATAGATATTTTTTCTATACTCAAATTATAACAAAATTTAGCTATTTTATCAATCATAACTAATAGCAGGCAAGCAATTAGAAAGATTTTGAATGTGAGGTGCTGATATGAGCATTCTGAGGCTTTGTTCAGCAACTCAATAGATAATTACTCATGAAATGAGTTTAGAAGAGGGCAAAAAAATGACTAAAAATATAAATGAAATGACACAAGCAGAATTTGATAACTTGATTAGTGAAATTAAGGAAAAAGCACCAAAGGTATTTCTAATTATTCAAGATTTTGTAAATAAGAAATTATCGTCTGAGGAAGTTGATATTTTTCTATCAATGAACAATGAAGATCAATTACATTTTATCAATGGTTACCAAGCTAGAGCATAGAGCAGGGGGCAAGTTATGAATGAATTAGATTTAACTAATACACAGTCAATTATCTTGCTTTTGGTTATGGCAGTGATGCTCCTACTTTTAAAGCGTATGGAGAGTCACAGGCGCTCCGATATTAAGCAAGTAGAAGAAACACCATGTGATGAGTTAAGCCCTTGCTATGGGCGTTATATTCAGCTTGCAGATGTAAATCCATGGGGGTGATGATATGTTTGAAAAGATGGTTGAAGAACTACCATTGAAGATTTTAGAGGTATTTCAACGCTTTTTAAAAAGCTATGAGAAAGCACCTCCACGAATACTGAAAGTAATTAATAGAAAGCAAGCAAAGATAGAACTAAACGTAAGTGATAACACACTAGATAAGTGGGAGAAACAGGGCTTGAAACGTTGCCAACCTCCAGGGGAAGATACAAGGATAGTTTTTTATGTGGTAGATGATCTTCATAGATTTTTGGGGGTGGAAGATGGGTAGATATAACGTACACCCCGCTCAAGGTCGTGGGCATTACCATGATGTCAAAAATTATAAGGAACGTGGTGAGTCAGTAGAGCAGTTGAAAGAGCAAAAGCGATTGAAGAAGTTAAGGAAGAAACGTGGGAGGTAATGTTATGACGATTTATGAAGCTAAAGGTTTTCAAAATAGCTTGGTCTATCCATTTGATAAGATTGAACCTTTTGAATATATCGCCCGTATAAAACCCCTAGTAATTCCAGAGGGGGCAAACATTGAAGTTTTTAAAAGAAATCAAGCCCCGTATTGTTTGAGTGGTAAGGTTATCCCAGAAAAGAATGGAAGTTATAAAAGAAGCAATTCAACCCTAGTTTATCGTGATTTGATTTTCCTTGATTATGACAAGATACTAGAGACGTCCGAGGACTTTATACAAGCAGTTTCTAGCGCCTTGTTTGGTTACTCTTATATCTTATACCCAACTATCAAACATAGTCCAGAAAAGCCCCGTTTTCGCCTTGTAGTGAAGCCTAGTGAGTACATGGACGAGATGACCTACAAACAAGCAGTAAAAGAGATTGCTGACAAAATAGGCCTACCTTTTGATCTAGCAAGCTTGACATGGTCACAACTCCAAGGTTTACCAGTTACAAGAGACAGGGTGGAAGATTATCAAAAAATTGTAGAATATGGTCAAGATTATCCAGTATCACAGATAATAGAGAAACCAGTCAAACAGAATGCTACAAGCCTTCCATACACTCCAATGGCAAGTGGTCAGAAATCTATGACCATGAGGATTATTGACACGTTATTCAATGGCTTTGGAGACGAGGGTGGGCGTAACGTTGCACTTACACGATTTGTAGGACTGCTCTTTAATAAATGGGTTGATTGTGACCTAGAGACAGCCTATGAGCTTACTAAGATAGCAAATGATGTCACGGATAATCCATTACCGATTGCTGAATTAGACAAAACTTTTTGTAGTATTGCACGTACCGAATTTAAGAAAAGAGGTGAAAAGTTATAGAAATCGAAGAATTGAAGAGCCTTGAAAGTGAAATCTTAGAGGCAAGAGAGCAGGAACAACCCCCAAAGACCATGAACGAGTTAAAAAATCGTATCTATCAATTAGGGGAAGAGTGGCGCAAAAAGAATATAGAGTTGAAAGTGAAGGGGGAAAGTTTTAAAGAAGTGGTACCTCTTCCAAGCACTTACACAGTGGCCAAGATTTTGAATGAAGTAGTCACTTTTACTTTTATCAGTAAGAATAATATTCCAGATTATAGTTTACTTTATATTTATGATCTTGACGAGGGAATTTACACTCCCAGCAATGACCTTTTTAACTTGTTTTGTAAGACCTTTGACGTTAGAATAAAACCCCGTGAATGGTCACAAATTAAATTAATGATCAGAACGATGGTAAAAATCCAAAAACCTCTTGAAAGTGCTAATCTTATCCCAGTTGAGAATGGCATCATTAACTTAGAGACCAAGGAACTGTTACCTTTCAGCCCCAAGTATGTAATCACAAGTAAAATCAGCACGGCCTATCTTACACCAAAGAGAAATCCTACTGACAGAGAGGGAAAAACTTTTGATGATTGGTTAAATTCAATAGCTTGTGGAGATAGTGAGATAGTCACTTTATTTTGGCAGATTATCCTTGAAGCTATCAATCCTAACTATACCAGAAATAAGTTTGCTATCTTCTATGGAGATGGTAATAATGGTAAGGGGACTTTCCAGCGCTTTCTTATCAATTTGATAGGAGAAAGCAACATATCAGCTTTGAAACCTGCACAGTTTGGAGAAAAGCATAACCTAGAGACTTTGGTAGGTAAGGTATGCAATATTGGAGATGAAGCTCCTAACGAATACTTAAAAAATCCGTCGGATTTAATGAGTATCACAAGTGGCGATACCGTCCTAGTTAATCCAAAAGGACGTCCAGCCTTTGAAGCAACTTTTAAACTTTTTAATATCTTTTCAGGTAACTATATTCCTAGTGGTGGCAACAAAACAAAAGGCTGGTATCGTAGAATTATGATCGTACCTTTTAATGCAGATTTCAACGGTGATAAGGAAAAACCATGGATAAAAAATGAGTTTTTAGCAGATAAAGAAGTCTTAGAGTATGCATTATACAAGGCTATCAATCAAGAACCTTTTACTCAATTTATCGAACCTAAAGCAGTCAAGAATATTTTAGAAGAATATCAGGAAGATAATGACTACTTACTTTCATGGATCAAACATGAGTATATGGAAAAAGGGTGGCATGAATTAGACGTAGTACCAATTTACATTCTTACAAGGTCACTAAAACATTATGCTGAAGATATGGGAATATCTAAGCCCAATGTTTATGGTGCAGGGAAAGATACAGTGAGACACCTGCAACAATTAACACCTAATCGTTACACTATAAAAAAGAAACGTGTTAATCCGTCTGACTTTGAAAAATTGGACGTGTGGGATAGTGATAGATTGAAATTAAAATCACCCCAACACTCTATCACTAAGAAAAATTAGTGTGACGTTCTTTGACGCTTGAAAGTCTTGATAATACTGCATTTTTCGAAAAATGTGTGACGTTGTGTGACATTGTTAAAAAAGAAGGTCACATACCCTAAAGCGTTGATAGTATTGGCTTTATAAAGATACCCGTGACGTTGTGACATTCTTTTAAACTCTTATAAATAGAAAAAAGTAATTCTAAAAATAAGAACGGTATGACAAAAGAAGGTCACATGGTCACAAGAATGTGAAACTCCTAGAACCACAAGGGTTTCAAGGTGTGACGTTCTTTGTCACAAGAAGGTCACAAAATGACCTAATCAATAATCTGAAGGATAAACAACATGAAAATTAAATTATTTCACTATCGAAGATGGCAGAAACCATTGGAGGATTTTGAGAAAGAAGTCGATGACTTCATGGCAACAGTTGAAGTGGTAGATGTGAAGTATTCATCATCTAGCTTTGGAGATAGTAGCAGTATGGATATAATTGATGGAGTATTGGTGGTTTATAAATGAAAGAATAGTGACCATTTTTGTATTTAAAACGAGGTGAACAATGAATATTAGAGATCCAGTGATTTAGATAATAAACCACAAGTATTTAGAAAGAAAAGAGGAATTTAATATGAAAACATTACAAACTATTGAAAATAAAATTAATAAATTGATTGAACAAAACCAAAAGGATATTACACAAGCCGAAGCAGAATTGGCTAAGAGTTTTCAAGCGATCGAAAAAGCGAATGCAGAAATTTTAAAGGCACAGAAAGAAATCAATTCTGAAAAGTACACGAAAGCTAAGACAGATTTATGGACTGCTGAACATTCTAAAGAGTTTTATGAAGAGCGTTTACGAATGCTAACCAAAGAACCCTTGATGGAGTATGAAGAGTTTCATGAAATGGTAAATAATCTTGAAAGACTTGCTGATGAGGAACAGCGTGCATATTTTGAACCATTGGCACGTAAGATTGAAGAAACGTTAAAAATTGGTGATGAAGCATATCAAAAGGCACAAGAAGTTGACACCTTGATGAAGAAACTGGATAAAGATATTTCTAAAGGTGTAGATCGTTTTCGTAGAAGCCCAGATGGAGGAATGTATAGCCACTTCATGAACGGTTTAAGTTATCACCCCCAATGCGCAGTTTATCATGAAGAAGACGGGCTGAAAGAATTGATTAAGCGTTATAAAAAAACTGCTGATATTCAATAATCATTGACAGAAAGATCTAGGTAAATAGTAATGGAAAATAAATTTGAATTGGGTAGTTATTGGAATAAACTACAACAAGGTGCAGATATTGAACGCCAAAAGCGTGCTGAAGAAGATACTAAGCGGTGGCAGGAAGAACATGATAGGCTCATGGAACATCAAGCAGAAATGGAAGCTTGGTCACAAAGGCTAAACTATGCTTTCAAAGAGAAAAGGGAAAAAGCCAAAGAGGAGGAGATAAATCGATTGTTAGAAGAACAACGCCAAGAATTGGACTCTAAACTTAGTACGAAACATTTATTATACAGCGAAAAAGAACAGAAAAAACGGAACGAACAAAGTGAAATGTTAAGTGAATTATTTAAATAATCCTGACTCTTACGGATTGAATTTTTAGGAAGGGGGGCTCACCCCCTACCCCTATGGGCGAATGTGCTTCACACCGTCACTGTACATTTTTTTTCGCGCCAAATTTTAAAAATAGGAGTAGTTGTTTAATGACTAAAGATGAAATAGTTGAAAGACTGAAGAATTTAAGAAAGATAGACAAAGCTATTATAATTCTACAAAGGAAACTGAAGGAATTGGATAATAACTACCCTCATACTTCGGGCAGTTTTGAACAAAAGGTATCTTCCAGCAAGGTAAACACTACTGAAAAAAAGTTAATCAATACCTTAAAGAAAAAAGATGATATTATAGATCAAATAGCAACCTTAACAGAAGAAAAATTTGCAACAACTGATTTAATAAATAAATTAGAAGAACCTGAGGAATGGTTAGCTTTAAGAATGCTTTACTTACATGGTTATGGAGTGGCAGAAGTTTGCAAAGAAATGAAAGTATCTAAAGCGACATTATATAGAGCAAGAGATAGAGCAGTTGAACGCTTGGAAGCTGAGGTAAACAATTCTTACGATAGGTTAGGGTTTGAATGAGTCTGTACTGTAGTGAGTGTTGTGGTTAATATATTGCAAAAGACAGAGGAAAAAGTTATAATCATGGTGGAGATAGAAATAAGGAGTTGAAGAAACATGAAGAATAAGATTATTGAAGTTTATAAAATCGCAAACCGTCTTGTTTCTATTACTGTTGAGAATCCTGATTTTTCAGATTTGAAAATCAATCATTTTGTGAGAATTGGGGAAAAAGAGTATAGGGTACATAGTGTTCCTATGATTTGTTCAACTCCACCTAAATCTATCTTTAGTTTAGATACTTTTGCAATTGACTACACAGAGGATGACTTGATGAATAAAGTGGCGGTATTTACGCATAGGGAAGTATTTAAAGATGATTAAAATTTCAATTAGTTTGTTACTAGATGCGATTGATTTATACTAAATAGAAAATGACAAAGATTGATAAACAAATTATTACGATGTACAAAATAGAAGATGGCTCGTCTAAGAGGCAGTATTCTATTGTAAGTGGAAGTTGTAGAGGTATTGCAACTATCAATAAAACTACTTTGGAATATAGCTATGTAGGTGACGATTTGGGAGAGTTCGCTTCGTTTGTAAAAGATACTTTAACTAAAATTATTAAGCTCGGCAAAGAATTACCAGATAAATTTTCATACGGATATGGTTAATGGAGATAATGCTAGCGATAAAGTGTAGAGGTGTTGAAATGGAAGTAATGGATATTCCAAGCAAAGAATTGTTAATTTTTACAAAACAAATCCGCCACTGGATTGTCGGCGATAAAACTATTTCAGGAAAAAAACAATTTATTTTCCGTGAGGATACTCCTCCTGAAATCTTAAAACTTTATCAAGATATAAAACCAAAACTTGAATTTGCTTATTAACAATCAAAAGCACCTAGAGAAATCTAAGTGCTTTTTTTATGCTCAGAAAGGAGTGAAATATGTTTATTTGGGAATGGGTCTTGATTGCCCTGGGGTGGTTGGTGTTCCTACCACTGGTATCTTTTATCTTTTTGTTTATGAAAAACTTAAACAAAGAGCTTAAGAAAAGAAAGTAGGTGATCCAACATCTTGACTGGCAGGAACAGACTGCTATAAATTGAATCAAGGGGTCTAACAATGAAAGTTAAAGAACTCGCTGAACTTGTGGGAGAAGGAACTTATTTCAATGTAACTCGAAACGAAAAATGGCTGGATGGCGAACATTCGGTAGATTTTTTAAATTGTGAACTAGAAATAAAAAATATTTCCGTTTCTGCTTGTTCAACTATGATTATTGAAACCTAACCGTATATAACCTATACGGTTTTTATATTGTCCAAGCATTGAAGACGTAAAAAGCTATGGAGATTACAGTCGGGGACGACTTTAAAAATAGGAGGTTCGTAATGAACGAAGAAACACAAACAGTCGAAACGGTTGAGGAACAAGTGGTGCCTGCAGAACCTACTATCGAAACCCAACCGCAAGACGAGAAAAAGTACACAGATGCAGACGTTGATGAAATCATCAACAAAAAGTTTGCTAAGTGGAAATCAG
>ERZ773027.1817-NODE-1817-length-10939-cov-2.841419_pt1 | contig 10939 bp, 8 predicted proteins | sample MGYA00511032_ERZ773027 | MGnify/ENA primary metagenome ERZ773027 (study PRJEB29015, sample SAMEA2738138) | human oral metagenome | biome: human oral; feature: human-associated habitat; material: saliva | place: China | collected 2190 ... | reverse complement strand
CTGCGGATCAACGCAAGCATCTCACGGTCAAAATCGCCCAGAAAGCGATATTTCAGGTTCGGAGCATCGACCAGACTCCACTGTCGGCGAGCATACTTGTACGACCAGCCGTTGCCTTCGCGCGGGAAATCGATCCATTCGGGATGTCCGAACTCGTTCCCCATAAAATTCAGATAACCGCCGTTGATCGTCGTGGCCGTCACGAGCCGGATCATTTTATGAAGCGCCAGTCCGCGCTCTACCATAAAGTGTCGGTCGTCTGCCTGCATGTGCCAATACATATCGGCATCGATGAGTCGGAAAATGATTGTTTTGTCTCCTACCAACGCCTGATCGTGGCTCTCGGCATAGCTGATGGTCTTCTCATCCGCCCGCCGATTCGTTGTCTCCCACCAGATGGCCGAAGGATGCCAGTCTTCATCTTTCTTCTCCTTCAGTATTTTGATCCAGAAATCCGGGATATTCATCGCCATGCGGTAATCGAACCCATAGCCACCATCGGCTACTTTAACCGCCAGCCCCGGCATACCGCTGACTTCCTCCGCAATCGTCACGGCATGCGGATTAACCTCGTGTATCAGTTTGTTAGCCAGCGTCAGGTATGTTATCGCGTCATCGTCCTGATGACCGTTGTAATAGTCACCGTAGCTTAAGAAATCTTCGCCCAGTCCATGGCTGTAATAAAGCATCGAGGTGACACCATCGAAACGAAAACCGTCGAAGCGATACTCATCCAGCCAGTATTTGCAGTTCGACAGCAGGAAATGCAACACCTCGTCCTTTCCGTAATCGAAGCAGAGAGAGTCCCATGCCTGATGTTCACGCCGGGTACCGGTATGGAAATACTGATGATACGAACCGTCGAAACGTCCGAGCCCCTCTGTTTCATTTTTCACGGCATGACTGTGCACGATGTCCATAATCACCGTCAGCCCCATCCGATGAGCATCGTCGATGAGACGCTTCAGTTCGTCGGGCGTACCGAACCGTGACGAAGGTGCGAAAAAGCTGCTCACATGATACCCGAATGAACCGTAATACGGATGCTCCTGTATCGCCATGATCTGTATGGCATTATAACCGTCCTTCACGATACGCGGCAGAACGTGTGTACGGAATTCCTCATACGTACCTGTCTTCTCCTCTTCTGAAGCCATACCGATATGGCACTCGTAAATCAGCAGTGGCGACGTATCCGGCCGGAATGTCTTTACTTCAAACTGATACGGATTTTCGGGCGCCCAGACTTGCGCGGAGAAGATTTTGGTCTGCTCGTCCTGCACCACCCGACGGCACCATGCAGGGATACGCTCTCCGCAGCCCCCTTCCCATTCGATGAGTAACTTGTATAAATCTTCGTGATGGAGGGCAGCAGCCGGCAAAACGATCTCCCAGTTGCCGTTGTCGAGAGGTTTCAGACGATAACTCTCGTTCTTTTCCCAGCCGTTGAACGTCCCTATCAGATAGATAGCTGTGGCATGCGGCGCCCATTCGCGGAACACCCATCCATCCTCCGTCCGGTGCAATCCGAAATACAGATAACCCGATGCGAATTCGGCAAGGGTTTGTTTCCCGCCACAGGTTAATGTTTTCTCTTTTTCTATCGTACGGTGATAACGTCCTTCGATAGCGTCCGAATAAGGTTTCAGCCAAGGATCATTCTGAATTAGAGTCAATTTTTCCATCTTCCGTTCTTATTTATGTTTATTCCAGAGACCATATCAGCAACGAAGCATCTTATCTTAAACCCATGCTTTACGGTTTTTTGCCGTATGTACAGCCCATTTTCGCAACCGATGCAAAGCTACAAGATAAATTTCAATTCACCCACAGGCTGCGTTTAAATTTTATTTTTTGATTCAATGAAGCAGAATTCTAAATCATGGTCAGTTGGAGAAAGGCAATGCTACATCCATTTAAAACTTCGTAGTCTTTCACCAAACTTCTACTGAAATTGAAAACCACCCCAATATTCTTTCTACAATCTATTTTGGACTCTGTCTTGCATATGGGCAGAATGTATTATATTGGAACAAATTTTCCCCACAAATACACAAATATACAGACAATTATCAAAAATCCAATTCGCAGAATACCGTTTATATGTTGTATAACATATAAAAATAATGATTCTAAAAAGATCCTTAATTCCGCAACTTTATTATAATCCTTGATATAGTAAAGCACTAATTAAATTTCATAGTATTTTATCAATTTCCTTGTATGATAAATCGCTCATTTATTTGCAGACGCCATAGCTTCCCCTTACCCCACCAAGCGTTTAAGGGGAGGGCTGCGCATGATATCCCCACAAAAACTGAAGGCTTATCCAAAATCAAACTTGAAGATAGAGGCGTATGCGTGTTGGCTTGTGTATATGTTCAGCATATTTTGCCTTGCTGTCTTTATCCTTTTAGCAGGTACTGTGATGAATTTGAATACGAAGGTCTTAATCCTGCTTGTATGCTTCAATCCAAACGCCTTGATGTCCTCGTCCTGCATGAGAAGTTTGTAGAAGTTTCGTATCATGGCGGTAAGAATCAGGAAGACGGCGTTTTCTGCCATAAAGGACTTAGGCAGATGGTTCCAACAAATGTTGGTGTGTTCGTTTGGCATCAAACTTTTCCGCTTCAAGAAACTCATGGTCAAAATCTATAATATAGTCCGTATTGGTATCTAATTGTCCCGATTGTAATAATGTATCCAGAGGAGAGGCTCATTTACTTTCTCTGCGGAATTAAAATTATAAGACTTGTTCAAAGAGTGGACTCATAGGTAATATTGTCTGTCTTGAGCTCATCTATCGCCCTGAGTATAGTATCGGAAGAGCAAGTTCGCAAGGAAGGATGAATTCAGGCGGGACAGGCCGTGGCGACACATAAGGCCGTCCACACCCGCAACGAATAACCGTATGCTTTCCGGCACTGGCCTTATCGACGGCACGATACAGTAACGGTATCCGCCTGGCCTGTATCGTGCCGTATCGGTTTAGCGGCTCACATAGTCGTCGAAGTATTTGCAGTATGTACAGGCATCTTTGTAGAAGGCCGTTTCTTTATACTGCACAAGCTGATTGAAATAATTCACCGTTTCGGCGGGTAAACCCGCGACACTTTATGAACAGAAGATGCTCTTCGCCGTCGCTCCCAAAGAAAAGTATTACCACGGTAAAACCATACGTTTTAAATTCAGTTCGAATTTATTCGTAAACAATACGGGCAGAGTCGTTAAAAACCTCCAGATCAACTTCAACAACGAGGGAGGATATCGGACAGTGTCGTGGGGGAGAACAAAGAAAAATAATTTTTTAAGCCGTATACCATTGGGTGACACGAATTGTCTTTGTATCTTTGCCAGATAATTCAAAAATATAGAAATTATGGCCATATTAAATTTCACCACAAGAGAGTTTAGGGAAAAACAGGCTTTTATTTTAAATAAAGTTGATGCGGGTGAGGAAGTTATCATTCATCGTGGCAAAGATAAGTCTTATATACTCACCCCTGTTCATGACAATGACATCGTAGTCAGTGATGAATTTAAGAAGAAGATTGCTCAGGCAAGGGAGGATTATAGAAACGGCAAAGGTGTTACCTGCAAGACTTTTGAGGATTCACTGGTTTTATTCGATACTTTGTAGGCATGTATCGTGTAACATACAGTGATGAAGTATTAAAAACCATTGCAAAATACAAGAAGTCAAATCCTCAATCCTACAAGAAACTCCTGAAACTTGTTGAGGAGTTGCATATCCATCCGAGAACAGGCACAGGAAAACCCGAAGCACTGAAGGGAGAAGGAGGAAACGTCTTTTCAAGGGAAATAAACAAGAAAGACAGGCTTGTTTATGAAATCTATGATGAAGCGGTACATGTCTATGTGATTTCTGCAATAGGGCACTATGCCGACAAGTAGCCTGTAAGCCTATTCCTTGCCCTCTTCCCCTGTTTATGTATTGGAGGCCCTTTCAATTATGTCATTTACATCCATCTGAATATTTTCCGATCAACACCAAGAGATTGGATACAAGTGCCGTGCAATAACATCCTTAAATTAGCAGAATAGATAATTGAACCGATAACATATTTTCTTACCGAGTTCGCCTGCAAGCAATAGGATATAAGACTAGTATACATCAACAATTGCCAATCTTATTTAGTCGTTCCTTATAAAATCGATTTATGTTGAAAAATATATTTTGTTTTGTGGGTAAAAGCCATCGAAAAATGAAATATAAAAAGGGTATTGTTAAACACATATAGCCAGCTCGTTGTTTAGTTTTAGAAAAAGTAATTTTAGGGATTTTTCTATCATATGTTTTGCCTTACTATAACACTTCCCTTTTCGTTTGAACCTTGCTAAATAATGCCTTATTCTGCTATTATAACCTTCGACTGTATAAGTTTCTGCCTTCGTTTGAATGTGTTTTACATTAGGAAGAAATTCCTTATAGCTCTTCCAATAGTCAGAATAATACACAGATGCAGGAATGTTTTTTATCTTCTTCCAAAGCTTCATCCCTGTATCTGTGCTTCTGTCCCCACAGACAAAAGAGATAAATCGTTTTCCAAATCGATCAACAGCAATCCATACCCAACAGTAGTTTTTTTTGAACCTATATATGTGTGCATCTCATCTAATTCAACAACTGAAACAGGTCCCTCTTTTTGTGGTAAAGCCACCCTTTCACCCCATTCTTTTACCCAATAGTAAACAATTGTATGACTTATTTTCAATATGCGTCCGATTGCTCTAAAACCTAAGCCCTCCAAGTGTACATCTCCAAAGCTAATCTACGAGTAGCAGCTGATTTTGTATTAGATTTCTGTTGAACAGTATAACGATAATGACAATCTTTACAATAATGGCGCTGACGACCACCGACAATGCCATCTTTACGATGATTTATGCTTCCACATCTTGGACAATCCATAATTTTTTTTCAGCAAAGATAATAGTACTATATAAATTTAACAATACCGTTTAAATATTTAGCAGACGCCCATAAATCTACAGGGCCCTATAGCTCTCTTTCCGACTCTTTTGAGAAAGAGAATAAGCAAAAATAGCATATTTTCCCTAACTTTGCGCTTCCGATGTGACATGGTATCGGAAGCAATTTTTTACACGTATAGCACTGATAAACGTTGACATAATGAAAGGAAAGATACGTCTTGCGCCCGAATTCAAGCCCAAATTGTGGGACTCGATAAAAACCTATACAAAAGAGAAATTCTTCGGCGACCTGATGTCCGGCATCATCGTCGGCATTGTGGCATTGCCGCTGGCCATTGCCTTTGGTATCGCTTCGGGCGTGAGTCCCGAAAAAGGAATCATTACGGCGATTATCGGCGGGTTTGTCGTGTCGTTTCTCGGTGGCAGTTCGGTGCAGATCGGTGGTCCTACCGGTGCGTTCATTGTGATTGTCTACGGGATTATTCAGAACTTCGGCATCGAAGGGTTGACAGTCGCCACGCTGCTGGCCGGCATTTTTTTAGTGCTGATGGGCCTACTGCGCCTCGGCACGGTTATCAAGTTTATCCCCTACCCGATCATTGTCGGGTTTACGAGTGGCATTGCGCTAACCATCTTTACGACACAGGTGAAAGATCTTTTCGGCATGACGATCGACAAGATGCCGGGCGACTTCGTAAGCAAATGGGTCGTTTATGCCCAACATCTCGGCAGCGTATCGTGGATTTCGCTTCTCGTCGGGCTGCTGAGCATCGCACTCATCGTGCTGACGCCACGCGTTTCAAAAAAAATACCGGGGTCGCTTGTTGCCATCGTTGTGATGACCGTTGCAGCCTATTTTCTGCGTGAATATTGCGGCATTACGGGACTCGAGACCATTGGCGACCGCTTCGAGATTAACGCGGCACTGCCCGCTCCGGCTCGCATCTCGCTCAATCTCGATACCGTACATTTGCTGTTGCCTTCAGCCTTTACCATTGCGATGCTCGGCGCCATCGAGTCTCTCCTCTCGGCTACCGTGGCCGACGGAGTAACGGGCGACAGACATCGCTCCAACACCGAACTGATCGCACAGGGCGCTGCCAACATCATCGTCCCCGTCTTCGGTGGGATACCCGTCACCGGCGCCATCGCCCGCACGATGACGAATATCAACAACGGCGGAACCACGCCTGTGGCCGGGCTTATCCATGCCGCCGTGCTCTTGCTTATTCTGCTCTTCCTCGGCCCCCTGACGAGACATATCCCTATGGCCTGTCTGGCCGGCGTACTCGTCGTCGTGTCTTACAACATGAGTGAATGGCGCACCTTCCGCTCCTTGCTCAAAAATCCCGCACACGATGTCATGGTTCTGCTCGTCACCTTCTTCCTGACCGTGATTTTCGACCTCACCATCGCCATCGAGATCGGTCTGCTGCTGGCCATGGTACTCTTTATGCGACGGATGATGGAGACAACCCAAGTCTCCGTCTCGACCGACCGTCTCGATCTTTCGGCCGACGGTGAAATACGTCACGACGACGAAGTGCTCAAAATCCCCTCCGGCGTAGAGGTCTACGAAATCGACGGACCATTTTTCTTCGGGGTAGCCAACAAGTTCGACGAGTGCATGAAACAGCTCTCCACGAAGCCTCGCATACGTATCATTCGCATGCGCAAAGTACCCTTTATCGACTCCACGGGGCTGCATAACCTCGAAAGCCTCTGCCGTCTCTCGCAACGAGAGCACATCCATATCATTCTTTCCGGTGTCAACGATCAGGTACGTGCCATGATCATGAAAAGCCGGATGGACGAACGCATCGGATGCGAGAATATTTGCGGCGACATCCACGAGGCATTGGCCCGTGCCGCCGACACACTTCAAAACAGCCAAGACGCGGAGAAACGATAAATTTGCGTACCTTTGTCCCCCGAAAAGGCTGCGGAGAGTCTTAATTTCTGTAGCTTCGAATAATAAACCATTAACGAACCGTAAACAAAAAATGATAACGACAGACCAACTGAAAGATATGTTGGAACGCGAGCAAGCGTTGAGGAGGTATCTTTGACGTCGATGCAAAGATCGTTCAGTTAGAAGAAGAAGAACTGCGCACGCAAGACCCTGCATTCTGGGAAGATGCCCAACGCGCCGAAGCGCAGATGAAGATCGTAAAAGACCTTAAGAAATGGATCGAGCTGTATCGTGAAGTACACGATGCGGCAGAAGAATTGTCTCTCGCTTTCGAGTACGTAAAAGAAGGCATCACGTCCGAAGAAGAGGTCGATGCGGCTTACACCCGGACGAAGGAGCTGATCGAAAGCCTTGAGTTCCGTAACATGCTTCGCGAAGAAGCCGACCAGATGTGCTGCGTACTCAAGATTAATTCTGGCGCGGGAGGTACGGAAAGTCAGGACTGGGCGTCGATGCTGATGCGTATGTATATGCGCTGGGGCGAGTCGAACGACTACAAGGTTACCATCAGCAACTTGCAGGATGGCGATGAGGCCGGCATCAAGACCGTGACGATGACCATCGAGGGCGATTACGCCTACGGCTATCTGAAAGGCGAAAACGGAGTGCACCGACTCGTGCGCGTATCGCCCTACAACGCACAGGGCAAGCGGATGACTTCGTTTGCTTCCGTCTTTGTGACGCCTCTCGTCGACGATACGATCGAAGTACAGATCGATCCTTCCTGCATCTCGTGGGATACGTTCCGTTCGGGCGGGGCCGGCGGACAGAATGTGAATAAGGTAGAATCGGGTGTACGCCTGCGCTACCAGTACAAAGACCCGTATACCGGCGAAGAGGAGGAGATTCTGATCGAAAACACCGAGACACGCGACCAGCCGAAGAACCGCGAAAACGCGATGAGACAACTCCGCTCCATCCTTTACGACAAGGAGATGCAACGACGCATGGCCGAAAGAGTGAAAGTCGAAGCCGGTAAGAAAAAAATCGAATGGGGGTCGCAGATCCGCAGCTACGTATTCGACGACCGACGTGTGAAAGATCACCGTACAAACTATCAGACTTCCGACGTGAACGGGGTCATGGACGGCAAGATCGATGAATTCATCAAGGCTTACCTGATGGAGTTTGCCGGAGCCGATTCGGAATAAAAGAAACGTACACCGGTTGAGCGATATGGAGAACAAGAAGTTGCGATTCATGTTTATCGTACAGGGCGAAGGGCGAGGGCATCTGACACAGGCCATCTCGTTGGCTGCCATGTTACAGCGGCACGGGCATGAGGTGGCCGAAACGCTCGTCGGAAAAAGCCAGGCCCGCGAGGTACCCGATTTCTTCCGAACCAAGATCGGTACCCCGGTACGGTCTTACGACGCCCCGTCATTCATCTTCAAGAAAGACCGCAAGCGTCTCAACAAATTCAAAACCGTACTTTACAACGGCAGTCCGCGCAAACTGAAACACTATGGCGAAAGCATCGAGACGATTTACCGGCGTATCAAAAAAGTACGTCCCGACGTTGTCGTCAATTTCTACGAACTACTGCCTGCGCTTGCGCAGTTACGCTTCCGCATCGATATACCATTCGTGAATATCGGCCATCAGTATCTGCTGCGCCATCCCGATTACGGGCATGGCAAAGGAGACGCACAAAGCCTGATGGTGCTGCGCCTGCACACGCTGCTCACCGGGATCGGAGCCTCGAAGACGCTGGCGCTCTCATTTTACCCAATGAAAGATTTTCCACGCGAGAAGATCGTCGTCGTGCCGCCGCTCCTGCGCCGAGAGGTGCTTGAGCTACAACCTTCCGAAGGCGATTATATCCTTGGTTACATGCTCAATCAAGGCTTCGAGAATGAAGTGCGTGAATGGCATAACGCACATCCCGAAACGAAGTTGCACTTCTTTTGGGATAAACGCGACGCGCCGGCCGACCTCGTCGTAGACGAACACTTCACCCTCCATCGCATCGACGACGAAAAGTTCCTGCATTATATGGCAGGCTGTCGCGGATACATCACTACGGCCGGATTCGAGTCGGTCTGTGAGGCGTTTTATCTGAATAAACCCGTGATGCTTATCCCTGCACATATCGAACAAGAGATCAATGCGGCCGATGCGGCATCGCTCCGCGGTGCCGTCGTGGGCGAGAGCTTCGACCTGAACCAGCTGATCGACTTTATGAACACATCGAGAACATTCGACCACGATGCATTCAGAAAATGGCTACTGTCTGCCGAGGAGATTTTTATTCGAGAGTTGACCTCCGTCGTCGGATAACTCCAATTCGGTTCACATGAACCGCCTTACTCATCCTCCTTCGTATATAGTCGCCCCTTAAATATCCTTTTAATATCTAATATTCATAAAATTAGCATGTAAAACCCTTTGATAAATCTACGAGTTTTCTTATCTTTACAGCAAGAAACTTGCAGATTTTTATGATAAAGAAGTCTCATCATACCCCTTCATTATTCAGCTGTCTATCAGACATGCTGAACCAATCGCACCCACTCTACAAATTGGCCGACAAAATAGATTGGGCAAAATTCGATACGGCTTTCGAGCCTTTGTATTGTCAGAACAATGGTCGCCCGAGTAAGCCGATTCGTTTGATGTGTGGCTTGCTGATTCTAAAGCACCTTCGTAATCTCTCAGACGAATCCGTTGTGGAACAATGGATTGAAAATGCTTATTATCTTATCTTCTTATTTTATATCCACTATTAGAGATATTGGCTCCTTTAGATTTTTTTTTGCGAAGGTAAAATGAGGTTGTTCTCTATCTGCTTCATGTGATCATATTTTACACCACTTTCTTTCGCATACGTTCTCCATTGAGAAACCACATCAACCACACTCTCAATAATTAATTGCGGGTGGTTAATTCCCATTGCCTGGCCAGTCTTTTCCAGATCATTAAAAGTAAATTCATCTCGTTTGCCATTGATCGACATTTGATGTACTTGTGTCCATCTTCCACCTGGAGAATAAGCATAACAAAGGTCATAGGCAGGAGCTAATGACCACTTCCCCTCTTTATCCATAAGGAAACTATGGTTCTTAGTATGATCATCATGATTACGAGCAACGACATTAAACACCATTCTCCGAAAGAATTCTTCCTGTTGCCCATACGGAAGATTCATTTTTCGCATGATGCTGAAAGCCTCTTCATACGAATGTGGTATGTCTCTGTCTAAATGGGCAATTCCAGCTAATGATTGTACATGTATTTTTTCACCTGAATCTGTTCTGTCAAATCGTTTTGTCATGAAATGACAAAAGTCTCCTTCTGTTAATAAGCGGGATTCCATCATTTGAATACCTGAATCTAATGCCATGCGGTAATACGCGTATTCTATATTCCCTATACCACGAGGATTATTAGAAATATTCCCATGTTCTGAATAGGTTGTTCCGTCAAATTTAAGCAACCAATAGGTAAATCCATCCGGAGCTTTAACCTGTCCGGATCGCACTTCTTTTGTAATGTCATTATATGCGATAATTGCTTTCGGTTTTGCACCTCCGGCCGAGGTACCTATTTTCAAAATGTCAAGGATAGTCCGATCTTCTTGTATTAATAAATCCATAAAATTAGCTCTATCCCTAAAAACAGCATCAGATAAACTCGTCAACATATCAATACGGATTTTCGATGAAGAATCTAACCCCTTAATTGTTCGATTCGGTTCAAATTCCAATGCCCCCATCCCCCTTTTCCCGATATAACATAGTCGATCAAGAGGAGAGATATAATCGATCGGCATACCTTTCGACGAGAACCAGGCATTGATAATCTCTGTACCGAATTTATCCGGAAGTGAATCTGCAATCAATCCCGGCAACCCACAGAAACAGCCATTCCTATTCCCAAGAAACTGATATACACGATTTTCACCACTTTTATTCAGTGGCATCATCACCGGTGCGATATCAATATTTGATCGAAGGAATTCTTTGTTATATTGAAAAAGAGCAACTCCTTTTTCAGTATCCCACATCAACA
>ERZ773027.1813-NODE-1813-length-10981-cov-33.641314_pt1 | contig 10981 bp, 8 predicted proteins | sample MGYA00511032_ERZ773027 | MGnify/ENA primary metagenome ERZ773027 (study PRJEB29015, sample SAMEA2738138) | human oral metagenome | biome: human oral; feature: human-associated habitat; material: saliva | place: China | collected 2190 ... | reverse complement strand
TTTAGTGAGACGAGGTGCCCAACCATGACAATCCTTCCGAGGAGGTGCGGCCGCCGACCAGCTGCACGAATCGTTCTTCAAAGCTCATGCCGGCGCGTACTTCGTCGACCGTTCCGGCAGCGAGAATACGGCCGGAGTCCATGACGGCTACGTGGTCGCACAGGCGCTGCACGAGGTCCATCACATGCGAGGAGATAATGACAGTACCGCCGGAGGCAACGAAGCCACGCAGAATGTCCTGAATATTGGCGGCAGAAACCGGGTCGACCGCCTCGAAGGGCTCGTCCAGGATCAGTACGGAGGGCGCGTGAACGAGGGCGGCGGCGAGCGCAATCTTCTTGGTCATACCGGCAGAGTAGTCGGCAACGGCACGGCCCGCAGCGTCGGTCAGGTCCATTGCGGCGAGCAGGTCCTTGACGCGGGAGGCAACGGTTTCCTTATCGATTCCGTGCAGGTAGCCGGAGTAGGTGATGAGCTGCTCACCGGTGAGCTTGTCGAAGAGGTGCACGCCGTCGGGCAGCACACCCAGGTGTGCTTTGGCTTTGAGCGGGTCGGCCCACATGTCGATGCCTCGCACGTATGCGGTGCCTTCGCTGGGCATGAGCATGCCGGTGACCATGGAGATGGTGGTGGTTTTACCGGCGCCGTTGCGGCCGACCAGCCCGTAGAACGATCCGGAGGGGATGTCGAGATTGATGCGGTCAACGGCGACCTTCTGACCGAATGCCTTGGTGAGGCCGCGGATTTCGATGGCGGGGCGAGCGCCAGCCGCAGGTGCGGTCTGCGGGGTGACGGGTAGCTGCGGTGCTACCGACGCAGGAACTACAGCTTCCGGAGCTGCAGGCTCGCGGTTTGCGGCTTCTGGGGTTACAGCCTGGGGTGTTGCCGCGGCGGGTACTGCCTCTATTGCGGTCTCTTGTACCGGGTTCTGCGGTGAACCTGGTTCTTGCGGGTTCGGGTCCTGGGGAAAGTGACTAGTGTTCATATTTTCACCCTACCACCCCCCCCCATGAGGTCTAGCAGGTTTGGTGATGAAACCTGCATTATTAAGTACTCACAACGCATAATATGGACATTCCCGGGTGCTATGCGTAGCGTCCTGGCGCGCTATCAGACAGGTTAGGGTTTCTGCTCTCCCCCACCTCAAAACCACAAACACAGAACGGGCTACCGCCTACCCCACAGCCCGAGTGCGTGGGTAGACGATAGCCCGTCGGTATTCAAAACTCCAGATTCAAAGTTCCAGATTCAAAGTTTCAGCCGGTTAGACCGGCTCATGACGCTTCCCTAAAGACAGCGTCTTTTAGAACAGCGCCATGGTCAGTGCCGCACGCGCCTTGACGGTGCGCGGGTCAGATGCACCCACCACGTCGAAGAGCTGCACGAGGCGCTCGCGCACGCGCGCCTTATCGTCGGGGCCTACCGCGCTGAACAGGCGCAGCAGACGGTTGTACGCGTCCTCCACGTGGCCGCCCACCAGATCCAGATCGGCTACATTGAATGCCAAGTCAATGTTCATGGGGTCTGCCGCGGCCGCCGCGCGTTCGGTTGCCATGTCCAGGTCCTTCACGCGGGCGAGCAGTTCGACTTGTTCTAGGCCGAGCTTCGCTTCCTTATCACCGGGGTTCTCGGCAATTGCCTTGCGGTATGCGGCTCGGGCGCCCTCCAGGTCGCCGCGGTCGAGGGCAGCGACGGCTTCTGCGTGCAGGGGCGGCAGGGGCTTTTCGTCTTCGGGAACGACCGGGTCGAAGCCGCCGGGCAGCTGGTACTGTGCCGCGAGCTGCAGAACCTGGGAGAGCACATCGCCGAGGTCTTCTGCGCTGACCGGGCCGGTGTAAATCGGTGCCGGGCGACCCGCCAGAACGGCAACGCCCGCGGGCACACCGCTCACGCCGAATGCCTGGGCAGCTTCGGGGAGCTTAGTGACATCCACGGCGGCGCAAATCATGCTACCCGCAGCGGAGTCGACGAGCTTCTGCACGCCTTCGAGCATCTGCAGGGAGGAAGGCGAGTGCGGCGCGTAGAGCGCAAAAATCACGGCACCCTGGCTGGAGAGCTGCACGAACTTCTGGAACTCTTCGGGGGTGTTGACCTCGTAGCGCCAGGTGGGAGCAGAGGGGGTCTGCTCGCCGCCCTGTGCGCCAGCAGACTGTGTCGCTGTGTTCTGTGCCGCGTTGGGGTTCAGTTCCATGGCGTTGCGTACGGAGGCGGGAATCTCCTGCGCTGCACCGTTCTGTGCTGCACCACCCTGGGCAACGTTACCCTGCGCCGCGTTCTGCCGGATCAAAAATAATGCTCATCCTGGGCTCCTTTACGTTCTGTATCTATTGTTGCGTGCGGGCTAGACCCTTCACGCGTTCCTTCCTCTATTATCTCCACAACGCGCCGTTGCGAGCGCCCGTTCTCTGTCGCCTACGCTCTGAGCTCATGCCGGGGATAGCGTTTGGGCTATTGCCCGATCCGCCCCGCTAATATCTCTCCCACTTGCGCTCCCCTGTCCTTGGGATTCACCGTGGACGCCGTAACAAAGTAAACCAGCCGGTAGAATGGCACAGTAGAGAAAAAATACCCGGAATGATTCGGAAAGGAAGAGCATGAGCGAGAAGAAAGCCTCAGCAGCTCACGAAGAGACAACATCGTCCGACGAGCCACGCAAGAAGGAATCCCTCACCGACCAGATAACGGAGACCTTCAGCGAGATAACCGAGAGCATTAGCCAGGTGCGTTCCAAGCGCCGCCGCGCGTCCATGCCTCCTACAGATACCATTCCGGTGGTCCCCTCCGCTTCTGAGGATGCGCCTCCCGCACCGAAGGTGGTCGGCAACGGCAAGACCTCGATGATGCATAACCCGGTCGCTTTTGGTTTCCTCATGACCGTGGGCGTGGGTCTGGCGCTCTTCGCCTACTACATTTTCAACAATGTGGGTGCCCTGGTGGGTTGGGTGACCGGCGCTATTTTCATTGCTCTGGGTCTGGACCCGATTGTGCGCCGCCTGGAGTCTTGGGGCATTAAGCGCGGTATCGGCGTGATTGCTGTGCTTGCTGGTTTTGCTGGCGCTGTGACCGGTCTGGTCATGACGATTGGCCCGGTCATTAGCGAGCAGGCGTCTAAGTTTGTCCAGTATGCGCCGGGTATTTATCAGAACACGATTGATTCTGATTGGTATCACGAGCTTGATCAGCGTTTTAACATCAGCACCTGGGTGAATGAGAACGTCCCGAAGTTCTTGGAGTCGACGTTCTCTTCGTCGCAGGTCAATAGCTTCATGTCGAGCCTGGTTTCTGCGGGTTCTACCCTGGCGCAGAGCGTGACCGGCGTGATTATTGTGCTGTTCCTGTCCCTGTACTTCCTCACATCGATGGACACGATTAAGGCGTGGGGTGTGCGTTTGGCGCCGGCGTCTAAGCGTGTGCGCGTCAAGTACATTACCGACAAGATTACTGAGTCGGTGGGTAACTATGTGATGGGCCAGGCGATGGTAGCCATTCTGAACGCCCTCTTCGCATTCTTCATAATGTTGTTCTTGGGCTTTAGCTTCCCGCAGTTGATGGCTTTGGTCGTTATGATTCTGGCGTTCATTCCGCTGGTTGGTGGCGTGATTGCGCTGATTTTGACCTCGCTGATTCTGCTGACTCAGGACTGGAGTCTGGCGCTGTGGTTTTCGGTGGCGTACTTCCTGTACTTGCAGGTGGAGGCATACCTGATTTCTCCGCGTATTATGGCTCGCGCTGTCTCGGTTCCTGCCGGTGTTGCGATTATTTCGGTGGCTGCCGGTGGCGCGCTCTGGGGCGTGCTGGGTGCGCTGATCGCTATTCCGGTGGCGGCTTCCATGCTGATTTTGGTGCGTGAGGTGTTCATTCCTCGCCAAGATCAACTGTAGTCACCTCCCAGCTGTAGTCACCTCCCAACTGCAGCCATTTCTAGGTTCCCTACGCGTTCCCTGTTTCTTCCACCGAGCAGGCATTTAAGACAAAAGGCGGCGGCTTTGGATGTTCTATCCAAAGCCGCCGCCTTAATATTTTTACGCAGTATTTTTATGCCGAACCTTTAGAGCTCAGTGATTTCTTCTGCCACCGGGCCGTTGTACTCGGTGGGCAGTTCGGTGGGTACACCGGTCACGATGCTAACCACGGTGTTCAGAACCTGCTGCACGGACTTCTCACCCACCCACAGGTGCTTGCATCCCTCAAAGGGAATCACCTGAGTACGCGGTACAGCCGCGAAACGCTCACGCGCCGCCGGAGGCTGCAGGTAGTCGTCGTGCTCGGGCACAAGCGCGTACAGCGGGTTCGAGATCTTGTTCCACTCGTCCAGCTCAGCCGGGTGCACGCGGTGCAGCGGCGGGGAGAGCAGAATAGCGCCGGTGAACTCGTTCGCGTATTCGGGCGCGTACTTGAGCACCAGTTCGGTGCCGAAGGACCAGCCGACCAGCCAGGGGTTCGGCAGGGCGCGCTCGCGTACGAATTTCAGGATTGCGTCGAAGTCCTTCTTCTCGGCAAAGCCGCCGTCAAAGACGCCTTCGCTGGTGCCGCGAATCGAGGAGGTACCGCGAGTGTTGAAACGCAATACCGCAATGTTCGACAGCGCCGGCAGGCGGAAGGATGCCTTCTTGTACACGTGCGAGTCCATGTAGCCGCCGTGGGTGGGCAGCGGGTGGAAGGTCACCAGGGTTGCCTTGACTTCGCCTTCGGGCAGGGCGAGTTCACCGACGAGGCGCTTGCCGTCCGCGGTGGTGACGGTGAAGTTCTCGCGGCGTGCAGGCAGGACGGTACGTGCCTTAATGGGGGTGGGTTCAGCGGCGGTGCTGAAGACGTAGCGGGCGGGATCGAATTCCTGCTCGCGGGTGATATCGGCGGTGTTGCTCATTGCGCGTTCCTTCAAGAATTGGATTCGAGAATATGGTCTTGGTCGAGAATGTAGTCTGGTCGAGAATGTAGTCTTGGGCTGCACCTTATGTGCAGTGTTCAGCCTATTTGCGGCGGATGCGCCAGCAGTGCTGATGCCAGTGCCTGCGCTCATCAATCGCGCGGCTACGGCCCAGCGTGTGGCTTTCTTGCCACACCACCAGATGCGCTGTTCTGGGCGGAATCGGGCGGTAGCATTCGGGGCAGGTGTAGGTTTTTTGGGCGTTGACGGCGGGAATGTATTGCACCAGCCAGTCACCGTATCGGTCACGTTCCAATCGGGGTGCAGGGTCGAGGATCCTGCTGATATCACGCCCTGCGGGTGCTTGACGGTGCCACTTATCGCTGGTGGTGCCGGATGCTCGCCTGCCGGGATGATTCTTACGTGCCATGAGCCCTATTCTACCGCGCCGCTCAGCTATCTCTACCTACCAGCCCTGCCACTGTTCGCTCTGCGCTCTTCCTCGCGCTGTACTCTTCTTTGCCCCGTGCTCTTCTTTGTCCTGCGCTCTTCCTCTCTCTGAGGCGGCACTCCCCCGCTCTGTGCCGCGCCTCCCTACTGTGCCGTACTTCCCTACTGTGCCCCGTACCGCGACCTGTACCAAGATTAGGTTCCCTAGCTCATACCCTCACCTGCTAGAGCCAAACACTCGTACCTGCTAGAGTGGACGGATGCGTATTGTCATTGCTGAATGCTCCGTAGATTATGAGGGCCGCCTCCGCGCCCACCTGCCCCGCGCTACCCGCCTGCTGATGGTCAAGAATGACGGCTCCGTCCTCATTCACTCCGACGGCGGTTCCTACAAGCCTCTGAACTGGATGAGCCCTCCCTGCTCCCTGCTGGTGGCTGAGCGTGAGGACGTTCCGCAGAGCATCCGTGAGGACCTGGAATCTGATGTTCAGCAGCTGTGGACCGTTCAGGCAGCTAAGAGCGATGACCGCCTCATGATTCGTATCTACAAGATTGAGCACGAGTACACCACCGACCTGGGCGTTGACCCCGGCCTCATCAAGGACGGTGTGGAGGCTGACCTGCAGCGTCTGCTTGCCGAACAGATCCACACTCTCGGTGAGGGCTATTCGCTGGTGCGCCGCGAGTACCCGACCGCTATCGGTCCGGTAGACATCATGGCGAAGGATGCGCACGGCGTCTCCGTGGCGGTCGAGCTCAAGCGTGTGGGCGATATTGACGGTGTGGAGCAACTGACCCGTTACCTGGAGCTACTCAACCGTGACCCGCTGCTGGCACCGGTGCGCGGCGTGTTTGCGGCGCAGACGATTAAGCCGCAGGCTCGTACCCTGGCTGAGGACCGCGGTATCCGCTGCGTGAGCCTGGACTATGACGCGATGCGCGGCGTGGACGACTCGGCTGATCGCCTGTTCTAGCTGACCGCCTGTTTCTAGCTGACCACCTGTTCTCAACAGCTCTAGCTAGGCGGCTACACATAGCTTGAGGGGCGCCTCCCGGTACATGGGAGGCGCCCCTTTTCTGTGCGCATCATCTTTCTATGCACACTATCGTTCTATGCACGCTGTCGTTCTGCATGTGCTCTTCCTGCGCACTCGCTTTCTGCGCGCGCTGCCTACCCGGATACACCAATCGCCGGTGCCCCTCCCCTTTCGGGGAAGAACACCGGCGAGGTGTACACAGTGGTCAATTCCCCCTGCGGGGAACCGGCTTTAGATCTCTGCGTGCTTTGCAGCGATGGTCACGTGATCGTTCGAGACGGTCAAGAAACCTGCGTTGAGGATGGTCTTAATGGTCTCACCCTCAACAGGTTCAATGAGCAGCTCGCCGTCCTGTGCCAGCAGCGTGCAGGTGGGAATCATGCCCGGCAGAATGCCGAGGTCACCGCTGACGGAGCGTGCACGAACGTAGTTCGCTTCGCCAGTCCACACGACGCGTTCGCGGGAAACAACTTCAACTTTCAGAGCCATGATTACTTAGCTCCAGTCTGTGCCTTGATTTCCTCGTAGCGGCGCATAACGTCGTCCATACCACCAATGTTGTAGAACGCCTGCTCGGGGATGTGGTCGACATCGCCGTTGCAGATCATCTGGAAGGACTCGATGGTGTCCTTCAGCGGAACGGTCGAACCCTCGACACCGGTGAACTGCTTTGCAGTGTAGGTGTTCTGGGAGAGGAACTGCTCGATACGACGTGCACGTGCCACGACGATCTTCTGCTCCTCGGAGAGCTCGTCCACACCCAGAATCGCGATGATGTCCTGCAGTTCCTTGTTTTCCTGCAGAATAGCCTTCACGCGAATTGCGGTGTCGTAGTGCTCCTGACCGATGTACTGTGCGTCCAGAATTCGGGAGGTGGAGGACAGCGGGTCAATTGCCGGGTACAGACCGCGCGACGCGATTTCACGAGAGAGCTCGGTGGTCGCATCCAGGTGCGCGAAGGTGGTTGCCGGCGCCGGGTCGGTGTAGTCATCCGCAGGCACGTAAATTGCCTGCATGGAGGTGATGGAGTGACCGCGGGTGGAGGTAATACGCTCCTGCAGCAGACCCATTTCGTCCGCCAGGTTCGGCTGGTAACCCACTGCGGAGGGCATGCGGCCCAGCAGGGTGGAAACCTCAGAACCTGCCTGAGTGAAACGGAAGATGTTGTCGATAAACAGCAGCACGTCCTGGTTCTGAACATCGCGGAAGTACTCCGCCATGGTCAGACCGGTCAGTGCCACGCGCAGACGGGTTCCCGGGGGCTCATCCATCTGGCCGAACACAAGAGCGGTGTCCTTCAGAACGCCTGCTTCTTCCATTTCGACCCACAGGTCATTACCCTCACGGGTACGCTCGCCAACACCGGTGAACACGGAGGTACCACCGAAGTTACGAGCCACACGGGTAATCATTTCCTGGATCAGCACGGTCTTACCCACGCCTGCACCACCGAACAGACCGATCTTACCGCCCTTGATGTAGGGGGTCAGAAGGTCGATGGACTTAATACCGGTCTCCAGCATTTCGGTGGAGCCTTCCAGCTCTGCGAAGCCGGGAGCGGCACGGTGGATTGGCCAGTAGGTGTCAGCCTTGATCTCGGAGTTCGGCACATCGAGTGCGTCACCGAGAACGTTGAAGATGTGGCCCTTCACGCCGTCACCAACGGGGACGGAGATCGGTGCGCCGGTGTCGACTACAGCCTGACCGCGGACCAGGCCGTCAGTCTGCTGCAGGGAGATAGCGCGAACAATCGAGTCGCCCAGGTGCTGTGCGGTCTCGAAGGTGATGGTGCGGGTGCGACCGTCGAGGGTCAGCTCGGTGGTCAGAGCGTTGTAAATCTCGGGGACCTGACCGGCGGGGAACTCGACGTCGACCACGGGGCCGATGACGCGGGCAATACGACCCGTTGCGCCCTGAGTCGGTGCGGAGACCGATTCGTTGTAGGTGGCAGTCATATTTCTCACTTACTTAGAAAGTTTGGACAGTTGATGGCTTCGTTGGCGTACAAGTACTAGGAGCCGAGGGCGTCTGCGCCGCCCACGATTTCGGAGAGCTCCTGAGTAATTTCCGCCTGACGTGCGTTGTTCATCAAACGGGTGTACTTGGTAATCAGCGTCTCAGCGTTGTCACCTGCGGTCTTCATTGCGCGCTGGCGGGATGCCAGCTCACTTGCTGCTGCCTGCAGGAGGCAGGAGAAGATACGCGATGTAATGTAGCGCGGCAACAGCGCGTTGAGCACTTCCTCAGCGGAGGGCTCGAACTCGAAGGATGCCGCCTGCTCGTACTCAGCCTTGGTCAGTTCCTGGTCGGGAACGATTTCCTCGCCCATAGCCTTTGCGTCACCCACGTGGATGGGTAGCAGGCGCAGGTTCTTGGGTTCCTGAACAACCATCGACTTGAACTCGGTGTACACGATGTGCAGTTCGTCCACGCCGCCCTCTTCGAAGGGCAGGTCGTAGGCTTCGAGCAGCGCGTCACGAATTTCGACGGCGGTTTCAACGCGAGGTGCATCGGTGTGGCCTTCCCACGCACGGGCGTAGGGTCGCTCACGGAACTCGAAGTAAGCCTTTGCCTTACGGCCAACCAGGTACAGCTGTACCTCCTGGCCGTTAGAGCGCAGCCTCTCAATCAGAGATTCGGTACGACGCAGGATAGCGGAGGAGTACGAACCTGCCAGGCCGCGGTCGCTGGTGACAACCAGGATTGCGGAGCGGCGGTGTTCGTAGGTTCCGAACTCGTGCGGCTTGTGAATCAGCGGGTGCTTGATGCCATGCTGAGTCGCAACCGCAGTCACCACGCGGGTCAGAGCGTTCGCGTAGGGGCCGGCTGCCTGAGCAGCGTTACGAGCCTTGTTAATGCGGGAGGTCGCGATCATCTCCATCGCCTTGAAGATCTTCTTCATAGACGACGTCGAAGCAATCTTCTGTCGGTAAACCCTAATCTGGGCTCCCATAGAGCTTCCTTTCTCCTTGCTTTCTGCCCCGCCCCAGCCTCATAGCTGAGGCGGGGAGAAGGCGAGGACTAATCGCTAACCGATGGTTTCCTGAGTGATGTCGCTATCGCGAGCTGCCTTGTGCTCCTCGTGACCTGCGTCGACGAGGTGGCTGCTGCCCTCAGACTTGAAACCCTGCTTGAAGTCAGCAACTGCGGACTTCAGAGCTGCAACGGTGTCATCCTCAAGCTTGCCGGAGGAAGCGATATCGGTCAGTACCGAGGTCTTGTGACGCAGGTACTCGATGAAGCCTTCCTCGAAGCGCAGCACGTCGGAAATCTCGATGTCGTCGAGGTGACCGGAGGTACCAGCCCAAATGGAGACAACCTGCTCTTCAACTGCGTACGGGGTGTACTGCGGCTGACGCAGCAGCTCGGTCAGGCGAGAACCGCGGGTCAGCTGTGCCTTGGTTGCGTCGTCCAGGTCGGATGCGAACATTGCGAACGCTTCCATAGCACGGTACTGTGCCAGCTCCAGCTTCAGGGTACCGGAGACCTTCTTCATAGCCTTGGTCTGTGCGGCACCACCAACACGGGAGACGGAGATACCGACGTCGACTGCCGGACGCTGGTTAGCGTTGAACAGGTCGGACTGCAGGAAGATCTGGCCGTCAGTAATGGAGATGACGTTGGTCGGAATGAAGGCGGAAACGTCGTTTGCCTTGGTCTCAATGATTGGGAAGCCGGTCATCGAGCCTGCGCCCAGGTCGTCGGAGAGCTTAGCGCAACGCTCCAGCAGGCGGGAGTGCAGGTAGAAGACGTCACCGGGGTATGCTTCACGTCCCGGCGGGCGGCGCAGCAGCAGGGACACAGCGCGGTATGCTTCTGCCTGCTTCGACAGGTCGTCGAAGATGATGAGGACGTGCTTGCCACCGTACATCCAGTGCTGGCCGATAGCCGAACCGGTGTAGGGTGCCAGGTACTTGAAGCCTGCTGCGTCGGATGCGGGAGATGCCACGATGGTGGTGTACTCCAGCGCGCCGCGAGTCTCAAGGGTGTGGCGGACAGCTGCAATGGTGGATGCCTTCTGGCCAACAGCCACGTAGACGCATCGAACCTGCTTGTCGGGGTCACCCGAAGCCCAGTTGTCCTTCTGGTTCAGAATGGTGTCGATCGCAATAGCGGTCTTACCGGTCTGGCGGTCACCAATGATCAGCTGACGCTGACCGCGACCGATCGGAATCATCGAGTCGATTGCCTTCAGACCGGTCTGCAGCGGCTCGTGAACCGACTTACGCTGGGTCACGCCGGGAGCCTGCAGCTCCAGTGCGCGGCGACCTTCAGCCTCAATGGGGCCCAGGTCATCGATCGGGTTACCGAGGGGGTCAACAACGCGACCGAGGTACGCGTCGCCAACGGGCACCGAGAGGACCTCACCGGTGCGGTGTACGACCTGGCCCTCTTCAATACCGGTGAAGTCGCCCAGGACGATCACACCAATATTGCGGGTATCCAGGTTCTGTGCGAGGCCGAGGGTGCCGTCTTCGAAACGAAGCAGCTCATTCGCCATAACCGAGGGAAGACCCTCGACACGAGCGATACCGTCGGAGGCCGATACAACTCGACCCACCTCAACACGTTCTGCATTGCCGGGTTCGTAAGACGCTGCAAACTCGTTCAGCGCATTACGGACATC
>ERZ773027.1808-NODE-1808-length-10997-cov-3.461067_pt1 | contig 10997 bp, 6 predicted proteins | sample MGYA00511032_ERZ773027 | MGnify/ENA primary metagenome ERZ773027 (study PRJEB29015, sample SAMEA2738138) | human oral metagenome | biome: human oral; feature: human-associated habitat; material: saliva | place: China | collected 2190 ... | reverse complement strand
TTGGGGAGGTTTCCATGGGGTTATACCATGTAAAAGATTGGGCGTGCGCTTGCAGTGTAAGGCCAATCAGCAGGCAGAATGTGGTTTGGATAAGTTTCAGCATACCCTTAAGTTGTGTTGATATTGTTTATTTAGATATGGTTTTGGGGTTGCGTGCAACCAATGCGTGTTGCAAATTTACAACAACTATTTGTAAAAGTTGCGCAACGCACGATTAATTATTGAGCCTACGCGTGCAAAGCCATAAGGCACAAGGCCGAAATATGGGCATAAAAATAGCGAGCGAAACAGGGGTTAGCCGTTGTTTCGCTCGCTTATTGGGTTTACGCCGTCGATGTGTGCAAAGCATTTAACCCAAATCGGTCATTAGGATTTCTCTGTGTCGTACGGCAAAGAGAAATCCTAATGACCGATTTGGGTTAAATTGCAAGTGCAAGCGATAAAACTAACGGTGGAGTATTCTAATGCAAAGTAGATATGACTGTTGGGTAAATCATAATTTACCGACACTTGTCCGTTCATTAAAAGAGGAAGAAGGGAATCGCGTAGCTTAGTGAGCGAAAGTATCTCCTTCTTATTCCTAATAATCAACGAAAGTAATCCATCAAGTGTCTTGCGTGAATTGAAGTGCATTGTGTTTATAGATTGTACAAGATTCAATCCTTTCAGATCCTTGTCTGAAAGATGCCCAACGGTTGAACCTTTGGCATTCTGCTCCTTTGCCTTGATATAGGGACTTATGCTATGCAAGATTTGAATTGAAGAAATGTCAGAATCACTATACGGTCTTAATCTCACGCATCGTTGATTAAGATATGCCTCATTATTATGCCAGAAGTTCATATGGAAATTACCGTCCATTCCGACGAGGACATCACCTTCATTCAAACGATACTTTTCATCTGTGTCTTCGAGAGAGTATGCGGAAGTCGTACCCTCAAGTATATCCCTAATACGAACAACTTGAACATTTGTTCTTTCCTCTGTAAATTGTTCAGTGGAAAAAGGGAAACCATATTGAACGGAAATTGCTTCAAAGATTGATTTAACCTCCCACCCCTCGGGTATTTCCCTTTTCAACTTCTCATTCCACACCATTTTCCCTCCACTACTTTTATAGGGCATGCCATTCTCATCGGGAAAGTCGAACTGCACGAACCAATAGTCGTAGAGTTGCTTGGCCATCGCCTCTAAATTATGATTTATCGAACGATTGAGGGCGATTTTATCATCTATGGCCTTTAAAAATTGTCCTATTCTTCTTTGCTCTGAAAGAAGAGGAAGTTCTAATTCATATTTATATATAGTGGGATGTCCAATATTGGGTTGGGCAAGCTTACTATCTACATTGTTATAAATAAATTGTTGGAACTCTTGAGTGTTGAGCTTGTAATATAGATATTCTTTATCGCAGAATGCCTCTGGGATAAACTTGCATACACGTTGATTTATGTAGACCTTTGATTCAGAGTCAATTTGTAACTTCCCGATTTTTCCTATTGTTGCCCCTGTCATAGCCATAACAAAATCGCCATACTTTATCTCATATTTTTTATCAATGACGGTTTCTACCTTTTCTGAATGTAGTATATCTATGTATGGAGGCATTATGTCCTTTATTTTAATGACATAATTGAGTCCTTTTCCAAAATCAGTAGCCTTAAAGGCATATCCAGGTACTATTGTGCAAATCTCTCCCAGCTTATATTTTTTCATGATCATTGTTTTTGCGTTTCTGGTTCAGTTTACGCAGTTCTTTGTCGAAATCCGAGTCTATGCGTTGCGTAGGATTGAAGAGTTGATACTCGGTATGGGCTTTCACTTTTGCCTGCTCGCTTGAGATTGAGCCTTTGCCTTGGAGAATTTGATAACGTCTAAAATTCAGGAAAGCATCGACACTCTCTGAGAAATCAGCCATCGTGAATGTTGTTTCACGCTCTACTAAATCCTCGATATAGTCAAAGAAACCGGTTACGGCGCGTTCCAATCGGCGTATTTCCTCTTCGGATAGATAATTTTTTGCCACACTCACGTCTGACTTAAGAATGCGCCCCTCCGGAGCATCTTTCCAAGTGGTCAACCCCATGTGTTCTTTGGTGTGATCGGCCTTTGTGTAGATGATTTCCGCTGCTGTATGCCCTGTGATCGCATAATGAAAGCGATTTTGTATCATCGCATAGAATTCCTTGGTGGTAGGGGCATTGCGATCGTAGTCAGTGCTACACTCTGCATAGATGTCGGTGATCTGTTGCCAAATGCGTCGTTCACTGGCTCGAATGGAACGTACTCGCTCGAGTAATTCGCGGAAATAGTCCTTTCCAAAGACCGTCTCTCCCTGCTTGAGACGTTCATCGTCCATCACGAAGCCTTTGCGGATGTATTCATTCAGTACCTTCGTGGCCCATTGTCGGAAGCGTGTTGCCTTCTGAGAATTAACCCTATAACCAGTCGATATAATGGCATCGAGGTTGTAAAAGGTGATTTGACGTTGTACTTGTCGAGTTCCTTCTTGTTGAACTACCGAGAAATCCTCGGTAGTTGATTCTGCCGACAACTCACCTTCACGGTAGATATTCTTGAGGTGCTGCCCAATGTTGTCGGTTGAACACCCGAAAAGCCGTGCCATAGCCCTCTGCGTAAGCCAAATGGTGTCGCGCTGGATTAAGGCTCTTACCTCTCCTTCATTGTTGGGGAGAGGGTAAAGAAAAAATGGGGTTAGGGGGGAACTCATCTTTGTTTAACGTGGGGATTAAAGCTCAAAGCATCCAATTGTTTCATGATTTCCTCTTCGAGTCGGTGGCTCTCGGCGAATTGTTCGGATAGCGTTTGTTTGAAGTTGTCCATACGAGCATTGAATTCCTCCTCGGTGATGTCTTGATATTCGATTTTGATGTCGAAATATTGCCCGGCTGAGAGGGAATTGCCTTTTTCTTTTATCTCATCGTAGCTGACGCAGACGGAGAAGTCGTCGACGGCGCGGCGTTCGCGGAAGGTCGAAACGATTTTCTCGATCTCGAAGTCGCGCAAGCGTTTCTTTTGTGTGTTGCCTTCTTTGTATTCTTCGCCCAATTTGCTGGCGTCGATGAGCACCACTTTGACGGCAGTGGCCGATTTGTCGAAAAAGAGCACCGAGACGTTGGTGCCGGTGGTGGCAAAGACGTTGCTGGGCATGGATACGCAGCCGTAAACCCAGCGTTCGGCCACGATTTTTTCGAGAATTTTCTTTTCGATACCGCTCTTGGCGGTGATGAAGCCCGTGGGGATCACGATGGCGCCTTTGCCGGTACTCTTCAACGAGTTGAGCACGTGCTGGATGAAGCAGGTGTAGATGGCCATTCCGTCCTTTTTCTTGGCCGGCACCTTGGGCACTCCCGCCCAGAAGCGTGCGGGTTGTGCTGCAATCTTTTCACGTGTGCCTGAAAAGTCGAATTTGAACGGAGGGTTGCTGACCACAAAGTCAAATTGGCGCAGGCTTTGTCCGTCGTCGCTCTTGTGGTAAGGCGAGGTGAGGGTATCGCCTTGTATGGCGTAGTCGAGGGAAGAGACCAAACCGTTGAGCAGAAGATTGAGTTTGAGCATCTTGTTGGATCGCTGCGAGATGTCTTGTGAGAAGATGGTGCAGCGCTCTTCGCCGATTTGGTGGCTCAGTGCCATGAGGAGTGTGCCTGTGCCGGCTGAGGGATCGTAGCATTCCTGGCTGTAGAGCTGCGGATTGTCGCCCACAAGCAAGCGCGCCATGATGGTGGCTATGGCGTGGGGAGTGTAGTATTCGGCATATTTTCCTCCTCCTGCGGTGTTGTAGTCTTTGATGAGATATTCAAAGATAGAGGCAAAGAAGTCGTAGTGCTGCTCAAAGGCAGATTCGAAAGAGAAGTTGACGAGCTTATCGACTAGTGCACGAGCAAAAGGTGCGCGCTGTGCGGCATCGGTGACATAGTGAGTCAGCGGTTCGAAGAGTGGAATCTTGGTGTTCTCTGTGGTTTGTGTAGAGAATATTTCGGCATTTTGTTCTGCGATGTCCGTCATGGTGTTGTCGAAAATCGTGTCAAAATCGCCTTTGCCCTGTTGATTCCACAGATGAGCGATGAGGTGATAAGGTTCTAAGGTGGGCACTTCAGCAGGGAGTGCCCCTTGCAAGAGTAGTCTTTCTTGGTCGGTGAGCTGCGCATAAGCCTCTTCCCATTTGGGCGCTTCTTTGATGCGCGAGGCTATGTCGCTAAACGCCCTTTTGATCTCGAAGCCAAATTTGTCGTTGAGAAATTTGTAGAGAAACACCTGCGTGATGATTTTATATTCGTTGCCATCGTTGCCCATACCATAGCTGGTGCAGGTGGCTTTGAGTTCGTCAATGAGGCGGAGGGTTTGTTCTTTGATTGGCATATCTTAGGCGTTAGCGTAGGTGGCGTTGTATTGGTTGAGATATTGCTGCGCGATGCGATCTCTTATGAAGAAATAGTCGGCAGTGTCGGGCTTGAATTGGGGCAAATGATAAAGACATCCCTGGATGAGTGAAAGCACTGTCTTTGTGAAATAAGCATCTTTTTTGAGAATGTCATTTTTGTCGTAGACTTTACTGTCGATGTCTGCTTTGATCATGCGTAGGATGACCATGATTTCTTCGTCTCTGAAGGAAAACATGGGTGGTTTGTTTTCTGCTTCTCTTTGGTGATTCACCTCTCGGATGCGTTTGTGCACACGAGCAAATTTGACATCGCCGTCATATTTCTTTACTAAAGCATTGTTGCGTACGAGAATCACCTTTAGGCGTTTCATCACATCGTCCAGCGCCTTGGTTTCTTCGTTGAACTTGGCAATGGTGTCGATCACAAAGCCTCGTTGTTTGAAGCGTTCGGTGAAGGCTTCTCGCAGAGTGATAAACTCCGGGTCGTCTTGGTCGAAGTTTTGCGTGAAAGCTGTGATGGTGCGTTGCCACTTCTCTTTCAATTCGATACCTCCGGCAATGAGTCGCAATTCCTCTTCTCCAATCTTCGAGAAGTTGAACTCAATGTCTAGCATGGCTTCGTTGATGAGTAGCTTTGTTTCAGCGTTTACTTCGAAGGCCGCTTTCTGATTGATGATGTTGATGCGGTGCAGCACTTCGCTGAGGAGTTCGGGGAGTTTGGTGATTTCCACTTTGGCAAAGTCGTTGCGCATTTGGTCATCTCCGAAGGTGCGCACCACATTGGCCATGTTTTTGGCCGTGGTGAGAGCGTGTTTGAGTTCGAGTAGCACGCCCTTGTCTTCTTCAGTGGAGATTTCGGCTGAAAAATCCTCCGCGTTGTCGTACGAGTATTTGAAGAGAGTTTGGCGGATGGCTTTCATCTGTTCGATGATTTCCTCCTTGCTCTCCAATACTTGTGCGAAAGTGTTCACATTGGTTGGTGTCTCGTCGTTGGATACTTCATTAAATCGATTAAGTTCCTGAAGATAGGCCTCATTGGTTTCATCGAAATTGCGTTTGATGTCTGCAAAGTCAATGAGGTATCCATAGCGCATGTCTTTGTATGGCCGATTCACTCGCGTAATGGCCTGCAAAAGATTGTGGTCTTTGAGCTTACGACCAAAATATAGGCGTTTGAGTCGTGGCGCATCAAATCCGGTGAGGAGCATGTTGAAAACGATGAGCACATCTATGGTCATGTTTTTCTTGAAGTCCTTGACTATTTGTTGTCTAGTCTCTTTGTCCTCGTGGTTGTGCAAGATTAGGCCTGCTTTGAGGGGAGCATCAGGGCATACACTTTGACTGATTTGTTCGAAGTTTTTGTAGAGTTTCTCGGCCTGTGCACTGGTTTCACAGATGATCATGCCCCCTAGGCTTTGGTCTCCTTGAATTTTTCGAAATCTGACCAAATCTGTGATGATATATCGCAAGAGTTCGTCCACGTAGTTGTCATGCTCTATGATCTGACTCTTGCGCACATCCTTTTTCTCTACGAGGGTTTCTAGTTTGTCTTGCACCTCCGTAAGCTTTTCCTTATAGGACGTTTCAATTTCCTCTCGCAGGATTTTGAGTGTATAGCCGTCGGCGATGGAGCGATCGTAGTAGTAAGTGTGGAGATAGTTGCCAAACACTTTGCACGAGGCTTGTTCCTCTTTGAGGAGGGGAGTGCCCGTGAGTGCAATTTTGATGGCATTTTGATCCGCATCGAAGAGATTGGCCAAGAAACAGCCCCCGGGGCGATAGCCGCGGTGCGCTTCGTCTAAAATGAATACCCTTTGCAGATTCGTGGCGTAGGTGTTGAGTACCACACGCTCTGTGTCTTCAGCGAAGCGCTGGATGTTGACCACTGTAATTTCTGCTTTGCCCGTCGATCCGTGTTGAGCCTGATTGATGCGGAACTGTTCCATGAGTTCTTTGCGGCTATTGGCGGTGTTGACTACCAAACCTCTCGCTTCAAACTCCTGAGTGGCTTGTTCGAGCAGGTCGAGTCTGTCTACGATAAAGTAGAACTTAGCCACTTTGTTTTGACGAGCAAAATAGTCATTGAGCACATAAGTGAGGTGGTAGGACAGTGCGGTTTTCCCACTTCCCTGCGTGTGCCACACAAGACCGGAACGAATGCCCTCCGAAAGTTTGCGCTCTATCGCCATCGCGGCAAAGAGTTGCTGATAGCGCATGATATGCTTTTGATCAGTCGATTCGATCTTGCCGTCCACTTCTCGTTCCATACGCACATAGGCAATGCCATAGCGCAGCAGATAGAGCAAGCGTTCGGGGCTACACATTGAGGTCAAAATCCGATTGGTAGGGGTGAAGGGCGAACGGTTCGTCTGATATTCAGGACTCGTGTGGATCACTTGGCAATTGTAGTCCGTAAGAATTTGCTTCTCGATCGAGGGGATGATTTCCCCGTAGGGATAGTCCTCGTGAAAAGGCGCGACTTTGTTGCCTCGTGTATTCTCTTCTCTGAAACAATTGAAGGGAGCAAAACTTCTTGCTCCCGTGCAGTAGAACGCGCCTTCCACCGGTACCACTCCTCCCTTGGTGTCGTATTCCATATTGTTCGAGAAGATCATCAGTTGCGTCATGTTGATGAAGCGACGAAACTTTGCGTTGGGAAATCGCTCTTTGTTCATGCGCGTACTTTCTGCCACCATGCCCCCGGAGTTGTTGGGCTTTTTCACCTCGACGAAGCACAACGGCAGCCCATTGACGAACAGGGTGATGTCCGGACGAAACTCGGCTTGTCCATTTTTACAGGTGAATTCAGCCGTACAATGGAATACGTTAGCTTCCGGGTGGTCAAAATCGATCAGTTTGAGTGGTGAGGTGGCTTTGAGCCGCTGATAAAAAACACAACCTAGATCGTCGTCGTTGAGTTCTTTGCGAATTGCAGATAAGGTTTGTTCAAAAGCGTCGGACTGCGTTGGGTTGAGTTGGCAGAATTGCGCTCGAAATACCTTCAGAAGGATGTTGGTGTCAGGGTCATATACCCCCTCTTTGGCATCGTCTTCATGGATCTTGCCAAAGTATTGGTAACCTAATCGGGTCAGATGCACCAAAGCCGGCATCTGCACGCGTGTCGCTTCGTTAAACATACGCTTTATTAGAGTGGCTCGCGAGCACTCGAAGAAATATTTAAGGTACTTGTTCTTTGGGTGGGGAGAAACTTACGGGGAAGCCGGTCTCTTTAGAAAAGAGGAGGGGCAGAAACGCTGTTCATCCAAACTATAGGGCTTACCGTTGAGTCTCTTCTGTTCACTCTTTCGTAGGGCTCATTGCTGATAAATGAACATTGTTTACAAAGATACAGTATTTTAGTTGGTTGCAATGAGAAAAGGACGAATTCTTGTACTTTTGAAATGGATTTATTGCATCTTGGAGAAAGCACAGCTGTGCAAATGGGCGCAATGGCATGTAGAGCGTCCTAAAATTAGGATGTGAAGTCAGCCAAGAGACAAAGCAACGACGAAAATGCTGAGGCTCGTGTGGCAAAACTCGTGTACTTGCGGCGAAACCGCGTAAGTTTTGCGGAAAACTTATGCCCCCCCCACTTTTCTTAGGTCTTTCGTAGAGGAGCTGCGGCTTCGAGCCGCGAAAGGGAGCACGGAAGTGCAAAACCTGCCGTGTTTTGCGCTTTTCGCGCGGCAGATACTTGGGCAAGTATAGGACAAGTATTAATTTTGCACTCGGAAATAATTATTTATTCAGTCAGTCAAATTCAAAAACAATCATGGAATGGTTTCTTAAACTCCTCCAAAACCCCGAGAACGCGGCGCACCTCGTGATTCTGTACGCCCTGGTGATCAGTCTCGGCGTGCGTCTGGGTCGTTGGCGCATCGGCGGTAAAAACGGTATTGCCTTCGGTGTGACGTGGGTGCTCTTCGTCGGTATTCTCGTCGGACACATCTGCACCAACTTTCTTTATGCCGATCCCGCGGCGGCCGTGGCCGGACAAAAGCACGTGATCGACATGGTCAAGGAGCTCGGCCTCATCCTTTTTGTCTACTGCATCGGTTTGCAGGTCGGCCCGAGCTTCTTCCAAACCTTCAAATCCGGCGGTTTGGGCATGAACATGCTCACCCTCAGCCTCGTGTTGCTCAACGTGGCCGTGATGATCGGCCTCTATTTCCTCGGCACCTCGCTGGGCATTTTCAGCAACCCCCAATCGCCCGACAACCTGCCCATGATGGTGGGCGTACTCTACGGTGCGGTGACCAACACCCCCGGTCTCGGCGCGGCCAACAACGTGTTGCCCGATCTGATGAAGGGCGCTTCCGAAGTGCCCGTCATCGCCAACGGTTACGCCTGCGCCTATCCCCTCGGCGTGGTGGGCATCATTCTTGCCACCATCGCTGTGCGCTTCCTCACACGCACCTCGCTTGAAGAGGAACGCAAGGCTTTGGAAGCGGCCGAAGAGAGCGATCCCGCCTCGGCACCCAAACACTTGGTGATTCGCGTGACGAAATCGGCCGCCGAAGGCCGCACCCTCGAAGCGCTCCACCAGTTCCTCAACGTGCAGTTCGTCATTTCGCGCTGCATCCTCGAGGACGGCACGCTCCTCATCCCCGGACGCGAAACCGTTCTCGAGCAGGGCATGCAAATCCACTTGGTCTGCGCCGAAAAGGACGCCGAACGCATCGCCGAACTCCTTGGTGAACTCATTGAAGTGGGTCACGAAGAGAAAATCGAGAGCGAGCAGTACGTCAGCCGCCGCCTCGTGGTGACGCGTCCCGAAATCAACGGTAAGACCTTCGCCCAACTCCACATTTCTTCGCTCTACGGCGTGAATGTGACCCGCGTCACCCGCCACGGCATGGAACTTTTCGCCGCACGCGACCTCCGTTTGCAAGTCGGCGACCGCATTCTGGTGACCGGTACGGAGAAGAGCATCGAAAACTTCAAGAATGTGGTGGGTGCACAGGTGAAACACCTCGATCACCCCAACGTGGGCGCGATCTTCTTCGGTATCCTCATCGGTATCATCGTCGGACAAATTCCCATCCCCATCCCCGGTGTCACCGTGCCTGTGAAACTCGGCCTCGCCGGCGGTCCGCTCGTCGTAGCCATCCTCATCGGCGCCGTGGGCTACCGTTATAAGATCAATACCTACGTCTCCACCTCGGCCAATCTTCTCTTGCGCGAAGTGGGTCTCGTGCTCTTCCTCAGCAGTGTCGGTATTCAGGCCGGTGCTTCGTTCTGGAAAACGATCACGCAGGGCGACGGTGTCCACTATGTGTGGATGGGTGTGCTCATCACGACGATCCCCATCTTGATCGTGGGCGTTTTCGCCCGCTTGAAGATGAAGTTGAACTACTTCACCCTCATGGGACTCATCGCCGGTTCGAACACCGATCCTCCCGCGCTGGCTTTTGCCAACGCCACCGCCGGCAACAACGCCCCGGCCGTGGGTTATTCCACCGTCTACCCCTTGGCCATGTTCATGCGCATCCTCTTGGCGCAGCTCGTCCTCTCGATTTTCTTGAGCTGAGGCGCCTAACTCCCTAAGGGCAACGGCTCTTTTCCGTTCGCCCCTTACCACAAAACGAGCACCGCTCCATCAGGAACGGTGCTCGTTTTTTTGTTTTTCGGGAAAAAAACTCAACCCTTGGGGGAAAAGTCGTCAGTGTTGTGGCGCAGGGGCACAGCGTGGGCGTCAAGTGCGCGAGTGCGTGGCGCAATCGGCACAGATGCCGCGCACCACGTAGCCGGCGGTGTGCACGACGAAGCCGTCGGGGAGCGGAGGGATGGGAATGGGCACATCGGGCAAGCAGAGGGTGCGGTGACAACGCTCGCAAACGAAGTGCAGGTGCAGATCCGCCGGATCGTCGGCCGGCGTTTCGCCGCAATGGCAGTCGTCGGCGCAGAGGGCGTACTTCACTTGTCCCGTGCCGTCCTCGACATGGTGCACCAAATGGTGCTCGGCGAAGGTGGAAAGGGCGCGAAACACCGTGCTGCGCTCCATCGTGCCCAACCGCGCTTCGCAGTCGGCGAGCGAAAGGGCGCAACCTGCATCGAGCAACGCGCGCAATACAAACAATCGTGCGGCGGTGGGACGAATGCCGCGGTGCAACAGTTTTTCTTCTTCGTGGGTGGACATGGGCAAGTGGGGTGAGGGATAGCGAAAAGCCCCATCGGGGTGAACGCACCACGAGGGGAATGGGTGCGCGCGGTGAGGGGGACGGCCGGACGTTCCGCCGGAGGAACGGGTGCACGCTGCCGGAAGAGCGGGTGCATGCCGCCAGAGGAAGGGGTACACGCTGCCGGAAGAGCGGGTGCGCGCCGTGGGGATTGGGCGCAAAGTTACGATTTTTCTGCCGTTCCGTCGCTCGTTTCGGTAAGAGGAGCAGCCGTTTGCACCTCGCCCGAGGGGAAACGTGCCAGCAACACGAGGGCGACGCAGAGCAACACAACGCCCGTGTCGGCAAACACCGCCGCCCACATGCCCGCAAGGCCGAAGGCCGAGAGAATCAAGACGAGGAGTTTGATGCCCACCGCCAGTGTCACGTTCGTCCAGACCAATCGGCGCGTGCGGCGCGCGATGTGCAGCGCATCA
>ERZ773027.1802-NODE-1802-length-11023-cov-16.272155_pt1 | contig 11023 bp, 7 predicted proteins | sample MGYA00511032_ERZ773027 | MGnify/ENA primary metagenome ERZ773027 (study PRJEB29015, sample SAMEA2738138) | human oral metagenome | biome: human oral; feature: human-associated habitat; material: saliva | place: China | collected 2190 ... | reverse complement strand
CAGCGCCGACAATACCTGGTGGGCGACTGCCCGGGAAGATAGGACATTGCCGGTTGACTGTGGCAGACTGTGAATGCAGTCTGCCTGTCTTTATGGCTCCATGGTCAAGCGGTCAAGACACCGCCCTTTCACGGCGGTAACACGAGTTCGATTCTCGTTGGAGTCACCATTATATGCGCGATTGGCGGAATTGGCAGACGCACTAGATTTAGGTTCTAGCGGGAGACCGTAGGGGTTCAAGTCCCTTATCGCGCACCACTAAAGGCTACATAAGTAGCCTTTTTTTTATTACTGTTACTAATGTTATTATCTGAAGTTTGTTAAATTTTTAATGTATACAAAATATCTTGAATATTGTTATTGAATATCTATGATTATAATAGTATAATCGCCTTAGAAGTGTTAGAAAATTTGCTTAAGTTAAAATTGCAATTATTTACGTTATCAGTTATGGAGGTACAGTATGATTGACAGAATTGATGCACTTAATACTTTCGTCAATAACATTGTCTGGGGTGTTCCAGCTATTATTTGTGTACTAGGCGTTGGTATATTCCTTTCTTTCAGAACACAGCTTGTTCAGTTTAGAAAGCTAGGATATGCGCTCAAGATTGCCCTTGGAAAGTTATTTACAAAATCAGAATCAGCAGAAGGCGCAACAACTCCATTTCAGTCTCTAACCACTGCTCTTGCAGCTACTGTAGGAACAGGTAATATCGCCGGTGTTGCTGGTGCTATTGCAATAGGTGGACCTGGTGCAGTATTTTGGATGTGGATTGCAGCTATCTTAGGAATGTGTACTAAGTTTGCTGAAGTTACTTTAGCAGTTAACTTCAGAGAAAGAAACGCGCATGGTGACTGGGTTGGTGGACCAATGTATTACATTAAAAATGGTCTATCAAGTAAATGGCTCTGGCTAAGCTATGCATATGCCTGTCTTGGCGTTCTAACTGTATTTGGTACAGGTAATGCTACACAGGTTAATACAATAACTACAGCAATTGATACAGCACTTCTAAATTTCAACGTTGTTTCTGCAGGATCAATTAAGACTGTTAATTTAGTTATAGGAATTATAATTACAATTCTTATTTTGATAATCTTACTTGGTGGTATCAAGAGAATAGGTGCCGTAACAGAGAAGCTAGTTCCTTTCATGGCAGGTATCTATATTTTACTAGGACTAGGTGTTGTTCTTATTAACATTAAGACTATTCCACATGTATTCCAGATGATATTTGAAGGAGCATTCAGCCCATCAGCTGCAACAGGTGGTGTAGTAGGATCAATGTTCCTCTGCATGAAGAAGGGTGTTTCAAGAGGTATATTCTCAAATGAAGCTGGTCTTGGTACAGGATCAATTTCACACGCATCAGCTGATACTGATGAACCTGTAAGACAGGGTCTATATGGTGTTTTCGAAGTATTTATCGACACTATTGTTATCTGCACACTTACTGCTCTTGTTATTCTTTGTGGAGTTGAGAGTATTAACTTTGGACAGAACGCAGGTGCTGATCTAACAATCGCTGGATTTATTAACACATACGGTGGTTGGGTATCAATTTTCACAGCAGTAGCTCTTGTGTGCTTTGCATTCTCAACTGTACTTGGCTGGGGACTATATGGTTCAAGATGTATAGAATATCTCTTTGGAAGCCACATTCTAAAGCCTTTCACAGTAGTATATGCGCTAGTAGCTATTCTAGGTGCAACACTTGATTTAGGACTAATCTGGGGCGTTGCTGATACATTCAACGGACTCATGCTAATTCCTAACCTGATTGGTGTATTCCTACTAAGCGGAACATTTGTAAAGCTAGTAAAGGATTACTTCCACAGATACCCTAAATATGACAAGGATAAAATGTAGGTTCATATATTACTCTCATTGTAAAAAATCCCCCTATATGGGGGATTTTTATTTGATAAATTTATATTAAAATGCTATACTTACGATGTAGTGTTAGTCTGAACTAACATAAGTGGAGGTAAAATGCATAACAATATAGAAATACTTAAGATGCGCATTTTAACGTGCTTTATTAAAATGTCTAAGTCTAATTGCAATGTTACAGGCTTAGCTAAATCATTATCTGAAGAAAAATATGCAGTAAGCAGGGCTATGAAATCACTTGAAAGCAGTGGGCTTTTAGATAGAAGTGATAATAGGTGTCCAGTGTTGACGGAGAAAGGGCAAAAGCTTGCATATGAATACGCAGATAAGATAGATATAGTAGCAAATCATCTGCTAGGGGAAGGCGTAAATCCGGTTGCAGCAAAGCAAGATGCTTTTTTATTGTCTATGTATTGCACGAATGAGACACTTTCTGTAATTAAAGAGATTGAAGATAAGATGAGAATCAAACAGGTAACGGATTCTTACACTAATTTTACCGGTAAAAAGCTATGTCATAAACTTGGAGATGGTACATTTGAGCTTCAATTTGTGATGTACAAAAACTCTGTGAAGAATAACACGAATATATCTATGGCTAATGAGGGCTTTTACCATCCTTGTACACTCACTGTTGAAAAGGGTGAGGGTCTCATAAGTTTAAAGGCTAAGAATATAAGTAGGAAATCAAGGCTCACTGGCAAGAAAATGAACGGTAAGGTGAGCGTGTTTAGGTATTTTGATGGAACTAGCTTTGTTGAAGCTGAAAGACAAGGCAATATAGTTACTTTTCCTATTGAGGCAATGGATTTTATAGCTATGGGCGAGAGCAGGGATAGGATCCTTCACGGAAGTCTTCCTGTAAGACTTGGTTGCAGTGTGGGATGCATGCACATGCCTGAGAGTCCAGCGATTTTTACACTTATAGTATAGTTTTATAAAAATTTTGTAGCAGTATTGCAACATATTTATTTGTTGGAAAAAGCATACTTTGATGGATTGCTTGTGTATATTTTGTAGCAATCATGCAACAAAATAAGACTTTATTTTATTAAATTAGAGATATAGAATTTAATTGTAAGGGGAGAGGAGCGTTTCAGCTCTTTATTTTAATCCAATATGTTAGTCTAAACTAATGCAAGTTAGCTACAAATAAATGAGGAGGAGCTTATATGAAGAAAAGCAAAATTGCAAAGGTTTTAGCAGTTTCATTATCATTTACAACTGTATTATCTATGTTTCCTGGTTTTGCATTTGCAAACGGAGACTCTAATACAAAGACAATATATGGAACTAAAGCCGTGGTAGAGGATGACGGAACCTACCGAGATTACAATACTCACATCAGAGTAAAAATCGATCAAAATGGCACTATAATATCTGTTGAAGATATTGATACTGCTTCAAACATCGATAGATTTGCGCCTGAGAGCAAAGAGTATTGGCAGAAATTTGTAAATGGCAAGGGTTTTGAACTTTTCAAGGGCAAGACAAAGGAAACTCTTAATGATGTTGATGTAAATGCAATTTCACAGGCGACAACAAGCACAAAGAGTGTAAGAGACACTATAATGTACGCTTTTGAAGTTGATGAAGAGAAGAATGAGCTTCTTGCTGAGGTTGATGAGTACGGTCCAGCTAGCAAATACATTGCAAAGGATAGAGCTGAAGCTGAGAAACTTATCAATGAAGTCAAAGAAAAGATTAACTCAGAGGAGCTTGCATCAAATGCAAGAAGACATTTCTTGAACTTCAAGAACAAGATTACAAAGCTAAAAACCTCTGATCAGGTTACAGAAGAGGAAAACAGCAAGAGTGCTGGCGATAGAACAAAGGATGCTATTGAGAATCTTGGAACCATCACTGCTGACAAGAAAGAGGCAGTTGAGCAGGCAAGACAGATGTATAATGCTCTTGATCGCAAGGGTAAGAAGACAGTAACTGCTGCAGTATACCAGAAGCTAGTTAAGGCTGAAGATGAAATCTTTGACCTAGTATATAAGAACAACCATAAGAAACTTTCAGGATCCTATCCTATTGATAACTACGGATATGATGTTAGCCTAACAGTATATCTAAGCGGTGATAAGATTGTAAAGATAGAAGACAATGGAACCGTAAAAAATATTAAGGCTAATGAGAATCTCGCAGCAAGAAACATGTTTTACTGGGAGGATACATTTATTCCAAATGGAGGCCTCTACAACTACATAGGTAAAACAACTTCAAACTATCAGAATGTAGATGCTATATCAAATGCAACATACACAAGTGATGCAGCAAAGGGTGCAATTGGCGAGGCTCTTAAGAAAGCTGATGAAAACAATCTAATAGAGCAGATTAAAACTGATGTAATCAAGCTTGAGGAAAAGCTTGATAAAAACTCTGGTAGCGCGCTAGATAAATTAGAGAAGGATTTTGAAAGTCTAAGCCCAGAATCAAAGACTAAGCTAAATGATGCTGGATACGGTGCAAGAATAAAGGCTCTAAGAGCAAAATTTGCTGCTTTATCGTTAAAGCCGGTAGAGGATGAAAAGGATGATCCTGCAGCAAAGCACTATACAAGAGAAGGTTCACTCCTATATCCAGATGGAACATCTTCGATGGTATTTACAAAGGCTTTCAATCCTGAAGTAAAGATTGCAGAAAAAGATGGTAAGACAACATATACAGTTTCCTTTAAGGAAAGTGGCATGATGGGAGTTACCGAAAAGCTTCAGAAGCTTACAGTAGATGGCAAGGTTTATACAGCAAAAGAAGGCAAGGATCCATATGTATCAGTTTTCAAATTCACAAGAGATGCTGTAGATGAAGAAAAAATCCCTGTAACAGTTTATTCAAATATGATGAAAACATCATATGATATGAATATTGTTCTTAAGCCTGGTAAGACAGAGGCTAAGGCTCCTGAAACAGAAAAGCCAGATCCAGGTAAGGAAAATCCTGGCACAGAAAATCCAAACCCAGGAAAAGAAAAACCAAATCCTGGCAAGAATGATAATACAGATAATACAGTTGCTAGGAAGTATACAAGATTAGCTGATCTTCTATATCCAAACGGTGGAACTTCAATGGTGTTCTCAAATGCTTTTAACCCTGTAGTAAAATTTGTTGAAAAGGATGGAAAAGCAACATATACTGTTTCCTTCAAGGAAGGCGGTATGATGGGAATGACAGAAAAAATAAATAAAATGTCAGTTGATGGTAAGACCTATACTGCAACTGAAGGCAAGGAACCGTATATTTCAGTATTTGAGTTTACAAGAGATACTGTAAATGAAGACAAGATTCCTGTAAAGGTTTACTCAAGTATGATGGGTAGATACTATGATATGAAAATTGTTTTCGTAGACGAGAAGACTGAAGTCAAGGACGAGGAGAAACCAGATCCAGGCAAGGAAAACCCTGGCACAGAGAAGCCAGATCCAGGCAAAGATAATCCTAATACAGGAAATCAAGATGCAAAGAAGCACTACACAGTTAAGGGCAGCAAGTTCTTAAAGCCAAACGGTTCAGATATGAAGCTTATGACAGAAGCTTTCAATCCTGATGTTAAGCTTGTTGAAGAGAATGGAAAGGCAACATATACTATTTCATTCAAGAAGACCGGAATGATGGGAATCACCGCAGAGCTTAAGAAAATTAGTGTCGATGGTAAAGAAATCAGTGCAACTAAGGGTGAGGGTGAATATGTTTCAGCTTTCACATTCACAAGAGATAGCCTAAACGAGAAGGAAATCCCAGTAAAGATTTACATAGATGTAATGAATACTTGGATTGATGGTAAGCTAGTTCTCTCAAACAATAAGGTTGAGACTCAGCCTTCTGAGAATGAAAATCATAACAAACCAGATCCTGCAAACCCATCAAATCCTTCTAACCCGTCAGAGAATAATGGTGCACAGGCAGGTCCAAGCATTAAATCTGGACTAAACCAGACATGGATAAGAGGAAGCCAGCATGGACTAGTAATCGTATCAGATGCTGATATAAGCACATTTGTAAAGGTACTAGTTGATGGTAAGGAACTTGTAAAGGATAAGGATTATCAGGTTGTTTCGGGAAGTACAAAGGTTACGCTACTACCTACAGCACTAAATAGACTTTCAACTGGGTCTCATAATGTAGAAATCGTTTCAACTAATGGAACAGCAGTAGCTAAATTCACAATCGCAGATGGATTTGGAACTGGAGCTCAGCGTCCAAATACAGGCGATGCAAACACGGAGATGCCAATTGCTTTAGCAGGACTTATCGGAAGTGCTTTCATAGCTTTGATGCTTAAGAAGAAATTCGAGAAGTAATTTTCGAAATAGCTATGTATAACAGACGGCAGGATCGTTGCAAAAGCAATGACCTGCTGTTTGTCATTAAGAATTAAATAAGTTTGGAGGAAAGATGTTAAGATCTAAGAATTTAAGACGAACTTGGATATGCCTCGTATCGGTGTTTATGGTGATGGCCTTAAGCCTTTCATTTAGCTTTGCAGAGAGTGCCGGAACCTATACGACAAGTGTTAGCCCTCAGTATAGAAATCCGCTTACAGGCGCAATTGAGGACTCTGGTGGCGAAGAGAAAGAAGCTCTGGGACAGAGCATGGCTCAGAGTACTGTTTCTAGCGTTGGGCTCGTTGAGATTGATGCTTCAGGCAATGTATATGCGACATATAGAATAAACAATGCTAATGCTATGTCTAGCATAAGCTTTAGCACATCTGCAGGTGGTGGATTTTATGGAGTTAGCGCTGTAAATACAAATACAGTTGGAAATTCTGCAGACTATAGAATCAAGGTTCCATATGCGGGAGCACCGGTAAAATGTGCAATATATATAGCACCTATGGGAAGAGAAGTCATATTCTTTATGACATCTGCTGGTCTTACACCTGGGCAGGGAGATTTTGTTAGCGCAATAGATACCTCTGTGCAGGCACAGTCATCTCAGGGAAGTGACAGCTCAAAGTCTGAAGAAGCTAAGAAGGCTGAAGATAAAAAGGCTGAAGAGGCTAAGAAGGCTCAAGAGAGTAAAAAGGATAGCGCAAAGAAGGATGGCAAGAAGGTTAAGACTTCAACATCAAAGGAAAAAAAGGATGTCAAAGCTAAGTCTCAAAACGAGGGACAGAAGAAGAGGGCTGTTGTTTATGTAGCGCTTGCAGTTGTAATTATCCTTGCAGCAGCAGGGGCATTCGGATGTAAGAAATTCATAAAGAAATAGTGGAGTAGAGTAATGCATAAGAGAATATTTGCTTTAATTTTGACGCTGATTATTGCGCTTTCTCTTTGTTCATGTGTTGATCAACATGCAGAGAAAAAGAAAGACAGTGGAGAAAATAAGAAAGTAATAGCTACGTCGCCGGCAACTGTGGAGATATGTAACAAACTTGATATAAAGCTTATTGCTGTTCCAGAGTCAGATTTTACTATTGCAGAGAAATATAAGGATTTACCTAGGATTGGAAGTCCTATGTCACCTGACATAGAGAAAATTAAATCTCTAAGCCCAGACTATGTTCTTTCTCCAATAAGCCTTAAAAACGAGCTTGAAAAGAAGTACAAGAATGCAGAGCTCAACTATGAGTTTATAAATTTGAGCAGTGTAGATGGCATGTTTGATTCTATCAAAAAACTCGGAGATGAATTTAGTAGGGAAAAGGAAGCAAAGGCTTTAATAGATGAGCATAAGCAGTACATGAAGAAGTTTAATAGTAGTGTGGAGGGAAAGAAACATCCTAAGGTTCTTGTTTTGATGGGACTACCAGGTTCATATGTAATTGCAACAAACAAGAGCTATGTAGGAAGCCTCGTAGAGCTTGCTGGTGGAGAAAATGTTTACACTGATGATTCTAAGGAGTTCTTAACAGTTAATACTGAAGATATGAAGACTAAGAATCCAGATATAATTCTCAGAGCTTCTCATGCTATGCCTGATGATGTAAAAAATATGTTTGCGAAGGAATTCGCAGAAAATGATATCTGGAAGCATTTTGATGCTGTGCAAAACGGTAAGGTATATGACCTTGACAATACGCTATTTAATATGAGCGCAAATTTCAACTATAGGGATGCTTTAGAGGAGCTTAAGAAGCTGCTTTATGAGTAGGCGATAGGAAGTAGGAGACCTGATGGTAATTAGCAAAACAAGAAAGTTTTTAGCCTTTGTAATTACAGCACTAGCACTTTTATGCATATTCTACTGGGCTGTAAATACGGGAAGCCTTAGAGTAGGCTTTAGGGCATTAATGCGAGGACTCTTTGTTGCATACAATGAGAATGTAGCAACCATATATGATCTTAGATTTCCAAGGATACTCATTGCAATGGTAGGTGGGGCAGCTGTTGCTGTTTCAGGCGTGATGCTTCAGGCAGTCATGAAAAATCCATTGGCTGATCCAGGAATACTTGGAATTAGTTCAGGTGCAAGCTTTGTTGCTGTTGTAATAACTGCATTCTTTCCGCAGCTATACTTCTTTATACCAGGTCTAGCTTTTTGCGGTGGAGTAGTTGCTTGCATCTTGATATATATGCTTTCGTGGACGGGAAACGACCTTTCACCTCTAAGACTGATATTGGTCGGAATCGCTATAAATGCAATGTTCATGGGCATGATAAGTGCAATTAACTCTATGACAGGTGGAAGCTACTCCGCAACAGCCAGCCTTGTTACTGCAAATATAAGCATGAAGACATGGACAGATTTTAGAACGCTAGTAATCTATGCAGTGCCTGGGCTTATCATAGCGCTTATACTTTCAAAGCCATGCAATCTTCTTGGACTTGAAGATAAAACAGTAAGGTCATTAGGTATCAATGTAGGCAGGATGAGAATAGGAATTTCTGCTATAGCAGTTTTGCTTGTTTCAATAAGCACGGCAATCATGGGGCCGATAAGCTTTTTGGGACTAATAGTTCCACATATAGCAAGGCTTCTTGTTGGTGGAGATCACAAGGTCTTGATACCGTATAGTGCTATACTAGGTGCATTTTGTCTGCTTCTTGCAGATACGCTCGGAAGGGCTTTGGTACCACCATATGAAATAAGTCCTGGCATAATAATGTCAGTTGTTGGCGGACCATTCTTTATTATCTTACTGAGGAGGACAGGAAAAACATATGGCAGATAATCTATTTGAGATAAAGAACCTGTCTTTCAGCTATGATAAGGACAAGGTTATAGACGATCTATCTTTGACGATTAAGCCGGGTGGAGTAACAACGATAATTGGGGCAAATGGATGTGGAAAGTCAACACTTTTCAATTTGATGACCAAGAATCTTAGATACGATAGCGGTGAAATTAAGTTCCTAGGTGAAGATGTATCAAAGATAAAGCTCAGAGAGCTTGCTAAAAAACTTGCGATAGTGCATCAACAAAATACGATTCCCTTTGATGTAACGGTGGAAAAGCTAGTTGGCTACGGCAGGGTTCCATATGAAAATTTATATATTCCATCAAAGAGGGATGACGATGAGGACAAAATAAATTGGGCCATGTCTGTTACGGGAGTGTATGACATAAAGGGAGAGTTATTATCTCAGCTTTCTGGAGGACAGAGACAGCGCGCATGGATAGCTATGTCTTTAGCGCAGGATACAGACACCTTGCTTCTTGATGAACCCACAACCTTTCTAGACATAAAGCATCAGATTGAGGTGTTAAAACTGATAGAAAGCTTGAACAAAGAGCACGGTATCTCAATAATTATGGTATTACACGATATGAATCAGGCGATGAGGTATAGCACAGAAGTGATAGCTTTAAAGGACGGTAAATCAATAGCGCAAGGGGCACCGGAAAGTGTTATAAATGAGGCGCTTCTGAAGGAACTATATGGTGTGGATTTAGATATAGTAGAGGTCAAGGGAAAGCCGTTTGTGTATATGGCTTAGTAAAGGAAAAATAGTTTATGATTAATAAGAGACTTGTCAGGCTCTTATCTGATGGGAAGAAATATATATACGGAAATATATTCTTTCAGTGGATAAACCTGATTGCCAATATAGTTGCGATATTTTTAATATCCGGCTTTATCAGCGATACATATTACGGAAATGTTACGGATGCGAAGCTGGTTAGACTAATAGTAATTCTTGCAATTGCTGTACTGACTAGGGTGATTTGTAATGTAGCATCAAGTAAAATGAGCTATCTTTCATCAAAGAAGGTAAAGCAGGTTCTTAGACACAAGATAATGGAGAAAATGCTTACACTTGGAAGCAGCTATAACGAGAAGGTGAGAACATCTGAGGTTGTTCAGGTTTCAGTAGAGGGGGTCGAGCAGATTGAGACTTATTTTGGTCTATATCTACCTCAGCTATTCTACTCGCTGCTTGCACCGCTCACACTGTTTGCCGTAATAGTGTTTATGAGCTTTACACCTGCAATAGTTCTCTTGCTTTGCGTTCCACTAATTCCGATTTCAATTGCAGCGGTTCAAACTTTTGCAAAGAAGCTTTTAGCAAAGTATTGGGGAAGGTATACAGGTCTTGGAGATACATTTTTAGAGAATCTTCAGGGACTTACTACGCTCAAGATATATCAAGCGGACGAATATAAGAATAGAAAGATGAACGAGGAAGCTGAGGAATTCAGAAAGATTACAATGAAGGTCCTCACCATGCAGCTAAATTCCATAACGATTATGGATCTTGTTGCATATGGCGGAGCAGCTTTAGGCATAATTCTAACTGTAAGACAGTTCGTCGCAGGAAACATCAGGCTTGAGCAGGCTATAGCAATTATACTTCTATCTGCTGACTTCTTTATACCTATGAGACAGCTAGGAAGCTTCTTCCATATCGCTATGAACGGTATGGCAGCTATAGATAAGATATTCAAGATTTTAGATTTGGAAGTTCCAGAGGTAAAGACGCTTGAGCTTCCTCCAAGCGGATCTATCAAAGTTGAAAATCTAAGCTTCTCATACGATGAAGATAAAAATGTACTAAACGATATTTCAATTGAAATAGCAGATAGAGGCATGGTTTCACTCGTAGGTGCAAGTGGAAGCGGAAAGTCTACTATGGCTTCACTTCTCATGAAGAGGAGCAAGAACTATAGCGGTAAGATATACATTGGAGAAACAGACTTCAATGAGATTTCCGAGAAATCTGTAATGGAAAACATTAC
>ERZ773027.1795-NODE-1795-length-11042-cov-4.053882_pt1 | contig 11042 bp, 6 predicted proteins | sample MGYA00511032_ERZ773027 | MGnify/ENA primary metagenome ERZ773027 (study PRJEB29015, sample SAMEA2738138) | human oral metagenome | biome: human oral; feature: human-associated habitat; material: saliva | place: China | collected 2190 ... | reverse complement strand
TTTTATAATGCTTACAGTTTAAAACTGAAAACCAAGCCCATGGATAAGTAAAACGGCTGCTACACCGATGGATAAAGAGATACAGAGCTTTCAGTTTATTTTTATCGGACAGCAATAATTGGCAATACATGGCATAAACTCCTTTGATATACTTACGCCCAGTAAGTTCGTCACCTTCAACTCCCGGTTACACACATTCACTTCTCTGATAAAGTCGCCTAAACGTTTATACTCCGCTTTACTTATAGTTGTTTTTGTTTATCAGGTTAACCACAACTTTCACCATAACGTCCTTTTCTTCTGTTCGGCTTTCGGCAATCATCAGCGTGAGCGCAACAAGGGTGCTGTCTGCTATACGCTTGCTGCCGTCAGGATGATAGAGTATATGGTTGCCGTTGAGAAACCAAAGAAACAACGTGGCGGCAATGCGCTTGTTGCCATCGCTGAACGAGTGGTTCTTGGTAACAAGATAGAGTAGCATGGCTGCTTTCTCCTCCACACTGGGGTAGAGTTCTTCTCCGCCAAAGGTCTGGTATATCTGCCCGATAGAACTTTTAAAGGAATTGTCCTTCTCATGGCCAAAGAGAACAGAGCCGCCAAATTTCTCGTGCAACCCTTTGATAGCTTCCATCGCATTATCGTAGGTGGCATGGAACGGCTCTTCTTTTGTGGTCTTATTGATAGTAAGCCGCTCGTAGTCGTAGTTGTCGAGGGTGTCGAGAGCGTAAGTATAATCTGTCACTACCTTAAACAGTGCATCGGTCTCGTCGTTAGACAATAGCGGTTGGTTCTGAATGGTGCGCCCAAGCATACCCACCAGTTGGCGCAACTCGCCAATCTGCTCTTTGCGCATACGCTCGTTCACGGCATAGCCCTTCATGAGGTATTGCTTTAACACCTTGTTGGCCCACTGACGGAAACGAGTGGCGTTTTTGCTGTTAACCCGATATCCAACAGAAATAATGACATCGAGATTGTAATACTTTGTGCGATAAGTTTGCTTTCCTGTATTGCCCATGTGTTCCAAAATGGAACATGTGCTCGTTTCGTCAAGCTCTTCGGATGCATAGATATTCTTCAAGTGCTTGGTTATTGCTGGGCGTTTTGTATTAAACAACTCCGCAATTTGTTGCTGTGTAAGCCACACCGTTTCGTTCTCCAGGCGTACATCCACCTGTGTCTGCCCATCCTCAGACAGGTATATCACAATTTGATTATTCGAGTGCATATCCTAATGAATTAAATAGTTCTTTCAGTTGCAATTTGTTCTCTTCCTCCTGTTGCATCAGGTGGCGTATTGCTTTTGCAATTTTCGATTATTATGGTCTTTATCTGTTTTTTGCCATTGTTTTCTTTGTTTATTTACCACCCATAGCATGGATGTTTGCAGATATGCAAAAATAATCATAATTTGTTAAATAGCGGCAGACTTAATGGTTAGAACTTTAATTTTACCAAACAATTCCTCAACCCTATTTTTCAATTTGTCTATAACTCGTCTATGTTTATCTGTCTGCCCAGATTAGAATGCATAAAAGATTGATAATGGAGTTGTTCAGGACGCCAATATCCCCAATATTCAACGCAAAGCAGTGGTGAAAGCATGCCATCAGTTACGTTTGTGTATGCCTGCACCAGTAGGATGTTGCCTATCGCCTCTGCTTGGTCTGCTTCGCCCAACAATAAATCGTGCGTTGTTTTCTTTAATTTGTAAAATATTCGGTTTGAAATACACGCTAAAAACAACCCTTTTTATTCACCAGCAGTTCTGTTGCTTGCAAATTCTCTATTCTCGCGGAGGTTTTGTTGATGCCAAAAGGCTTGGTGTGTATCGGTGCACAAATGAATATCACGATGCATAATATTGCGAAATACTCAAGATGTGCGACTGCTTTTAGCGTTTCTTCTTGTGTTTTGGTGCTAAATGCACTGCGTTTTGGTGCTAAACGCAGTGCTATATGGTGCTAAACGCAGTGCAATTTGCTGCTAAATACAAGGTTAAATGCACCAAAATGCAGGGCTAATAGCACCAAAATGTGTTGCCAACTGCATAATGATGCATGCTGTATGCAGCCGTTAATGCTCTTCACAGACTAAAAAATGCTGGTATTTGGTGCGAAATAAGCAAGAAATAATGAAGTTTTAGCTACTAAAACCATGTTTTGGGGAGATGACAAATCACGAGGAACTGTGCTTCTAGAAAGGCCAAATGGTGCATAATGCTGGTGCAATACTAAAAAACGGGGTGAAATTTAATCGCACCAAGCTGGAAATAATACCAAATTGCATGCTTTTTACTTTTTTTTCGCTAGAATGAGGGGCGAAAAAATGGCGATTTGTAAATTAATTTTACTTTCTTTTTTCTGCGCTACAAAATAGCTGGCGCTGGAAAGAAGAATGGCTAACGTTTATTTTGTGGCAAGCCCCGCTTTCACTTTCCTTATTAATTTGATTGCTGTTTTTTAAGCAAGGTCTTTTCATGTTTAGCTTCAATCAGCCTTTAGTGGCTCTATAGATTTTGTGTATTGTTGCGCACATTGCTCGTGTTATTGTTAAAGGCCTAGTGCACAACGGTAAAAAGAAAATAGACAGACAAGATGTTAACACGCAAATGCAAGAATCACACAAAGCAATGAAAACAATAAAAGGTGCTTTAAGCGAAACATCTGTTCCGTCTTAAAGCACCTTTTGCCAAGTTTGGCGCGATTAAGCCTCGCCTTTACCGCCTACGTTAAAGGGAGCAATAGTGCGCGAACCCTCGTTGGGTAGTTGTATTTTGCCAAATTCTTGTTCGTATTTATATATATTTTCTTGCAGCGCCATCAGCAAACGTTTGGCGTGTTCGGGAGCCATAATAATTCGGCTAGCCACTTCGGGTTTAGGCATGCCAGGCAAAATGCGGGCAAAGTCTAGCACAAAGTCGCTTGGTGAGTGCGAAATGAGCACAAAATTAGAATACACGCCCGATGCGATTTCGGGTTTCAAGTCCATTTCAAAGGGTACGGGTTGTTTTTGTTCCATTTGTTTATAGGTTTTTTATTGGCCCTCTTCCCACGGCTTTAGGGGCGAGGTGGGGGTGTGGGCCACGAGTTGGTATCATCTGTTTGAGCTGTTTGCGGGGCAAACTCTCCCAATCAACCATGCAAACACCATGCCGAAAAACCGGTCTTGATGCTTTAGGCCTTAGGTAGTTGGCTTTTGGCAGTGTTAGTTTGATTGGTGGCAATAGGCTCAGTGGTAATGCCCAGCTTTCTAGCTTGCTCTTGCAGCATGCTGTTTTTTTTGCGTTTGGCTTTAAACTTATCAAATCCCTCGCCATATACGCCAATTACCGAGCTTTGCGAAACAAAGGCGGCAGGGTCTATCTCGTTGATAATTGAAAATATCTTGGCCGACTCTGTTTGGCGTGCTAGCACAAAAAGCATTTTCACTTCGCGTCCCGAGTAAAAGCCTTGACCGCTGATGGTGGTGCATCCACGTTGTGCATTAACGTTGATGGCACGGCCAATCTGCTCGTATTTTTCGGAGATGATGAAGAATTGCACCGATTGGTGCATCATGTTCACCACCTTATCAACGCACACCGAGAAGATAAAGAGAAAGATGTAACCATAAATAACCTCTTCCCAGTTGCGCAAAGCCAAATAGCTGGCCGTTACAATAGAGATGTCTACCAGCAAAATGAGCTTGCCAAGAGAAATGTCGTGATACTTGTTAATCATGGCAGCAATCACGTCTGTGCCACCAGTAGAAGCATTACTAGCCAATCCCAGGCCCACGGTGCTGCCCAAGCTGGCGGCACCAAGCACGATAGCCATGAAGGGTTGGCCTTGCAATAGTGTTGAACCCTCCATCCAATGCTGGCCTAAAGCACTGAAAAGGGTGAACATCACTGCTGCATAGAGCGTTTTAAGACAGAACTGCCAGCCCAGCACCTTTAAGGCAATGAGCAGCAAAAGGGCATTTACGCCTAGGAACGTAACTTGCACCGGAATGTTCAATCCCCAATAAAGGATGGATGCCAGGCCGGGTATGCCACCCGTTGTGATGTGGTTAGGCAGCAGGAAGATGGCCCATCCCAAACTGCCAATGAACATGGCGATAGTAAGTAATACTAGGTCTTTTAGTAGCGAGTATTTTTTTAACGTCAACATATAGTGATTTTTTATGCGACAAAGATACACAATAATCACGAAAAAAGAAACTTGCTTAAAAAAAAAATAAGAGGCTTGCGAAAGATTTTATTATGTATGCCTAGAGTGTCACGTTTTTATTGGTTGTTTTTAAGAATAATTGCGTGTATGGCAATTATATAGGTGCTTTCGCCAGTTCGGGGTCAGTACTGGCGTAGTTAGTAAGTTTTGTGTTGATGAACTTTTGAGTTTATAAACCAGTGAGTTTATTTATGCTGTAATACACTTAATTTGTAGAAGTATTAAACGTCAAAACGATCTCGTCTAATAAAGTCAGAATAAAGATGTTTTTAAGGAAAAAATGACTAATTTGCTTATTTTACGCCTATAAAACATTAAAAATATAACTTTAAAAGACTTGTTTCAGAGTTTTTTAATACCTTTGTATGCGAGTTATTTAGGATTAGAAGAACGACGGTTTTATTTAAATTCAAAGGAAGTGATTGCCGCAAGCAAATCCGTTTAGAGAAACCCAAAACTCTCTTCAGAGTCTTTATCTAAGAGGGCGCATCATTAACACATTTTGATAACGGTTACGCATTCAACATTTTAATGTATAATAGATTTTATTCAGGTTTTATGAAACAGCGATACGTATTACTGATAGTGCTCTTTACTATCTGCACACTCGGTGCATTCGCACAACAAACAGTTACAGGTTATGTTTTCACGGCCGACAACCGTGAACCCATTTTGGGGGCAACGGTGATGGCCACCGGCACAAAAATTGGTGCTGCAACCGACATTAACGGCAAGTTTACATTAACAAACGTGCCCAATACTGCCCGAAGCGTGGTGGTATCATATGTGGGAATGAAATCGCAAACAGTGACCATCAAGCCCAATATGAACATCTATCTCGAACCCGACGCACGTTCGCTAGACGAGGTTGTGGTGCAGGTGGCCTATGGTTCGGCCAAAAAATCTACGCTTACAGGTGCCGTTTCGCAGGTTGGCACCGAGCATATCGAGTCGCGTCCTGTTTCCAGTGTAACCTCTGCGTTAGAAGGAACAACATCGGGCGTGCAAATAAACAGCACTTACGGTCAACCGGGAAGTAATCCCGCCGTGCGCATTCGTGGTTTCGGAACCGTGAACGGCAGTTCCGCCCCGCTGTATGTGCTGGATGGCGTACCCTTTTCAGGCGACATATTTGAACTGAACCCTGCCGACATCGAGAGTATGACGGTGTTGAAGGATGCCGCATCGAGCGCACTTTACGGCAACCGTGCGTCTAACGGTGTGATACTTATCACCACCAAAAAGGGCAAAAGCAACAAATTGTCTGTTAACCTCCGCGTTAGTCAGGGCACATATACGCGTGGCATTCCCGAATACAAGCTGCTTAGCCCACAGGAATTTATGGAAGTGAGTTGGCAAAACCTGCGCAACTCGCGTATGACCGATAAAAAGGTGACGGCTGCCAAGGCAGGCGAGTATGCCACGAAGAATCTCATTGCCGATGCGTTGTACCTCAACATCTTTAATAAGGCCAACGATGCCCTATTCGACGCTAACGGAAAACTGGTGGCCGATGCGCAAATCCTGCCAGGATATGCAGATGACCTCGACTGGTACGATGCTACCATACGTCGAGGCGCACGACAAGAGTACAGTCTCAGTGCCAACGCCGCTGGCGATAAGAGTGATTACTACTTCTCGGTGGGCTATCTTAAAGAGAACGGCTACGTTGTGGGCTCCGACTTCAAGCGACTCACGGGTCGTGCCAACATGAACTTGCGCCCAAAGAAATGGTTTACAACAGGGTTTAGCCTCAATGGCTCATATCAAAAAAGCAACTTGGCCGACAATGGGTCGGGTAGTTTCAAAAACCCCTTCATGTATAGCCGCACCATTGCGCCCATCTATCCTGTGCATTTGCACAATGCCGACGGTTCGTACCGCTTGGATGCACTGGGCAACTTGCAGTACGACCCAGGTAGCTACACCAACGACAACGGAGATGTGGTGCTTACCCGAAATCAATTTGGCGACCGCCACGTGGCTTGGGAGAACGAATTGGATAAAGACAGAATAGTGCGCAACACGCTTGAAGCTACGTTTTACACCGAGTTTAAGTTCTTAAAGGACTTTACCTTTACCCTGAAAGGGCAAACCAGCATGCGTAACAACGTAAATGATACTTTCGACAACCCCACCATCGGTAATGGTAAGGGTAATAACGGACGCGCTTCTCAAAGCCTTAACCGATACAGGGAATACAACTTCCAGCAACAGCTAAACTGGAACCGCGAGTTCGACAAGCATACCGTTAGTGCCTTGCTGGGTCACGAAAACTATTATTGGTATCATAAATACGCTCACGGACGCAAGTCCAACATCAAAGTCCCTGGGCAAGACAACTTCTCTAACTTCAGTGCCATCATTTCGCTTAGCGGTTACGAAGAAGACTATGCCACGGAAAGCTATTTGGGGCGCGTGCGCTATAACTACGACGACAAGTACACGGCAGAAGTTTCTTTTCGCCGCGATGGTTCTTCGCGTTTTGCAAAAGCAGTGCGTTGGGGTAACTTCGGCAGCGTGGGTGCTAGCTGGATGGTGTCGCGCGAAGACTTCATGAAGCCCGTGAAATGGGTGAATAGCCTGAAACTTCGTGCCGACTATGGGCTTGTTGGTAACGATGCTGGATCGGGCTTGTACTCCTATCTAACAGTCTATGGGGCTGCCCAAAACAACAACAAAGGCGCATTCTATCTCACCCAACTAGGCAACGATGAACTGAAATGGGAAACGGGTGCATCGTTTGGCTTTGGTGTAGACGCGCGACTGTTCGACAGATGGAATCTCAGTGTTGAATATTTCAACCGTCGTAACCGCGACTTGCTCTTCAATGTCTACATGCCACAGTCGGCAGGAGCCACCGATTCAGACGCATCCTTGCCTTCGATAACACGAAATCTAGGAACAATTGAGAACCAAGGTTTCGAGATAAACACCGATGTAGACATCTATAAGAACAAGAATTGGACGGTAAATTTCGCTACTAATGCCTCGTTTGTCAAAAATAAGGTTATCTCTTTGCCCGAACAAAACAAGGACGGCATTCTCTCTGGTGCTTACAAAATTGTGGAGGGACGCAGCCGTTACGAGTTCTATACCTATACCTTTGTGGGTGTAGACCAGCTTACGGGTAACTCGCTCTATAAGGTTAACACCGAGAACAACCACTATACCCGCTCAGACGGAACCGTAGTTGGCAACACAAGTGGCACAGACATCACCGCTAACGTTACCGAGATAAACGGCGAATACTTCGTAAAAGGCACTACATATGCGCAACGCGAGTTTCATGGCTCGGCTATTCCCAAGATGTATGGTAGCTTTACCACCACGGTGAGGTGGAAGTCGCTGGCATTCTCTGCCCTTTGCACCTACGCCTTGGGCGGTAAGGTGTACGACAGCACGTACTCGTCGCTGATGTCTACCAGCACCGGTCCGACCAATTACAGTGCCGACATTCTCAACTCGTGGCGCGAAGCCCCCGTGGGAATGACCGCTACCTCGACCGATCGTATTTGGTATGGTGGCATACCGCAGATAAACAGCAGTACCAACAAAGATAACAATGCCGTTTCTTCGCGCTGGATAACCAATGGAAACTACTTCGTTGTGAAGAACGTCAACCTAAGTTACCAGCTACCTCAGAAGTGGGTGCGCGCCATCGACCTCGACAATGTGCGTCTAAGCTTCTCTGCCGAGAACCTACTTTCACTTTCTTCGCGTCGTGGGCTAAATCCACAACAGGCTTTTAGCGGTATGCTCGACAACTATGCCGTAACGCCACGCGTGTTCATCGTGGGTCTCGAAGTTAAGTTCTAGTTCATTTCCTCCATATAAAAAACAATTCGTATGAAAGCTACATTATTATATATTTACGCCCTTTTAGCAGCACTTACATTGGGTGCTTGCAGCGACAATTACCTCGATACCGAGAGTAATGATGCTGAAAAACGACTGATTCTCTCTAACACAAGCAACATCGCTATGGCTGTTAACGGCCTTAGTAAAATGATGAGTACCCAGTATCTGTCTAGTCAGGGAATGAACGGCGAGGGCGCAATACTTACCCTATACGGCAACTATCATGGAAACGATTTCCAAAAATGCGACCTTACAGGATGGGTACAGATGACCAACCTCGACTTCGTTGAAAACTCCACCAGCATATACGACTATTATCCTTGGTATTATTACTACAAGATTTTGGGCAATGCCAATGCCATTATCAACAATGTTGATGCGGCGACAGGTCCCGACAACGAGAAACGTTTCCTCAAAGCGCAGGCGTTAACATTCCGCGCCTACTGTTTCTTCCGTCTGTCGCAACTCTATTCCAAGCGTTGGGCCGACAGCAACAACGGGGCTAGTAGGGGCGTTGTGCTGCGTTTAGACGAGAGTACGGGCGACATGGCCGTATCTACATTGGCAGAAACCTATGCGCGCATATATCAAGACCTCGACGATGCCTTGGCACTTTACGCCGAATCTAAGCTTAATAGAGACGAAGACGAGAACTATGCCGTAAATGCAGATGTGGCCCATGCCATCTATGCAAGGGCTGCCCTAACGCGTGAAGACTGGGCCGTGGCGGCCAGCCATGCTGCATCTGCACGTGCTAACTACACTTTGATGAACAACGCCCAATACGTTAACGGTGGTTTTAACGCGCCCAATAAAGAATGGATTTGGAGTGTTTACAGCAATGCGCAAGAAACGTTGTATTTTTACCAGTTCTTCGCCAATCAGGGAAGTAATTCTAATGCCGCACTCGCGCGTAACTATCCTTGTGCCATCAGCAAGGAACTGTACGACTCTATCCCCACCACCGATGTGCGCCGCGCTATGTTCCTCAATCCCGACACAATGACCTTTAACACGTCAAGTGGGCTTGCTGGTAAATGGATGACCGCCTATGCAAAGCGCGCTTATAAAAAGAAATTATACAGCACGAGCCGCATCTATGCCTATATGCAATTTAAGATGCAGGCCGTAAGTAATCCTGGCGTGGGCGAAATTCCCCTGTTCCGCGCTGCCGAAATGTATCTTACCGAGGCCGAGGCCAATTGCCATCTTGGTAAAGATGCCGAAGCGCAAGCCTTGCTTGTGGCTCTGAACAAAACTTCGGAACGCGACGCGGCATATACTTGCACCAAGACGGGCGACGAACTGTTGGCCGAAGTGCGCCGCTATCGTCGTATCGAGCTATGGGGCGAGGGCTTTGACTGGTTCGACTATAAACGTTGGAACTTGCCTATCGTAAGGCGTTCGTTTGCTGATGGTGGCAGTTTCCACTCTGCTTTCGCCGTTACCATTAAACCCAACGAGAAAAATAATTGGACGTGGGTTATTCCTAGTCGTGAAACAGATTACAATAAGCTTATTACTTCTAATAAAGAATGATAAAGTTGCCTCACCCCTCCCCTACGAAAGAATGGGAGAGGGTGAGGCTATTTAAATATTAAAAGTCAAGACGATTTCTTAATGTTTTCCAATATATTTACTCTCGACTATCTATTACGTCAGTTCAGGATAAGTTATGATATGGTCTTACTTTTTTGATTGACCCTTTCTTTGGGTTTAGTGCACTACGCATTCAAGAAAATATTAGTTGATGTGTGTTCAACAATACATATAGTCTAAACAGCTCTAGCGATACAGGTTTGGGTTTAGGCTTACTTTTCCTAGGTAGAACACCTTGTTGACAGGCCATATCCAGCCACTTGAAAAACTTAAAGTAGGTGAACGAAAGATATGAGTTTAAAAGGATACATTCTAAATAATAAAAATAAGGTTATTAACAAAAAAAATATCAAAAAAAAGAAACGTAAAATAATGTCTCTTTAGAAAATTTCTCTTATCTTTGCATGCGAGAAGTTCACCACGTTGATAAAACGATACGCTTTTCATATAGCCCTAATCAGGAGGTAAGGCGCATCGGTATAGTACTCCAAGCGTCTATGCATTTGGCGCGAAACAACCTCTTGCAGCTTTGATGCTGCCATGTTGAGCATATTGTTAGTGTCTGCAACCTGATAGAAATAAAAATAAAACTTATTAATAACTTAATTTTTACATTATGGACATTATTGGAAATTACAAAGAAGTCTTAACCAAGAAGTACGCACAATTTAACGGTCGTGCCGGTCGTGCAGAGTTCTGGCAATTTGTTCTTGTTAACATCGCCATTACTTTTGTTTTGTACATCCTTATGTTTATCGTTGCACTCACAGGCGTTAAAGCTTTGTCTATGGTTTTCTCGCTGTTGATGGGAGCCTTTGGCTTGGCAACGATTGTTCCTAGTATTGCTGTAGGCGTTCGTCGTATGCACGACCTTGGCAAGGATGGGGTTTGGATTTGCGTTAACTTTATTCCTTTCATTGGTGGTATCTGGTACATCGTGCTGTGTGCTACCGAAGGCGAACGTACCGCAAACCGTTTTGGCGAGCCTCAAATTTAAAACTGCAAACAATAATTGGCGTTGTAAATGCTATATAAACCAATTAGCAGCGCAGCGCTAGAAGCATACTTAATAATGCAACCTCTTGCTATGTTTTTCATTGCATCAATGCAGTGTACAACAAGCAAGAGGTTGCTTTTTCTATTTAAGCTTGGTGTCTAGGGGGTGTATAGCTATGAACGGATGGATTTCAAGACGCCATATAGAGGTAAAAATAGACTTTGTGGGTCATAATTGTATAGCTAACTCAATTTTGTATTTCGTAAAACAAACATGATTTTTCGGGCATCAGGTTAGATAGTACACTTTGATATTTGGAACTTTTTAGTATCTTTGCAAAATAAGAAAACATCTGAAAATAAACGAGTTAA
>ERZ773027.1793-NODE-1793-length-11051-cov-7.068116_pt1 | contig 11051 bp, 9 predicted proteins | sample MGYA00511032_ERZ773027 | MGnify/ENA primary metagenome ERZ773027 (study PRJEB29015, sample SAMEA2738138) | human oral metagenome | biome: human oral; feature: human-associated habitat; material: saliva | place: China | collected 2190 ... | reverse complement strand
GTGCCAACCGTAACTACACCATGCGTGGCATGTACACTTATAATAGTGGTTTTAATGCCAAGGGGTGGGCTTTTAGTGGGAACCTCACTTATCGTTGGGCAAACCGTGGTTATGTAGAGGGCACATTCTATAATGCCTTATCTTATTTCATTGGTGTACAGAAACTGTTCGGTAACCACAGTCTTTCTTTCTCCACATGGGGCAATCCAACTGAGCGCTCTACACAGGGAGCAGCGACTGATGAAAGCTTCTGGATAGCCAATGATTACCAGTATAACCCTTATTGGGGCTATCAAGATGGGAAGAAACGAAACTCTCGTGTTGTCACAGACTTTGCTCCTACAGCCCTCTTGACATGGGATTGGAACATCAATAACAATACAAAATTAACGACAACCTTACTTGGGAAGTACAGCATGTATAAGAGTACGAAGCTCAATTATAATAATGCAGACAACCCACAACCAGATTATTATAAGGTGTTACCCAGCAACTTCTATGATGTATGGGGTAACATCTCACGCTTCAAGACCCCACAGGCTTTGGCCGATTGGCGCACTGCTTATGAATGGCTTTCAAGCAGTAAGGCACATCGCCAGATAGACTGGAACCGTTTGTATGAGGCTAACCGCGGTGCAAGTCAGCAGGGCGCAGATGCTATGTACTATGTACAAGCACGTCACAACAATAATCTTTATCTGACATTGGCTTCTACTTTAACGAAGAATCTGACAGAAAAGAGCGCCTGGAATCTTGGTTTCAATGTAGCTGGAAATAAGGGTTTTCATTATCAAACCATGGATGATATGCTGGGAGCAACGTCATTCCACAACGTAAATAACTATGCAATAGGTACGTTTGCAAAGAATTCAGATGCTGTTCAGTATGATCTTAATCACCCAAATGCACTTGTTGGCAAAGGCGATAAATTCGGTTATGATTATAATATCAATGTCCTTCGTACAAATCTCTGGACAAATTACGCCGAGACCTTTGGCATTTTACATTATAGTTTGGCTGCAAAAGTGGGCTATGATGGTATGAATAGAGATGGTAAAATGCGTAATGGCTTGTTTGCAAATAACTCATTTGGCAAGAGCAAGACAGCCAATTTCCTTTCTGGAGGCTTTAAGTTTGCGGGCTCAGTTGACATGAGTAATGGTAGTGTTTTGTCTCTTGGAGTGGGCTATGAAGCTAAGGCTCCCAACGCGTATGTAGCCTTTCAAGCTCCTGAAATGAATAATGATTTCGTGAAAGACCTAAAGAATGAGCTAATCTTTAGCAGCGAATTGAGTTATCAGTTCAGTACTTCTTGGTTGCATGCTAACTTGAGTGGTTACTATAGTCGCGTCAATAATGCGACCGAATGGACTTGTTTCTACTTCGATGATATTAATTCTTTCTCTTATAACTCACTCACTAAACTGAATAAAGTCTATTATGGTGTGGAGTTAGGAATGAAGTTTAAGCTCACCTCTTTCCTTGATTTAAAGGCTCTTGGCACGATAAGTGAGGCGAAGAATATAAGCAATGCACACGTTCGTTACCTTAATTCTACACAAGGAACTTATAATGATGACGAAGCCATTGTAAAGGGAATGCGAGAGAATGGCACTCCATTGACAGCAGCAAACCTTGGACTTAGCTTCCATCAGGCAGGCTGGTTTATAGACGTAAACGGTAATTATTACGACCGCATCTACTTGGGTTACTCACCTTATTACCGCTATGCATCTGCTCTGAAGGCTATAGGTGCGACCGATGCAAAGGGTAATTATATCGTCAGTCCACAGGATAAAGGTAAAGGAGGCTTTATGCTCGATGCAAGTATTGGTAAGAGTATTCGCTTGAAGAAAGGCACCTTGTCTTTCAACCTCATGGTAACAAACCTTTTGAACAACCAAAAGATTATCACAGGTGGATATGAACAGAGTCGCAGTGACTATTCTATCAAGACGGATGGTACAACAAGTGACCGCACATATCGCTTCTCAAAGAATCCTAAATTGTACCATGTTTATGGCACAAATGGAATGTTGCAGGTAGCTTATAGATTCTAATGATATTAAAAGAAGATAGTATGAATAAGATAAGTTTTATAATATTGGCTCTGTTTTGCAGTGTTTTTACGAGCTGTATGAATGATGATTGGGACACTCCAAATGCCGAACATACACGCGGAAACGCTGCAATTAAAGAGACAAATGTATTGACTATTGCACAATTTAAAGCCAAATATGCCAGTACGTTAGCCTCTGCTTATGGTTATGTTCAAGTCACAGATGACGAGCAAATTAAAGCCGTTGTCACAGGGAATGATATAGAAGGTAATCTGTTTAGTCAGATTTCTCTCGACGATGGCACTGGAGCTATCATCATTGCGATTAGTGAAGGCGGCATTAATGGTTATCTTCCTGTTGGTACAGAGATACTCGTTAATCTCAAAGACCTATATATTGGCAACTACGGATACCAGCCACAGATAGGTACTCTCTATGAAAGTGCGAAGGGAGAAACCTCAGTTAGTCGTATGTCTCGCATGCGTTGGGATCAACATTTCACATATACTGGCCACAACAAGACTGTAACTCCTGTTGAGTTTGACCAGAGTAAGGTGGCTGATGCCGATTACTTAGCTGACAATTGCGGTAAGTTGATGACGTTGAAAGGCGTTTATTTCAAAGATGGTGGTAAGAAAGATTATGCCAATAAAAAGGATGTTGTCAACAATAACAGCTGTGAACGTGCGCTGAAAGGTATCAATGCTAATAATCTTGTCGTACGAACAAGCACCTATGCAGACTTTGCTGCCGACACCTTACCTGTTAGTAAGGTGAATATTACGGGTGTTTTCACGCGCTATAACAATAAGTGGCAGGTGATCATTCGGTCGGCAAAAGATGTTGAATACGTACAATAAATTAAACAATAAGACTCAAAATTATACATTTAATTATGAAAAAGATTTTATATTCTTTATTTGCTTTGGCTGTGTCAGCCATGACTTTTGTGAGTTGTTCGGATGTCCCCGAGCCCTATGATAACCCAAATAATGGTAAGCAAACTACTAAACCAGAAGTTGTTGGCACGCCATCGGGTAGTGGAACTCAGGCTGAACCTTACAATGTTGCAGCTGCAATGCAACTCATTAAGGCTGCAAAGGCTGATGAAAATACAGCTCCTATGTACGTAAAGGGTACGATTGTAGAGATTAAAGACAATGGAAATAATAAGTTTGGCAATGCCACTTACTACATTGCTGATAGCAAAGATGCCACTCAAAAGCTTATGATTTTCCAAAGTTTATACTTGGGTAACAAGAAGTTTACTACTGGAACAGAACTTAAAGAGGGTGATGAGGTTGTTGTTTATGGCCCATTTGTGAACTATAAGGGCAACACTCCAGAGACTGCCGGCAAGGGTGCCACCTATATATATTCACTCAATGGCAAGACAGCAGGCAACACAACACCAGCTGTTTCCGATAATTCTGCAAGCAATCCTTACTCTGTTGACAAGGCCTTGGAACTCATTTCTACAGGAAAAGCAACTGAAAACGAGGTTTATGTAAAGGGAGTTATCACCAAAGTTGAATATTATAATACCAAGTTTAGCAGCCTCACCTATTATATATCTGACAATGGTCAGCCTGGAAAAGAACTCCAAATCTTTAGCGGAAAGAGCTTTAATGGCGCTAAATTCAGTGGAAAGAGTGACCTGCAAGTAGGCCAAACTGTTGTTGTTCAGGGTGTGATTAAGGCATACACCAATAGTAAGACTGGTGCGGTTACTAATGAAATGGATAAGGAAAACAAGTTGGTTTCTGTTAATGGAAAGACTGAACTGCAGCCTGGAACAACGACAACGCCAGCCACTCCAGCTACAAATGGCAGCCTAAAGATTGATGGAACAACGGTTACTTTGACTAATTCTGCAGTTACAGCAGGCACTGAAACGGTGACACTTGACTTGAATGCAGCTAATCTTTCGGATAATCAGAAGGAGATGACCGTAACATTTAGCGATGGCTCGAAAGTTGTTTTTGAAGGCAATGGCGAACAAAATGTTCCCGTGTTTATGAGTAAGAGTAAGGGTGTTCGTGTCTATAAGAACAATAAGATGACTTTTGAAGGCAAGAAAGCCATTGCAAAGATTGTCTTCACTTGCGACACTTACAAAGGTGATAAATATGTAGGTAATGCAGAAGCGACCATTACTTTCGAAGGCAAGAAAGCTGTTTATACCAATGTTTTCAATGGAACCACAGGTGGAGGTGTACAGCTTCGTGTGCAAACCATAACCATAACTTACGCTAACTAAGGCTTCTAAAAAGCTTTAAATAATTTGGCAGGCTGCGAAGTTTTCATTAACTTTGCAGCCTGTTACATAGGAAAAGAATTATAAACTATAATATTAAACGAAATGAAAAAAGGTATTCACCCAGAAAACTATCGCCCCGTCGTATTCAAAGATATGTCCAACGGCGATATGTTCCTTTCACAATCTACGTGCAAAACCAATGACACTGTAGAGTTTGAAGGCGAAACTTACCCTGTGGTAAAGATTGAAATCTCAAGCACTTCTCACCCATTTTATACAGGTAAGAGCAAGCTTGTTGATACTGCAGGTCGCGTTGACCGCTTCATGAACCGCTACGGTAAGTTGAAGAAGTAAATATATCCTTTTCAAAGTATATATTCAAATTGAGAGTGCGTTCAAACGTAGTTGCATATACGTTTGAACGCATTTTTTTGCACAAAAAACTAATATAATGAGATTGTATCGTTCTTTTTTTCTTCTCTTTTCAGTTGTTTTTGCTTTTACTTCGTGTGGAACTGATCATGAAAATGACATCAATAATGGTGGTGGAAAGGCATCCGAAGTAAACGAAAACCGCAATGTTCTCACTATTGGAAGGCCTGCAGAAGTCACTCGTTTGGAGTTTCCTAAGCTGAAAGGAGGTACGAGTGAAGTTATTGTTCATAGCACTTCGGCTTATGGAATGACCTATGCCTTGCCATTGCTGGTGAAAGCAATAGCACCTATGCTTGGCATAAAGCGTATGACAGGCTTTGCACATTTTGATATGGTCAGTGTTGTTGCAAATGCATCTTTTTTGATTTTTCAGATCCTCATAGGAGCCTTTGTTATATGGCGCTTACTTATTTTATTAGGTGGTAGTGGTACATATAGAGGGGTTATGTGCAATTATATATATGGATTAGCCTATACGAATGCACTTCGTACAGTTGTAATGGTGTTTGTTCATATTCTTGGTCTTATTTTATTTGCCATATCACAGCAAAAATACGTAGCGGATATAGCGTATTTAGTTACTATGTTTAGTCAGTATTATGCTGTATTTATCTGTGCTCAACTTATGCGACGCTATGTAGGTCTTGGCATTGTTAAGACCTATATTGTAATGTTCATTGTAGCCTTACTGTCCGTATCCGTTTTACCTCAATGGATTCGGGTTTTCCATACTTTGGTCAAGTAAACAGCTTTAATATAGCTCTATATAACCGTAAGATGAAAGTCTTGCGGTTTTTTATGTTTTAATTTATATTAAAATTAATTATATATAATTTAAATCTTGAAATTTATGTTATAATTAACTTTAGAGTGTAGTTGAGAGCGGAGTTAGTTATGGATACGACATTTTTACGAGAGCTATCCCTATTGGTGCGTTCACCAAAGAAGGGGATAGATGAAATTTTCTGGTTTGGTACTTTAGAGAAGGGTATCAAAGCGGGGATCGCCGGTTGGTGCGCTACCCATATATTAGGCTTTGCCTTAGGTATTGTATTATTACCTTTGGTCGCCGCTTTTGGAGGCTTTTTATTAGGCTTTATACCTGCCGTATATGGTATATTTTCCATCTTACGTGAGGTCATTGGTCTTGGCATGTATTGGTTTGTAGGTAGTTTTATTTTGTGGAAACTACTGAGTGTACTACTTGATCGAGAGTTTGACTTCAAACAAGTATTAATGGGAACAGCTTATATCGAAGGATATACAGGGGCATTGGGCTTAGCATTAATCTTAGTGTCTATTATTTGTATTTACCTTGCCCCTATTTTGATGGTCCTTTTAGTTCCATTGGGGTTAGCTTACGTGGGGGCCGTTATTTACGTTGCCGTTATGCTTTTATCTCGTCTTATGAACGTAGAGCCTCTTACAGTAGGGGCCGTTTATGTGGTCTTATTTATTATCAACCTTTTATATAACTGGATTATGCGTATACTCTTTGCGTAAATAGAATGAGTAAGTGTAATAAAACCTCCTAGTATTAGCTAGGAGGTTTTATTATGTCTTTATCTCTATTAGGTTAAGCAAGCTTATGCTTACATTGATGCTAATAGCTATGCTTATAGTAATGCCTATATATTGTTATATATTAGCTTCCTATTGGAGTGTTTCATAATGTTGTAATAATAGCTCTACATTGTCTTCGTCGTATTCGATTTGTTGTGACCATCGAGCAATTTGTTTTAGTGTCTTACCTTCTATGGCGCTGGTCATAAGCATGTATTCAGTGCCATCCTTCGCATAATCAATGATAGATTCTAAGGAATAGTCTGCTAACATATCGATTTGGCGATACAAGATATATTGGTAGACCTTATTAAAAATGCTCATATCTTGTTGATGTACATAACTTGTAACAGAGGTAACGACCTGGTCTATATCCTTAGACAATGCATTGACTTGTGTAGTCCAGGCCTCATCTATAGGTTCCGTAGTCTTGTAGAGATCTAATAGCTGTTTATAATATTCTCCGCTAGGGCTTGGTGTATATTGGAATAGAGCAGGCTCTAAATCAAAGGCTAATAGTTGAAACACATTTTCTAGCTTTAGACGCTCATGAGGACCAAATTCATTGTCGTCATCTTCAATGGTAAATACTAACTCTCGATTAGTACCGTCTTTTGCTAGTAGTTCCACGGATGCTTCACAGGATAAACCAACACCACATAGTTCTAGATCTTCAATGTATTTATAAAATCGAGGGTGCATATGACAGGTGTCGCAAAGGCCTTCTTCGCCTAATTCGAGCACTACTTTGCAAAGCCCTTTTTCATTGAGTAAAGGGCACATAGGTTGTTCTTTAGAGAATACGAAATGGCTGCCTTCCTTATCAATGGTAATCGCTTGGCGCAAGCTTTCACCAAGAGGTCCCGTCATAGTGTGATAACGCTCAGCCGTCGGTTCATCGATATCGATGGTCCAAAGCTGGCAGCATGTATTTTCACAGCGATCAGCTTTGCACTGAAATTCGTGATATATTGTCGGATAAATTGAAATCATAGTCAGCTCACTTGTAGTTACAAAAATTATTCTACGTGCATTGTATCATAGGGCGCAGGTCCATGCACTAATATTATAAATAAAGATTCATAAAGCTTATTGATTTAGTGTATAATTGTATATATACTATATGGTCCTGTTTGAGAGATGGAGGAGCCTATGAAATCATTACTTATAAAAGGTAGCCTTGTATTGGCGTTAGCCGCAGTGTTTGGTATGCCTAACGCGAGTGCCGCCCCTTTAGTAGCCGTAGAGCCAACTGTTGCAGTTGTTGATGGAAATCATGCGGCAATTGTAGGTGCGAATGGTTTATTAAATGCATTCATTCAAAATCATCCTAACGCGGTTATTACGGAGATTGCCTTTGATGCTGACGGTGGTCAAATCAAGTATGACGTAGAAGGCGTTGATGAAAGCGGCAAGTATGAGTTAACTTATATTTACGCAACGAATCAAATCTTTGAAAAACGTGAAGGTGATTATCATAAATCCTTAAAGAAAACATCTTTTGATCCTCGTGAGATTTTGCCTCCAGCTGCAGTAGTTAATTTTGCTTATGCTCAAACACAAGGAAAAGCTACAAGCCTTAATAAATGGTCTGTACATCATGAAAAAGGTAAGATTATTTACAAAGTTACCTTTGGTACCGAAGGTAATAAAGAAGTTGATGTACGCATTGATGCTATAAATGGTACATTGCTTTCTGTTAAATTTGATAACTAATGTATGATTGACTAGTAATTATAGCTTAATAATTCCTAGTTAATTAATTTTGAATATAATAATTAAATGCCTCAATACTAGTTTTTTCATAGAAAATTGCTAGCATTGGGGCTTTTTTTGTGAAAGTTTACTCATGAATGTAAATCTAAAGATAATGAGATTTGCTGTTGTATGCCGTTCGTCCTTTATACATGGGATGGATGGCAATTGATATGGTATTCATAGAATATTTAAATGGAAATCGGAAACTAGGGAATTTCATTTTAAATATATGCAAATTCATTTTAGACTCACTACAAAATAGGCTTTTCAGTATGGCTCTACATTTTTATTTCATCGACTATCGATAGTATGTGTACCAGTCCAAGGACGAAACTCAAATATATCGGATTTTCCAGACTATATATCTACAGTCCACGCTAGATATATGTTTTGGAACTATAACGATGACACCGAGTTGGTTAAAATATATATGCGTGAGATTGCATATATATGAATTATCAAGGAGGATATTATGAAAAAATCTATTCTTAAAAGCAGTATTGCTTTAGCAGTAGCCGGCGTATTCGGTGCTACTATAGCAGTAACAGCTGCGGAACAAGCAGCTCCAGTACCTGTAGCACAAGAAGTAGCAGTAACAGCAGCACCTGTAGCACAACCTGTTGCAGAACAAGTAGTTCCTGTAATTGAAGTGGCTCCAGTGGCTAAAGCTGAGGTTGCTCCAGTAGTTCCAACAGCAGCAGTTACTCCAGCACAACTTGCTCAAGATACTACACCAGTTCCAACTGCTACTCAAGATATTAAAACTCCAGTAGCTCAAGAAACTGTAGTTCCTGCAGCAGCTAATCCTGCAGCAGCAGTTCCTACTATTGAAACAGCAGCTGTAGCAAAAGCTCCTAGTGAAACTAAAGTAGTACGCGTTGGTGATAAAAAAACAGAGCCTTCTGCAAAAGCTGAAAAAGCAGTAAAAAACAATAATAAAGCGCATGCAGACAAAGCTCCTAAAGCAAAAGCTGTAAAAGAAGAGAAAAAAGCTGATAAAAAAGAAACTACAAAAGAGGAAAAAAAACTCTAAAAGTATAAAATCACAATCTAGCACAACAAGTCAGCCCACAGGCGTAGTCGATCAAAATAGTATTTTCGTAATTGGTGCTAATTATTTAATCGACCAGTTCGAAACTAAATTTGGTGACTCTAAGATTACGAATGTATCCTTTAAAGCAGCAGATAAAACTGCTATCTATGAAGTAGCTGGGTTCAATGCCAATGGTGCTCATTCTTTGACCCTTGATGTAGCGACAGGCAATGTAACTGAAGGTACTCCTAAAGCGTATGATGCATCTATGGAAGCTAGTACTATTGATGCTGGGACTGTGTTACCTCCACATGTGGCGATCAATGCAGCCTTCGCACAGACTGGCAACGTAGCTACTGGTATTAACTCTTGGTCTGTAACCAATCAAAATGGTACACCTGTATACAACGTAGAGTTCCATGATGCACAAAATAAACCTGTATCCATCGTATTAGATGCAAAAACAGGTATGGCAGTAAAATAAGTAAAACCTTATTCCTATACCACTGTAAAGCAAACCCTTTTAACACGAACACTAAACACCCAAAACTATACACACAACACATAAATACACTTACACACACATACACAATACACACAATACACACAATAAACAATTACACACACGCAGCCCTCTGGATTGGATAGACAAACATTGACTCTCTCCTATGCCGTCTGTCGTTCAGAGGGCCCCTTATGCATTGTGGTTCCCTCCCAATCATAAGATTATATACTTGGTATATAATACTCTCTCTCACAATAAGAACGTAACTGCTTTACAGTACGCTAGGTATAGGGGAGCAGGAAAGCCCGTAATGCATGTAGACCGCTGCATGTGTTACGGGCTTTTTTCGTAGGATAATTTTATATTACACGGAAGATATACGATATAAGATAAACATTACAAGATATAAGATAAAGATTACACGATATAAGATATAAGCTTATGAGCTCTTACGAATTGCAAAAAGAGCAGATGTTTACTTTCATCTGCTCTTTTGTTATAGGGTTAACTCCTTAAAAAGGAGTCAATATTTAATTGTATAGTGAAAATAACTTTATATATATTGGCGAGGTACGCGCTCAGAGAAGCCACAGAAAATCTCGTAAGGAATTGTAGAAGCAAGGGCGGCAATCTCAAGTGCGGAGATGCTTTCATGGCCTTGGGACCCTAAGAGAACAACCTTGTCACCAGGTTTCACCGTAATTGTATCTGGAACGGCTACCATGAATTGGTCCATACAGATGCGGCCTACTACAGGGCAGCGTGTACCATGGATCAACACGGTACCTCGATTAGATAAGCTACGAGGATATCCGTCAGCATAGCCTACAGGAATTGTAGCAATCGTCATAGGCTCAGGCGTTACATACGTAGAGCCATAGCCGATGCCTTCGCCTGCCGGAACTTGTTGGACGTGAACGACTTCGCTGTGGAAGGATAGGACCGGTTTTAAGCCCAAGCGATTTGGCACATCTAAAGACGGCATAATACCGTATTGAATGATACCAGGGCGAGCGTCGGTGAATAAACTATCTTTTACCGATAATAATCCTGCACTATTGGCAAGGGAGAAGCGATAATCTGCATCAGGTCGGAACGCTTTGATTTCATCTACCATGCGATGGAATTTCATAGCTTGGTTATGAGCGTGTGTTTGATCTGCAGCGTCCGCATTACTCATATGAGAAAAGAAGCCGTCTACTTCAAGATTTTCGTAGGATTCAACGCGTTGGATAAACTCTACAGCATCCTCGGGTTTAATGCCAATACGATGCATGCCCGTATCAACAGCGACAGCAACGCGAATAATCATATCGTGGTTGTCTGCTACTTTATCGAGGGCCTCTAAATCGGTAGATTCACATACAGCAGGGATGGAATTGGTGTCTGCTACAAGCTCAAAGGACTGAGGTCTAGTGAGGCCTAATAGATAAATTG
>ERZ773027.1788-NODE-1788-length-11069-cov-6.159343_pt1 | contig 11069 bp, 7 predicted proteins | sample MGYA00511032_ERZ773027 | MGnify/ENA primary metagenome ERZ773027 (study PRJEB29015, sample SAMEA2738138) | human oral metagenome | biome: human oral; feature: human-associated habitat; material: saliva | place: China | collected 2190 ... | reverse complement strand
AATTGAGAGGCTAGGACTTTTGTCCTAGCCTCTTTTAAGAAATTTTTTCCTCACTGAGGAAGCTTAAGCATGCTCCTCTTTCCATCTTTTTCTAATGATAAGGAGACTCACAAATGCGACAATAGACAGTAGGGCACCGATCAAGCTGCCTCTGGTTTTGAAGACAAACTCGACCTTATGTTTCCCTTTGGTGATTGGGAAAGATAGGAAGCTATTCCAGGCTCTTTCGGTCGTGACGGATTGACCGTCCACCTTCACCTGCCAGCCGGCACTGTATGGGATGGAGGTCATCATGACATCACTATCATCCGTAATGGTGACATCGCCCTCGATATGAGTATTACTGAACTTGGTCACCTTCAGACCCTGCTGCTTGCGCTTCTCAAGTACTTCTTGGATCTGATCCAGCTCAGCACGATAGACACCCGCCTGACTCATGTCGATGGTATCCGTTCTAAAGCGGAACTCAATCACCGACTCTTGATTTTCGGTCATGTCCGTCAACTGCCAGATTTGCCTTTGGGTAAAGGTCTTACTATTTGGTAGCCATTTATTGTTGACCAAGACAGAATAATCTTGCTTAGGAATCAAGGACGCCGGCACAAAGAAGTAATAGGTATTGTTGGAACGTGGAATGACCTTATAACGGATAATGCCTTCTTTAGAAGAATCTGCCCGTCGATAGATGGCCTCTCCTGTCTCCTTGTTGACCGTTTCTTCTATTAAATTCTCCGTTTCAATCCCAGTAAAGGCCAAGGGTTTGAAATACTCTACATAATCGCCTGTATTCTTTTGATGTCCTTCCATAGAGTTCAAGATAATGTTTTGATTGGCAAAAGCATTGTTGGCCCCAAACTGAATGTTCTTCACAAGGGAATTAGTCCCATAGGCCAAAGGGAAGGAATGAGGGTTTTTATAGACGACAAAGCGATTATCTTCATGGATCGTCTCTGTATAGTAACGGCCCATGTCAAAGCGGTTGGTAAAGCGATAGAAATACATCTTTTCTGGATGTGCTTCCATCTCTTTTGGATCGAACTCCTTGGCATGCATGTAATAGCGAACACCGTACAAGGCATCCGTCAAAGGCGTCCCATTGGTGTACTCTGTGGCTGCATTGACCCCTAGATCCCCCATGTAAGCAAAGTGGTCCATGGTTGACCGTTCTAAACTCGAGCTGAAGGTACTTAAGCCCGGATAAGATACCAAGGATGGGACCGTTCGAGAATAGGCAAAGTCGGTCGCAATACGGTAAAACTTCTCATCCGCATCAGCCTGGACTTTGTCCGTCACACGCTTGACCGAGACAGCAGCATCTGCAAATTTATGGACACTGTCATAGCCTAAGGTCACCTGAGAGAGATAGGCATTGTAGCCCAGCTCAAAGAAGGTCAAAGCTGATAAGATCACGACTGACAAGCGGGACCATTTTTGGTTCAAGACCAGAAGGACAAGCAAGTACATCAGAACGGTGATACCAACTTGGGACAACAAATAGCCTGCTTTTAAAAGGATGAGGGCAAGGACAAGGAAGCCGGCCGTCCAGCCAATCCGAACGAGCTTTTCTTTCTGGCTCTTCTTGGACTTGTCCCAATAGCTGTAAAAGCCATAGGAGGCAACGACTAGGAGCGCCAACAAATGAAGGGCGGTAAAGCGGGTGATGTAACGGGTGACACCAGACGGTTGAAGCTTGGCAATGAAGCTATAGTTCTGCGAATAGACATAGACAACTGCCAACGCCAACACCAGACCAATCACTAGATTGGCGATGCGCGAAAGCACCATTTTTTCTTTCATCGCTTGGTAGGCCAGAATGAGCATAAAGAAAGAGAATAGCCAAGAGAAGCGGAAAAAGAAACCAGCTGGATTTTGTCCCATATGCCAAATCTTGCTGACAAATTCATTGACAAAGGAAATAAAGAAGACGAAGGTGACCAGACCGGCAGCCCATTTCTTGACTGTGACAACTTTTTTCGACAAGAAATAGGATACAAAGCCTAGTAACCCCAAGGCTCCGATATAGATATTGGGGAGGTTTGGCCCCGCGGACCAGCCTGAGGTGTTATCAAAGCCACCCACAACTAGCTTGGCAAAAATATCCAAGGGATTTATTTGAAAGGCCAATGAGAAGGTCATCCCTCCTCCGACCTGGCCCTTACTTTCGATAAGGTTGAAGAAGACCGGCAAGAGGATGACTGAGGCTAGTGCAATCCCGATAATCGAATAGATCACTGCCTGCAAGAGGGGGAGAGTCACGTTTCTTATTTTCTTCTTCCAATCTCCTTCGACCATCAGTCTTGGTGATACATAGTAGCAAGCATACAAGGCGATGAAAATGGAAATCATATAGCCCATATAAAATTGAAGCAAGACCGTCAAGCCTAAGGCAAAGGCATAGCGATAGGGAGCGCCTCCATCCAATAATTCTTCTAGGTAGACAATGACGATGGGAAGCATGATCATGGCATCGTAGAAAATGACATTCATCTGATAGGACACTAGCATCCCAGACAGGGCATAAGCCGTCGCAAAGAGGGGCACCAGCCACTTCCTAGACTCCAAGCCCTTATACCGCTTGACCAAGAGGAAGGCAAAGGCCATCCCAATAGCCCCATAACGGAGCCAAATGGTCAAGAAGACCGCAAACCCAAAGTACTTGAGGGGCGTCAAAATATAGATGATATTAAAAGGACTCATCAAATAGTAGCCGAGCACCCCTATCATATCTCCCCCCAGAGACTTGGTAAAGGAATAGCTCAAACTAGATAAATCTCCGGAGAGCACGGCATGTTTCAACAAGCCAAAGAAGCTGATGTATTGTTGACCAAAATCAACAGCCATCAAGCTTTTGTCTCCAAATGGAAAAGTCCCCATAAAAGCCCAAACGACCAGCATGATAGCCATTGGGAGCATGGCACTAAAAGCATACAGCAAGCCCTTGGGATTTCTCTTCCAAAGCTCTTGCCAAGGCTTGGTCCAAACAAACATTCTTCTATCTCCTATCTTCCTTATCCGATACTATCTTCTTTCGCCTTCTCAATATTGGTGTCTTCAATAATGAAGTGAGGGCGACGCTTCACTTCGTAATAAATCTTCCCGATATATTCTCCAAGAATTCCGATAAAGATTAGCTGCACTCCACTAAAGAGAATGATGGCCGCAATGGTGGTGAAATACCCACTCACATAATTCCCCGGAGCAAAGATATACTTCATCAACTCAAAAGCCAAGTAAAGAATAGCCAAGCCCAGACAGATAAAGCCAAACTGGATACAAACCCGAAGGGGACGGTCATTAAAAGAAATAATCCCTTGTATGGCATAGTTCATGGATTTCTTAAAGCCAAACTTACTCTTTCCAGCCTTGCGAAGTTCATTTTTATAAGGGATGACTTTCTCCTTGAAACCAATCCATTCATACAAACCTTTATTAAATCGATTGTATTCTGGCATGGAAACAAAAGCGTTGATAGCTTTGCGACTGAGAAGTCTGAGCTCAGATTTCCCATCCGTCAAATGGACATCCATCGAGCGGTTGGATAGGAAGTAAAAGAGACGAGCAAAACTGCTCCCCACAAAGGACTCACCATCACGAGTCCGCTGGCCACTGACGATATCGTAGCCTTCCTTGTAAGCCTCTAGAAAGAGAGGTATGAGATAGGGCGGATGTTGCAAATCACCATCCATGACCATGACCGCATCTCCCGTCGCATACTTAAAACCAGCCAAGATGCCGCTCTCCCGGCCAAAGTTTCGACTAAAGCGAATATATTTGACCCGATTATTGTCTCTGGCAATTCCTGCAATCAGCTCAAAGGTCCTGTCATTGCTCCCATCATCAATATAAAGGATTTCATAATCCGAAAGATCTTTCCCAAGCATGTCTTCCAACTGGGCCGAAATAGCTGCATGCGTCTGAGCTAGTACTAATTCCTCATTGAGTAGTGTAATGAGTATTGATAATTTCATCCTTTTTCTCCATCTATCGTTCTCCCAAAAAAGAGAGAGCTTTCGCTCTCTCCATCATACGGAAACTCTTTGTTTATTTATTAGAAATTTTACGTTTTAACACGATCGCACCGATGAGGACAATGACTCCTGAAATTACAAGACCAGTTGCCACGACTTCACCTGTACTTGGAAGAAGTTTCTTACGACCTCCACCCGTACCGCCGCCTGGCGCTGGCTCAGTCGTGTCACCAGTAGTTGACCCACCTGGAGTCGTTGTAGTGGTTGTTGGTCGTCTTTCACCAGTCGTAGTGGTTGGTTCCTCAGTTGTCGTGGTTGACGTAGTGGTTGGTCCCTCAGTTGTCGTTGTGGTTGAGGTGGTTGTTGAATCCTCTGTTGTCGTTGTGGTCGACGTTGTTGAAGGCTCCTCGGTTGTCGTGGTTGACGTTGTTGAAGGCTCCTCAGTCATCGTGGTTGACGTGGTCGTTGGTGCCACAGTTGTCGTGGTCGACGTAGTTGAAGGCTCCTCAGTTGTCGTAGTTGACGTTGTTGAAGGCTCCTCGGTTGTTGTCGTTGTAGTGGTTGTGCTTGTTGTGGTAGTTGTCGTTGTAGTGGTTGTTCGATCCCCACTACCGCTACCTGAAGCAGTTTCCAAACGTGTCAAGGCGTTGATTGAGCGAGACTTGTCAAAGTTGCTAGCTGACCATTCTAGGACATTGGCCACTTTACTTCCTTTAGGAAGCTCTGACTTCAACTCTGTTGTGTACTCAATGTACATAGCCCAGTTCCAGTTATCCCCAAAATTAATCGTGAATCCTGTAATATCGCCATCAGCATTTCGTGTAAATTCAGCTTTATTGCTAAAGTTATCAATTGGATCCAATTTAAGAAGAGCCGCTTCATTTGGAATCTTCTCTGGTTGAGTCGCATAACGAACTGCACGGAAGGAACTTTCTACCAAGACTTGTCCGCTGTCGCTGAAGTCATCCTTGATGACCATGTTGTTCAACTTGTCTTGAACCGCATTCAAGACAATACGCCATTTTATCCGCTTAGGATTTTCTGGATCTTGGTAACCATACTTCATTTCATAGTCACCAGCTTCACCATCGTCCTTGTTGTAGTTCAATGTGAAGTCAGTGCTACCAAATGTAAAGTAGTAAGTTCCCGTCTTTGGCAAGTTCGCTGCATTTGGACGAACATTGTACCTCAAGGTCATTACCTTATCTTTGTAATTCTCAGAGAAATAGTTTGTAAAGGTAATGGTCACCTTTTGCGTACTTGGATCGGTCACTGCATTGGCAATTACTTCACCATTTTCGTGTACAATTGGAAACTCTAGCTTGGTCACCAGGCCTAGTTCTTTTGGAAGATCTAGAACCAATGTGTCACCAGCATTGATCTGCTGTGAGTCAGGGAAACTAATCTCGTTTGTCGCCTCCATCGTTTGACCAGTAGTGATCTTCGTGTCGGCAGTTAACGGTTGGTTATCAACCTTAATTTCAGTTTTTATCGTATAACTGGTTACTTCAGTCGCAAAGACTGTCGTAAAAACTGTCAAGGATAAAACTAAAAGACTCATAAATGCTAAAACTCGCTTCACGCGTGCTTTTGTGGTCTGCATATTATGCTCCTTTATAAATTATTTGATTATTATTGTAACATATCTGTTTATAAATGCAAGATTTTTTAATTATTTTTCACTAATTGTTCAGTTTTTTGTCAATCCGATTTTACAGGAGAGTCAAAGCCTCTCAAACACCGAAACAAAGCCCATCGACAGCCTTTCAATTCACAACGAAAACCATCTTGATCTTCATCTTTTTCATTAAATTTTCACAAGCTTTTCCTAGTTTTTTCAGATGTTGCTTTCATCGCTCCGAGAATAAAAGTAAGCAACCTATATAAAAAGGCAGTAGCTACTATGTACTACTGCCTCTATAATTGTTCATTATGAAAAAATATCGCACAGCATATGTTTATTGCTTCTGATCAAATAGACAAGGTAGCCACCTTTTTTACTTCGCCTTCTCTAAAATATAAACATGAGCGGACGAATACTGACTCTCCCGGTATCCTAAAGCTTCATAACTCGCTAATAATTGATTGTATTCTTCGTTTTGATCCTTTTGAGATTGAGGGATCACAATATAATCAATTGTTGGATCCGCCTTCTTATCATTGTGATAGAAAATATCATAGAGTTTTTTATGACCTCTAAGTGATGGTGTATAGGCTCCCTCAGCTAAGACTGAAGCATCCTTTGGCAAACTTCCTAAAGTCTTTTGGATTTCATCAAACATGTCTTTATTTTGACGGTAATAGCCGATATTAAAGGACCAATTATTAGTAAAGTGGTGTAGAAGACTACCAGAAAAAATAATTCCTACTATCACGATAGCTACCGTCAATTTTTCCTGTAAGATGTTATGTTCTTTCAGATCCTCTAATGATAGAAGAGCCATGATAAAAACTAAAGCACCACTTCCATAACTATACTGGAAACCAATATCATACTGATAGGGCCAATTAGGCAATAGGTTAATCACTATCAGTGGAATCAAGAGGAAATAAGTCGACCAACGACGTTGGAGCAAGCCTAAGAAGCACACCGGAGCAAACATTAAGAATAAATACCCTAATCTTTTGGCAGTCAGTAGCGTACTAATGACATATTCTGGATGGAAGAATAGATTCTTAATCACCATTAACATCCCGCTTTCTCCATTAAGCAAGAATGCGTCGAATCGTGATACCATTCCCCCCTCACCATAGGCGCTCAGAAGGTACATGGCAAAAATGAAATAAGCGATAGGCAAAACAATCTCTGTAAAGAGAAGCCATCTTTTTGTCTGCTTGGATAGATCAAATCGTTTTTGGAAAAGGAAGAATAAGCCCATACTAAGTACATAGATAAAAGCATCTTCTTTCACGAACAATAGTAATACGGTAGCTAGTAGAATCTTCCATTTTTGTTCCGAAATAATGAAATAGAATACCCAAAACACTAATGGAACTAAAAAGCAATTTTCATGCAGATGGAATCCCCCTGCCGTTGTCATCACTGGCAACAACAGAAACCATAAGATGGCCAAGGTATTTGTGAGATTAGAAAACTTTAATTTACGAAGGATTAATCTCAATGGGATAATCCCTGAAAAGACTACGAGTAACTGTAAAATTTCTAAGGTCTCTACATATGGGAAGAGCTTATAGAATGGCAACATTAAATAAAAGATAGGTGAAATATGGACGGCAAAATGAGAGAGCTCTCTATCTCTCTCTAAGGTCGTTATCGGAGTCAAATCGTGATTCATCCGTTCAAACATTTGAGAAAAAATCCCAATATCAAACGATGATAACTCATTCGTCCTCACTTTGTAAACCACTACAACAGAAAGATAAAGGACGTAAACCAGAACTAGCGAAAACACGATTGTTCGAACTATTTTTTTATGTCGCTCTAAATAGTTAAAGATCGGAAATTTAAGATAGAGGATAATAAACGCTATTGAGATAATGGAGGCAATAGCGACCGGCCAGATGATTGAAAGAAATCGGGTACTGGACAGATCAACAGCATGAAAGCCAAGTGCTTGATCTTGAAAATTCGAGCTTCCCAACGTTAATATTCTAGGGATGGCTAGCAAGATGACCGATATATACAAATAGGAGGACTTTTCTTTATTAAACATCCCTCCAATAAACAAAATCAGAGCCAAAAGAATTAAGCCTAGAGATAAAAAGAAGGACATACTCTTATAAATAGCTATGAGGAGAGTCACACAAGAAAGAATCATCGTGATACTACGTATATCTGAGTTTGTCAACTTGTCATGTAAACAAATCAATACACCTCCCACAATAAAAAAGATTCCCACTTTTAATATGGACAAGGGAGCGAGTGTCAAAAACAGATCCTGTGGGGTCGCACTCAACAGGTCTACCGTAAGCATTGTCAAATACGCACTTATACCGCACATAATAGCATAATCCGTTTTCACAAACAAATTGCTAAAAACTTTTTTCATCATAAAATTCCTCCAACTGATATTTTATCATAATTTTATACTTCAAACCTAGTTTGGACTAATATCTTTGTAGTCTATCCAACCATTTGATACCTTTGATTTTCATCACCAGTCCGATCAAGTTTCACAGTGTCGTCTTTGCATACAAAAACCGTTAGCCAAAAAGCTAACGGTTTAAGTTAATCTGTTACCTCAGTGATCAATCCTGTATCGACATCATAGACAGCTCCTGAGATAATGACATCGTCTGGAATCAGCGGTGAGGCTTTTAATAGAGCGACATCTTCTCGGACGCTCTCGTAGATATCTTGAAAGGGGAGAAAGTCTTGATCTCCGACATCAACTCCCAGCTCCTTCTTCAGATGCTGACGGAAGCCTTCATTCTCAAAGGTTTGCGCTCCACAGTCTGTGTGGTGCAAGACGACGATTTCTCGAGTCCCCATCTGTTGCTGCGAGATGACCAAGGAACGAATCATGTCCTCTGTCACGCGCCCCCCTGCATTCCGCAAAATATGGGCATCCCCCAGAGCAAGACCTAGTGCCGGTGCGACGTGAAGACGAGAGTCCATACAGGTCACAATGGCCACTTGCGTTTTCGGTTTGATCGGGAGATGAAGGTCTCCGTGCAATTCAACATAGGCTTGATTGGCTTTTAAAAAATTCTCAAAATAGGACATAAGAACTTCCTTTCTGGTTGGTAAAATAGTTTGAACACCAAATTATTTACTCTCTATCTTACCATCTTTTTCCCAGATTGTCAGTTGCCAGCCTACATGAAAAAGGAGAGTAAAAGCCAATCGACTTCTACGCTCCTTTCTTATCTTATGATCGTCTTGGTAAATAGCGATTCAGCAAGCCGGCAAAGGTCTGAAGGTTGAGACTTTGAACATAGATCTCACCAGTTCCTCTAAAGGTATTGACCACTCCCTCACCTGTTCCGATTGATTGCCAGAAACCATTTTCCAAGTGAATACGATAATCCAAAGACTGGCTCCAAGCAACGACATGGGCATTATCAATGGTGATTTCTTGATTGTTTAGCTCAATTTTTTTAATAGAGCCGTAGGCATTCACCAAGAGAGTTCCCTGACCTTGGGTCGTCATGACGAAGAATCCTCCCTGACCACCAAAAAGAGCCTTACCGATTGATTGGAACTCCATTGTATAGAAGGCCGTGCCATCAAGGGCTAGAAAAGCACCATCGTTCAATCGATACTGCTTTTCACCCAAATACAGTGGTACAACCTGACCTGGTGAGTCAGGTGCCAATGCTAGGTAAGCATTATTAGACTGGGCAAAAACCTGGGTGATAAAAGTACTTTCACCCGAAACCATTGACCGTCCAACTGCTTTTACAAAGCGTCCCACACCAGAGCCACTTGCATTTAATTTGGTGTTGAGGGTCACATTAGGTGTATGGTAGACCATACTCCCCCGCTGAATATAGACAGTCTCACCTTGATTGAGAGATAACTCGACCAATGGGAATTGCACATTGTTGTCTGTAAAAAATTGCATGATAATTAACCCCTATCCTTAAGTAAGTATAGACAAAGTATAGCACAGGAAAAATCTTTTCGCAAACGATTTCAAACTCTGGTTAAGAAAAAACTTTTTTCAAAACTTCCCCTACAGTGGAGACTGCTATCACTTGAATACCATCTGGGATTGTGATGCCTTGGAGAGAATTTTTTGGCGCATAAATCTTAGTGAAACCAAGTTTAGCCGCTTCGTTGATCCGTTGCTCGATTCGAGTCACTCGACGAATCTCCCCAGTCAAGCCAATCTCACCGATAAAGGCCTCTTGAGGATTGGTTGGAAGCTCCTTGTAGCTGGAAGCAATGGCCACCGCTACGGCTAGGTCAATGGCTGGTTCGTCCAGTTTGACACCACCAGCTGACTTGAGATAGGCATCCTGATTTTGAAGAAGAAGTCCGCAACGTTTCTCTAAAACAGCCATGATGAGGCTGACCCGATTAAAGTCAAGACCTGTCGTCGTCCGCTTGGCATTTCCAAAAACAGTTGGGGTCACCAAGGCCTGGACCTCCGCCAAGATTGGTCTACTTCCTTCCATGGTAACGACAATGGCAGAACCAGTAGCCCCGTCCAAACGCTCTTCCAGAAAGACCTGACTAGGATTGAGGACTTCGACCAAGCCACCTGATTGCATCTCGAAAATCCCAATTTCATTGGTGGATCCAAACCGGTTCTTGACCGCTCTCAGGATCCGGAAGGTATGGTGGCGCTCCCCTTCAAAGTAGAGCACTGTATCCACCATGTGCTCCAACATCCGAGGACCTGCCAAGGTTCCTTCCTTGGTCACATGGCCAACGATGAAGATGGCGATATTATTGGTCTTAGCCAGCTGCATGAGCTCAGCTGTTACTTCCCGCACCTGAGAAACTGATCCTTGGACCCCTGAAATCTCAGGAGACATAATGGTCTGAATAGAGTCGATGATAAGGAAGTTAGGCTGGATCCGCTCCACTTCTGCTCGCACGCTCTGCATATTGGTCTCAGCATAAAGATAAAACTCACTGTCGATATCCCCCAAGCGTTCTGCCCGAAGTTTTATCTGCTGGGCCGACTCCTCGCCACTAACGTAGAGAACCGTTCCTACTTGAGATAGCTGGGTTGAAACTTGTAGGAGGAGGGTCGATTTCCCAATCCCTGGATCACCACCAATCAGGACCAGACTTCCTGGGACGACACCGCCTCCAAGGACGCGGTTGAATTCCTCCATCTCGGTCTTGGTACGATGGACATTGATAGAGGTCACATCCGCCAGTTTCATGGGTTTGGTCTTTTCACCCGTCAAGGATACCCGTGCATTCTTAACTTCTGCAACTTCGACTTCCTCCACAAAGGAAGACCAAGAACCACAGTTAGGACAGCGCCCTAGGTATTTGGGTGAATTGTAGGCACAATTTTGACAAATAAATGTCGTTTTTTTCTTTGCGATGATAAACCTCTTTCTAAATCTCTATCTCACACTCAATCACTTGGCAAAAATCAATGGTTTCATTCGGTACAAATTGGCGCATGAGCATTCCGTGAGTTACAATGATAATAGTTTTATAATTTTTATATT
>ERZ773027.1785-NODE-1785-length-11072-cov-25.155033_pt1 | contig 11072 bp, 5 predicted proteins | sample MGYA00511032_ERZ773027 | MGnify/ENA primary metagenome ERZ773027 (study PRJEB29015, sample SAMEA2738138) | human oral metagenome | biome: human oral; feature: human-associated habitat; material: saliva | place: China | collected 2190 ... | reverse complement strand
TTTGTTTAGAATCAAAAACCTATATGCATAATCCCCACCTTTTTCCTACTGAGCCAGGATCAGTCCTAAAACCCAGAATAAGACCGTAATAAACTTATACTAATAAGTCTTTTCAATATTTGAAGTGACATAGACTCCCTAACAAGAGAAACTATTACACATATTACAAGGATATTTTTTTAGTTTGCTGTCACTTTTAACATTTCGCATAACATCACTGATAATTAAATAGTTATACAGCAATTTTATGTGACAGTAATGACAGCAAATTGAAAACGATTTCGAAACATAAAACAGCATCTCCTAACATCTTTTATTTTTTTATCGGCGTCTTGTTTGTCTTTGTAGCTTAACGTAGCCCGCTACACCTGCGCACCAAAGACAAACAATCTGCTCAATAATAAAACAAAATATGTTTAGCCTCTAATGAATGATTTGGTTTAAAAACGACATTCTAACGATTTTCTCCTTTATCAATCACCCCACTATTATTCCCCTCCACAGTCAAAGATATGTAATAAGATCCATTTGTTTACCAATTATTTCCTATATTTGCAAAAGAAAGAAATACCTAAACGGAATGGATATATACATTATAAAAAAGAAGTTGGGCAGTAGAAAAGAATTAGGAAGGCACCCTGTAGAAATTGATGAAACCGTCAATACGCTCGGAGCCCTACTCTACATATTAACTCAACAAGGCCTAACAGAAGCGCAGACACTAAAAGAGAATCATGCGTTATCCGACAGTGAGATAGCTGCACAGGCAGAAGAAGGACGCATCCGCTTTGCTGAGAACTATGGCGAAAACAACGATACGATGGCAAAAGCGATGGAACGAACAAAGCAGGCATACGATGACGGTCTCTTCAGAGTATTCATCAACGGTGAAGAAATAACGGAATGGAATGCCCCTATCACCCTCTGCCAAGGAGCAGAAGTCGTCTTTCTCAGACTCACAATGCTCACAGGTCTTTATTTTTAAGGTTGAACTTAGAGAGAAAATTGTGAGGGGGGAAGTATTAGATTCTGCAAAGATTACTACTTTATAAGTCTTATTAACCAGCAAATTCGCATTGGCTGGAACGTATTTACCATCTAAGAACTTATTGAAAGGAATAAAATATGAAAACAAAGAAGGAGTTGCAGGAACACTGTCAGCAATATATCAATAGCATCAACCTATCCCAATGCAATATATGGGAGAAAAGATTTGTAAACTCATGCAAGGAAGAAGACTATCAATTCAATTACTACCAAAATATTTTTTACAAAGGTTATGACGAAGAGAAGATTCCTTTCCGTACCATTAAAGAACTTATTTCTGCAGGTGCAAACCTCCCTCACATTCTTCCAAAGAACTATTTCCAGCTTTTAGAACTACATTTAAAGCAGCTTAAAGAAATCTCTCACACGAAAGGTATCTATCGTATAGATGTAAGAAAAGGCATTGATTTACAGGAGATAGCATATGATATATCTGACACAATGCGTGCCTTCTTTGCCGCAGCTGCCTACGGTCTCACGATTGACGAGCTAATCCGTGGACAATACCCTGATATAACCAGCTATTACCTTTCATTTACTCCTGTCCTTACAGCTGCCATCCAGCAGGGAAAATCAGAAACTATCGAAGCTGTGAAAGAGGTACTGACCAGTGAAAATAACGTCGGAATCCTTACGCAAAGCCTCATCACAGCCATAGAATCTAATAATAACGAGGAGTTACATACGCTCCTCCTCAACGTGCTGAGGGCTGCAAAACTACAGGAGGGTCTGCGCCAGAGTATCGTAGAATGTGGTAATGAATACAGCCTGACATTCTATAAACGAATGCTGGATGTCATTGCCGAAGAAGGCCTTCTGCGTTATAGTTCCGTTAGACGATCTGTTCAAACATGGGCTGGTATCGGCTACGAGTCTGTTTCCGACAAGGATATCAAAACTATCTTCGAAGGTATTCATCTATTCTTGACCCACCCAGAGGAACGAGTAAAAGCCTATACGGGTCCGAATGCACTACTCGTTTACGTTGCTTTATATACGGCTGGTGCTGAGGATTTCAGTATTGCACAGCGTGATGCCTTACAGTTAATTGATGGCGACACCCCTCTCCAGAACCGTATTGCAGCCATCTACTATCTTGACCGTTCAAGTCATTTCAAAGTTACTGACCACTTCGAGTTCTTTGCGAAGCATCTGGATGATCCTTTCACAAAGGCTTTCTTCATACAACAATTAAGTTGTACAGCCAGGGAGGATAAGTATGAATATGGAAAGGTTGACTGCGTTTCGGGAAAGCAACGTGAACTTTTCCAAAAGTTTTTTGATAAGATTGCGAAATGGGAGAAGGAGGTTAAGAATAACACGGACTTCACCTTCAAAGGCTTTGAATGGTTCAAAATCCGTCTTTCGCGCGAACACTTCATCAATGCCCTGTGGGTACTTGCCAGCCAAATGAAGACACAGGAAACGATTGACCATATCCTTCTTGAGAAGATACCTAACTGGGGAGTGCACTTCATAAGATATTATAACTATAGCCAAGAGGATGAGAAAAAGAAGCCTTTATACACCTTTATGAAGGAATATTACCCCTTAGGCAGTCCTGAAGCACGTCGCCAGTTCCTTGTTAAGAATATCTTTGGCTATGAGAAAGAGGGCTTTGACTACCTCTTGATCTTCTTCTACAAGGAAGAATTTACCACGACAGATATCAAGGAGATAGAGAAGAAACTTAAATCCAAGGTTTCTGACACACGAAGTAAGGCTGTACGTGTACTGCTTACGTTGCCCTACGAACAGCTGAAAGCATCATACGAACGCTTGCAGACAACGAAGGGAGACTATATCCCAGCCGCTTTGACTGAGCTTAGGGAGGGCAGCAAACAGCTTACAAAGGACTTTGCTCCTACAAGTGAAGAGGCAAATACAACTGCTCCTACAACCTATTCCGGTGCAGAAGATGGTTACGGTCTATACAAGACGGGGGACATTCCGACCATTAAGCCATCCGATCCTTTCTTGACAAAGAATGATTCGCAGTCATTCCTTGGCAAGCTATTTAATAAGATTACCAGTAAGAACCGTGCAGATGCAGGCTCTGTCTTTACCTACAACATTGACGAACTGCGCAAGCTATACACCGAACTGGAAAAGATTATAGAGGACAATGCAGACAAGGAGTATAAGAACTATTGGGGAGGAACCCAAACAATTGGTGACAGTTATCTTTCCTTTACGTCTGACGAGCATACCCTTGACGCGCTTCCTTATCCTGAACTCTGGAAAAGTTTTCTGGCAGATCATACTCTCAAGGATGAAGATTTGTTGGGTATCTACTTAATGCTATTAGTACTTGAAGACAGCTATAGCACCGAATTCGTAGAACTTGATGCTGACAATTATCCATTCAAGAACAAGAAAAGCATTGAAACGTGGAAGTATGGCAGCCACTTCCGACTCATCGTACAAGCATTGCTCAACGATTTAGAAAAGAAGACTCCTTCCCTACTTTTCTCTCAAGCCTACTCCATTCTGGCGTTGATATTCTTCCATTGTCCAACCAACAGATACACAAGGATTTCCAGTTACGGTTCAGATGATGATGAACACGTATTCAATAGCGAACTCTTCCAGACTGCAATGAGATACGCAAGAAACTGTTGGAGAAATGAAGAAGAGTTCAAACTCTTTGCAGATATGTCAATGGCAATGTATGGAAAGTATGCGCCAATAGCCCGAATGGGCAAGAAGCTATACCCTACATACTTTACAATCGATGCACTCATATTGTCGCGTTACAACCTTCAAGGTAAGCTGTCTGACGATGCCTTTATGGAGTTACTGCTGAATGACGAGGGCGAAGAACTACGTAATGCAGGAGATTATATCTATAATACACGAGGTCACCGACTTACTTTACAATATGAAGATGATAAGAACGTTGACGCACGTTACGGCAAAGAAACTTACAAGAATCTGAAGAGAATCATCAATAAGATAGCTCAACACCTCTTCAAGATTGAGATGACGCGCCTCAATGCACCGACAACAGCCTCTAATATCATCATCCGTATAAGTAACGCAATGGTACTTCAGGGTGCTGAATATATGGTTACGGCAATGAAAGCATTGGGCAAAGATCACCTGATAGCAAGTAGCTACGGCACTGAAAAGCGTGCAGTGCTAACCTATATCATTGAGCGTACCTTCCCACTCGAAACAGACGAGCCAGAAATACTTAAGACAATCAAAGACGACAGACTCTTAGAGTTGGCATATTTTGCACCGCAGTGGGTTCCACTTATCAAAGCGTATCTCAACTGGGAAGGCTTCGATCTTGCCTATTACTACTTCATTGCACATACTAAGGAGATGGGCGAAGACGAGAAGAGGGCTGCAACGGCACTCTTCACCGACCTCGACCCAGCTGATCTTGCCGATGGAGCCTTTGACGAAAAACTCTTCCACGAAGCTTATACCGTGGTTGGAGAAAAGCGTTTCGACCTGTTCTACAAGGCTGCACGATACATCGGAAACAGCAACTATCACAGTCGGGCACGTCGCTTTGCAGACACAGCTCTCGGCAAGATAGACGAAGAAACCATCACAGAACAGATACACTCCAAGCGCAACAAGGATGCCGTATGTTCATTAGGACTGATTCCAGACAAGAGCGACAAGGCTTTGCAACGACGCTATCAGCTTATACAAGCCTTTCTGAAAGAGTCTAAGCAGTATGGCGCACAGCGTCAAGCATCAGAGAAGAGGGTATGTGAGATTGCCTTACTCAACCTCTCACGCGGTGCCGGATATGCTGACCCGATACAGCTAACGTGGCGTATGGAGAGCCAGCAGGTGACTGACAACGTAGCTTTCCTACAAGGAATAGACGTGGAGGGATACACACTGAGACTACAGTTAGCAGAGGATGGCACCAACAAACTCATCATTCAACAAGGTGAGAAGGTGCTGAAAACGGTACCTGCAAAGATTAAGAAGCATCCTGACTACCTCAATATTGCCGCTATGGGTAAGGAGTGGACGAAGCAGAGGAAGCGTGCCCGCACGATTATGGAGGATATGATGATACGCCAGACACCATTACTTCCACAGGATGTAACGGTGATTGCTGAGAATCCTATCGTCAGTCCGATGTTCCGCTTGCTACTCCTTCGACAAGGAACAACCACAGGCTTCTATACCAACGAGGGACTGGAGACGCTTGATGGTATCCAGAAGATGAAAGCTGACAAACCGATTACTATCGTCCATGCCCAGCAACTCTATGCCGATGGCACGTGGTCAACATGGCAAAACTTCGTCTTCAACAAGAAGATTGTACAACCTTTCAAACAGATATTCCGTGAGATTTACATCCCGACACCTGATGAAGCAGAACAAAACGAGTCACTTCGTTACAGTGGGTATCAGATTCAGGTGAAGCAGGCAGCAGCTGCATTGCGTAGCCGTGGGTGGAGTGCAGACTATGAAGGAGGGCTGCGCAAAGTATTCTATCGCCAAGGTATCTCTGTTGAACTCTATGCACAAGCTAACTGGTTTACTCCTGCCGATGTGGAAGCTCCCGCCATTGAGTATGTCTACTTCTCATCTACACGTACTTACAACCGACTAAAGATTGCGGATATTGACCCAATTCTCTACAGCGAAGTGATGCGTGATGTAGACATGACGATTAGCATTGCCTTCGTCGGTGGTGTTGACCCAGAGACTGGAAACTCAACGAAGGAACTGCGTGCAGCTATTGTCAAGTGTACTGCTGACTTAATGAAATTTAAGAATGTAACAGTTTCTGACAACTTTATTCACGTCAAAGGCGCACTTGCCGACTATACTATCCACCTCGGTTCGGGTAATGTGCGTCAGGTTGGTGGCGTAGAGATTCCTATCATCCCTGTACACAGTCAGCACCGTGGGAAGCTCTATCTCCCATTTATGGATGAAGACCCAAAGACGGTAGAGATTGTTTCCAAAATGGTACTCCTTGCAGAAGACAACAAGCTGAAAGACCCGACAATACTGAAATGGATTAAACGAGAATAGCGTTAAGACCTATCCCAAATCCCTCTGACTATGGTAAAGCATAGCCCAAAAGGCTATCCATAGCATTGTATTTAGTGCTCCGCACCATTGGTGCTAACGACTCGCACCAATGGTGCGGAGCATCAACACCACACGTGCGGAACATCAACAGAATAAAAGAAGATGGGAAACTGACTTCTTTTTGACCTGATTCTTGCATATAATAATATGCTAATGACTAACGTATATAGGAAGAAAAATATTAACCCCAAATATCACAAGAAACGGTCATTATAAACAATCGCTTCAGAAAAGCTCCACAAACAGTGGTCTACTAAACTCCCAAAAGAAGATTAAGCAGACAAGTAATCTACGCTGTGTACACTCATCACTTCAAGATTGAGCTCTCTGCTGCTTTCGATTCATACTTAGGAGAATGGTTAACCTTCTTACCATAGTCAAGAGAATAGGCTACTTTTACAGAAGCAAAAGAATTATCCCGTTCGCTAACATCACGCCCATAACACTGGTAGTTAGAGGCTAATAAACTTCGTGTACGCTTATTTCCTTGTATAAAGAGATTTCGTGCAGTGACGATTACTGACAGATTTCCGTGACTCCACTCTGCTGACAAATCATAGAGGAATGGTAGGTGTACACGTTCCTGACAACCCATCAAATCCTTACGAGCCGTCTGTGTAGAAGCTGAGAGCGAGAAATCACCCAAGTAATAATGAGTTTCCATACGTGCATAGCAGCATCCTAAACGTTCGTCGGCAGCTCCACTTACACGGTAATAATCATATCCACCCTCCCATTTCACATTGAAATCACTCATAGGCTTCCACGTTGCAGAGAGCAACAGTTGGTACTGATGATAGCGTGTATCGCTCGAATAAGTATTTATCAGTCTGTTATTATCTTTTAGAAAAACATTGGCAATAGCATTACTCATATATTCATAGTTGGCAGAAAGTAAAGCTGACCATTTCTTAAAGTTGACAGAATAAGTCAAAGCAGGACCAAGCAGCATAGAATTATCCATCGTAGGGTTACCACGGCGCACCAAGACACGATCTACCTGTTGCTCTGCAGCATTCACAGTATTCAGTGTCGGGAACGTATTTCCTAAAGCAAAGAACAGTTGTAAAGCCTGATGCTGATTTGGACTCCACGAAAACATTGAGTAAAAACGTGGTGCCAAATGTGTCACCTCCTGCTCTCCACGCAACTTGTAAGCAAGGTAAGACACACCAGGACGAGCCACCAACATTACCTTTCTCCCCCACCGCTTCGCATAATCAACAAAAAACAAGGATTCAGAAGACCGCAGATGCTGCAGACTCGGAGAACTACCTCTATACTCATCTTGACTTATCTTCAAGAATTCAATCAGACTAAACGTTAGATTATGTCCCTTGGGAAGAGGCATCACATAGCTTGAGTTAAAGTTAAGATACGTATAATCTTCTTTCACATCACTCAAGAAAACCCTGTCTTCAAGGCTATTACGCTTATAAGTATTACGTGCATAATAACCATCCAATGAACATTCAAGACTCTTCTCACCCTTGAAATTGCGATTAAAGTATAGGGAAAAAGTGGGTTTTATAGTCTTATCATGCTCAAGAACATTATTCGTAAACAACAAAGGAACGGTATAGCCCGTATATACCAAACTACCATTCAAGACATCATCACGCCTTGTACTAACTTCAACACCGCTTCTAATCATCCACGTTGTACGCTCCGTCCTCCGACTAAGACTGGCATTAACGTAACGACCGATACTCTTCATATCAGTATCATACGCTGCCTCTTGTTTATGAATAGGGTTATCCAGCAGATAATCTGTCGTCGTTTCACCGTAAACCTTAGGGTTCTGTACACTGCTACCTGCCCATAGATTAACATTATAATGCCCGAGACTATACTTTGAGGTAAGGTTGTAATCACCCCTCAGATAGCCTACTCCCTGCAAAGCATCCACTTGTGTATAACCACCCGAAGTATAAGTCTTAACAATATAGTTTATCACAGCCTTGTCGTTAGCATACTTTCCCGTAGGCATATCATAGTATTCTACATGCAGGATATCCTTTGGACGTAACGAAGTTATCTCTCTCACAGAAGCCTTCCTACCGTTGATATACAGCGTTGCCGTACCTGCTGGCGTTGTTATAACACCATTCTCTGTATCCACATTGACGCCAGACAACATCATATTCCTTATAAGCTCAAATCCGGAATGAGCATGTTTCCGCTGTTTCGGAGTAGGAATACAGTCGATATGATCCACCTCTCGTTTCGCCATATCACCTGCAACAACCACCTCCTTCAGCTGAACATTCTTTGATACAGAATCAGTCTGTGCAGCAGCAGGAAGTGTCATCACACCAAAGATTACACAAATTATTTTCCTTCTATCCATCTTACCGCTATTTTTCAGTCGTATACAAGCATATATGACATTATATTTAGGCTTTATAACTATCGTCACAAAGTAAGAAAATAAATAAGAAAAAAGCAAGTAAAAAGTTGACAAATGTTATTGAGAAGTAATATTTTTTGCTCTAATTATATTCTACAATAGACTGAGAATGATGACATATAGACGTGAGGTGCAGAATAATTGTCTACTGTTTATTATAAGCTCCCACTTACGGAGCAGGTTCTATCCTCCACGCATCAATACAACGTTTCTCCAAAGAGAAATTCACACCAATCTTATAGAGGTGACGTTCATCCATCAAGAATGGTTTATCATAGCCCTTTTCATTAATCTGTTGCAAGGCTACATCAGCCGAACCATCTAACTTAAACTCCACGATATAAACATAATCCTTAGTTTCTATCGTTAGATCCATCCGACCGTTACTCGTCGTCCGTTCCACCTTTGTGTAGAAGCCCATCATCTTCGCGACAAGATAAAAAGCATTCTGAAAATAGAGTTCAGAATTACCAACAATCTTATAGTCTGTATCTGAGAAGAGGGATGCTATTCGTTGCATAAACTGTTCTGGACGACCAGATCGGAGATCACCAATGAACTGGCTCATGGAGAAGGGAGTTGTCACATCGTGCAAACCAGTATAATAAGGAAGAAGATAGCGTAGGAACCCTTCTTCCACCTCCTCATTAGGAAAGCCCAATCTATATTCCCCGAATTCAGCATTGTAATCCTTGATTGTAAGATAGCCACTCTGATAGAGCACAGAGATTGGATTATTAGAAACGACATCAATACTATTCAAAACGTCAGCCGTTGAAACTTCTTCTGTCAGGTGTGGCAAAACATAGTCATCACGCTTCAACAGTTCAACAAGATAAGATGGTGTTCCTGTCTCAAACCAGTAACTACCAAACTGTAATCGTTCAAAAGTATTTAAAAGACTGAATGGATTATAGATACCGATACCATTCTCAACAAAATGATAACCATCATAACGTTTCTTCAATCTGGCAAGCATTTCTTCTTCACTCAGTTTGTTCTTGATAGCCAATGCACGGATAGGCTCGCCAAAATAACGTACAACCTCGCCCTCTGTCATACCACATAATGCTTGGTATCTCGCATCCATTGAGAGGTCCTGCAGATTATTCAAATCACTGAATACACTCACTTTCCCGAACTTCGTAACACCCGTGAGTAGAGCAAAACGTATATAACGATCCTGCGACTTCAGGGCACCATAAAATCCTTTTAAAATCCCACGATATTCGTTTTGCAGCTCTTCATTACCAATAGCTTGCAACATTGGCTTATCATACTCATCAACAAGAATTACCACAGGGTGGCCTGTCTTTTCATAAGCATATCGAATGACATACTCAAAACGAGTAGCAAAAGACTTTACAACTGGGTTCTTACCATACAACTGCTCCCAGTCATTAAGGTTGGCTTCCAACTTGTCAATCAAGGAGTCAACTGTATTATAACGTTCTGTATTTAGGTCAAGATGTAAGATAGGATGACATTCCCAGTCTTTTTCCAGTTCATCTATTGCCAAGCCTTTAAACAAATCCTTCCGTCCTGAGAAATAGGCTTCAATCGTGGAAACGAGCAGACTCTTGCCAAAACGACGTGGGCGGCTAAGAAAGTAATACTTTCCTCTTTCAGCCAACTCATATACCATCTCCGTCTTGTCAACATACACATAGTTTTCTTTTCTTAAACTTTCAAAACTCTGTATACCAATAGGATATTTCATAATCGTCTCCTTCTCTTTTAATGGATGATACCGCAAAGATACATATAATATTCCGAATAAATGACTATAAGCCCCTCTTCCAATTGCAAATCTATACTTTTTCTTTTCATGCTATAGCTTTGCACGGGATCTGCTGATAGTAAACGTATTTCATGCCGCACCTTAACACAAAATTGAAAGAGCGTATACTGAGGTATAGAACAAAATTCTCCTACACCTTATAAGTCAACAAAAGGCATATATAAGGTGGTGATGAAATATTACATAAAACGGATATCAATAAAAAAAGGATGCTTTTGAGGTTTCTCTAAAGCATCCTTTTCTTTTATATGATAAGGTTATTTTACTGCATATCGTAAACTACCTGCATAAGTTTCTTACCTAACGCATCAGCAGCCTCCATTGTGTTAGCTTCGCTGTAAACACGAATAATAGGCTCTGTATTTGACTTACGGAGATGAACCCAAGCATCAGGGAAGTCGAGCTTAACGCCATCAATATCAGTTACCTGTACATCCTTCTCCTGTCCATAAAGTTCTTTCACGCGCACGAGGATTGCATCAACATCTGTATCAGCTGTAAGGTCGATACGATTCTTGGCGATGAAATACTCTGGGAAAGTCTTACGAAGTTCGCTTGCCTTCAGTCCCTTCTGTGCCAAAGAACTAAGGAAGAGCGCAATACCAACAAGGGCATCACGACCATAATGGCTTTCTGGATAGATAACACCACCATTACCTTCACCACCAATAACAGCACCGACTTCCTTCATCTTTGTGGTAACATTCACCTCACCAACAGCAGAAGCATAATACT
>ERZ773027.1782-NODE-1782-length-11090-cov-9.368645_pt1 | contig 11090 bp, 6 predicted proteins | sample MGYA00511032_ERZ773027 | MGnify/ENA primary metagenome ERZ773027 (study PRJEB29015, sample SAMEA2738138) | human oral metagenome | biome: human oral; feature: human-associated habitat; material: saliva | place: China | collected 2190 ... | reverse complement strand
CTACTGACGTTACAGGTTCAATCGAACTTCCAGCAGGTACTGAAATGGTAATGCCTGGTGATAACGTGACTATCGACGTTGAGTTGATCCACCCAATTGCCGTTGAAAAAGGTACTACATTCTCTATCCGTGAAGGTGGACGTACTGTTGGTTCAGGTATGGTTACTGAAATCGAAGCTTAATTCGATTTCGTTCCCAGATAACAATTATAAAATCAGACACGAAAAGTCTCGCTTTGGCGGGGCTTTTTCTTTTATACAAAGCCTTTTTCTCGCAAACATGATATAATAATTCTATAATTTTGTTGTTGAAAAGAGACGGTATGAAATTACTTTATACGGATATCCGCAGTCCTTTGACGGCGCATTTGGCTAAGCAAGCTCAGGACTTGGCAGCGGCCGGCAAGCGGGTCTTTTATATAGCGCCCAACTCGCTTTCTTTTGAAAAGGAGCGAGCAGTTTTGGAAGCATTAGAAAATCACGCTTCCTTTGCCATTACAGTGACGCGTTTTGCTCAGATGGCTCGCTATTTTGTCCTTAATGATGTTCAGGAAGGGCAGCCTTTGGACGACATTGGTCTAGGTATGCTATTTTATCGGATTTTATCGGAAATGGATGACCGAGAACTAAAGGTTTATGGGCGGATCAAGAAGGATGCACAATTTATCCAGCAACTGCTAGACCTTTATCATGAGCTTCAGACAGCCCAGATGACTTTTGCGGATTTGAATCATCTAGAAGAGCCAGAGAAGCGCGAGGATTTGCTCAAGATTTTCACGGCTTTTTCTTCTGCTCTTAAGTCGGGAAATTATGATGCGACCTCTAAACTCACGATTTTTGCCCAGCATATTCTAGCTGGAGATTTGGATGGGGAATTGGCTAATCTTGCACTAGTTATCGACGGCTTTACCCGCTTCTCAGCAGAGGAGGAATATCTAGTAGATCTGCTGCATCGCAAGGGAGTGGAGATCGTCATTGGCGTTTATGCTAGTCAAAGAGCCTACCGGACAGCCTTTCGTGAGGGCAATCTTTATCAGGCCAGCGTGGACTTTTTGCTCAAGCTAGCTCAAACCTATCAGGTCAAGCCAGAGTATCTGGCAGGCGATTCGAATCAGCCTGATGATGCCTTTGGCAAGATTTCCAAGATTTTAGAGAGTCGCTATGATTTTTCTGAAACCCATGTGGAATTGACCGAAGATGACCGCTCTCATGTAGAGATTTGGTCGGTTCGTAATCAAAAAGAAGAACTGGAATATGTGGCCAAGTCCATCCGTCAGCGGCTCCATGATGGCGCCCGCTATAAGGATATCCGACTGCTTTTGGGTGATGTGGAGGCCTACCAGCTCCAGCTGAAGTCCATTTTTGACCAGTATCAAATTCCATTTTATTTAGGGCGGTCTGAGCCCATGTCCCAGCATCCTTTAGTCCAGTTTTTAGAGTCATTGGAACGGTTGAAACGCTATAATTTTCAGACAGAAGATTTACTCAATCTTTTAAAAACCGGCCTTTATGGTGGCTTGCGTCAGGAGGAGCTGGATAGTTTTGAACAGTACCTTCGCTTTGCGGAAATTAAAGGGGCAGCCAAGCTGGGGAGAGATTTCACCATTAACCGTCAGGAGAAATTTGACCTGAAGCGGATCAATGTCATGCGTCGGAGTCTTATCACGCCTCTATTAGACTTTTTCAAATCTCGCAGTCAGACAGCGACTGGTCTCTTGGCTAAATTTACCAACTTTATCAAAGAAGTTCGCTTGGATGCCAATCTGACTGGTCTGCTGGAAGGTGCAAGCCAGCAAGAAGTAGAGCGGCAGGAGGAAGTCTGGAAGACCTTTTGCCAGGTCTTAGAGCAGCTTGCTCAGGTGTTTGATGGTAGCAAGCTCAAGATCGATGATTTTCTGGATCTGATTCTGTCTGGCATGCTTCTGGCCAAGTACCGAGTTGTACCAGCGACAGTGGACGTGGTGACAGTTCAGTCCTATGATTTGATTGAGCCCATAGCTGCGCCTTATGTCTATGCTATCGGATTGACGCAGGAGCGCTTGCCTAAGTTAGCGCAAAATAAAAGTCTACTCAGTGACGAGGAACGTCAGGTCTTAAACCAAGCAACTGGGGACGAGTCAGAGTTGCAGGTAGCTAGCAGTGAAAATCTCAAGAAAAACCGCTTTGCCGCCCTATCTTTACTCAATTCAGCGACAGAAGATTTGGTTCTGTCTGCTCCTGTTTTGACCAATGAAGTAGAAGATGCCATGTCTTCCTATCTGACAGAGCTGGAAATAGCGCCTATTTCCCTACCTATCATCAGCAAGCGACCACAGGCTAGCAGTGACGATATTGGGACTTATCGGGCTCTGTTGGCGCGCGTGATTGACCTCTATCAGGAGGATATCGACCGCGAATGGACGCCGGAGGAGCAGACCTTCTGGGCGGTGGCCATCCGAGTCTTGCGTAAGAAATTGGCGGTTGAAGGGATTTCCATTCCCCAGATCAGCAAGGAGTTGAAGACGGAGACTCTCAAGTCGGAAACCCTTCAGGCTCTGTATCCTTCAGAGCAGCCTTTGAGACTATCAGCCTCTGCTCTCAATGAATACTTTAAAAACCAGTATGCCTATTTCCTTAAGTATGTCCTGCGGCTACAGGAGGAGTGGACCATTCAGCCGGATGCGCGCAGCCACGGGATTTTCCTCCACCGAATCTTTGAAAAGGTTATGCAGGAGCACTTGGACCAGGACTTCGACACTCGCTTGCAGCGGGCTATGGAGGAGACTAGCTGGGAGGATGAGTTTGAATCTATCTATGGTGAAAATGGCGAGACCCAGTTTGCCCGCCGATTGTTATTGGACACGGTTCGGGCTACTGGCCGTATCTTGGCTCAGTCTGAGGGGCTAGAGACGATTGGTGAGGAGACTGACTTTGGTCATGATCGGCCTTTCTTGCTTTTGGACAATGGCAGAGCTCTTCAGGTGAGCGGCAAGGTGGACCGTATTGATCGGCTGACGGAGACGGGTAGTCTGGGAGTCGTGGATTACAAGTCGGGCGATACCAAATTCAGCTTTGAGAAGTTCTTTAATGGGCTTAATTCTCAGCTGCCAACCTACCTAGCAGCTATCCGAGAAATACCAGAATACCAAGAAGATAAGGGGATTTTCGGCGCTATGTACCTACAGATGACGGAGCCTTTAGCTAGCTTAAAGGAGACCAAGGTGCTGGACGAGGCCGTGAAACAGGTCATGAAAAGTCAGGTCTATAAAGGCCTCTTTCTGGCTGACAAGGCCAAGGACTTGGGCCCTAACTATGAGAAAAGCAGGGTTAATTTGCTGACTAAGGAAGAATTGGAAGTGATTTTGGCTTATAATGCTTTCCTCTATCAGCAAGCTGCAGAAGGCATTTTAGCTGGTCGATTTGCCATCAATCCTTATACAGAAAATGGCCGTAGTATCGCCCCTTACGTGGACCAGTTCAAGGCCATTACAGGATTTGAAGCCAATCTCCATCTGGGGCAGGCTAGACAGCTGACCAAGTTAAACCTGGATCAATACGATAAACGACCGACAGGCGAAAAGCTGCGTCAAGCCTGGATAGAAAAAATCAAGGAGGAGTTGGATAAATGAGACGGATTCCCTTTTTAAACGAGCAGGATATCCTAGTCAAGCAGGCTGAGGAAGCTGCCTCTGACAAGCCACAAAAGCGTACACCAGAGCAGATCCAAGCTATCTACTCCTCAGGGCAGAATATTCTCGTTTCGGCTTCGGCTGGATCGGGTAAGACCTATGTTATGGTTCAACGGATCATTGACCAGATTCTCAGAGGTGTGGAGGTTAGCCAACTCTTCATCTCCACCTTTACTGTCAAGGCATCAGGTGAGCTCAAGGAACGGCTGGAGAAGGAGCTGAGTCTGGTACTCAAGGAGACTTCAGTTCAGGAACTCCGCCAGCATCTGGCTCAGCAGTTGGCTGAGATTGCCAATGCAGATATTGGCACCATGGACGCTTTTACCCAGAAAGTAGTCAATAAGTACGGCTATTTGCTGGGGCTGGCACCGCATTTTCGGATTTTACAATCGGCCAGTGAGCAGCTCATTCTGCAAAATGAAGTCTTTGACCAACTTTTCGATATCTACTATGAGAGTGACCGACAGGAATTATTCAGTCGCTTGGTCAAAAATTTCACTAGTAAGCGAAAGGACATTTCTGGTTTCCGCCAGCAGATTTATAGTGTTTATAGTTTTCTCCAGTCTACCAGCAATCCGCGAAAATGGTTGGAAGAGACCTTTCTTCTAGGCTATGAAACCAGTGATTTTGAAGCAGAGCGGGAGCGAATTCTCTCTGAGGCTAGGCAGTCTTTACTGGATTTGGAAGATTTTTTCCAGAGCCATCTGGCTCATGAAGGTCAAGCCTTTGCTGGGGCTAAGTATCAAGAAAATGTTCAGGAAGCCTTGGATATCTTGGCTGAGCTGACAGAGCAGACCGAACCGGAGCAGTTGCTAGACCTGGTTCAGCGCTTTTTAGAATTGGCCAAGACCTCTAACCATCAGGCTTTTACTGCCCGAGTTGGTAAGAATGCAGACGAGCTCAAAAAAGATCTGGCCCAAGCCTATAATGAAGCCCGTAAGCCCTTGATAGAGCGAATTAAAGAGCTGGATGTCCGCCTCTACCATCTGAATTTTATAGAGCAGCATCAGGCGAAAGCTCTTCCCCTACTGGATCTGTTGCGCGATTTTGTCCGAGATTTCTCGCAAGCTTATTTGGAGCGCAAGGTAGCAGAAAATGCCTTTGAATTTGGTGACATCAGCCATTTTGCTATTGAAATTTTAGAAAATTACCCAGAAGTGCGGCGTTATTATCAGGATAAGTACCATGAGGTCATGGTCGATGAGTATCAAGACACCAACCATACTCAGGAGCGAATGCTGGAATTGCTGGCTCGAGGAAATAATCGGTTTATGGTGGGCGATATTAAGCAGTCCATCTATCGATTCCGCCAGGCCGATCCGCAGATTTTTAATGATAAATTTAAACTCTATCAGGCCGATCCTAGTCAGGGCAAGCTGATTATCCTCAAGGAAAATTTCCGCAGTCACATCGAGGTACTGGAAGCCACTAATGATGTCTTTAAACGGCTTATGGACGAGGAAGTCGGTGAGATTGACTACAATGAGACCCACTATTTGGTGGCGGGAAATCCAGCCAAACGGGAGCCTAATCCAGCCAATCAGGCGGAGTTCCTGATTTATGATGGTAGCGCCGAAGAGGATTCTGACCAAGGCCTACCTAGTATCTCAGCTGGTGAAGTCGCCTTGGTAATCAAGGAAATTATCCGCCTCCATAATCAAGAAGGAGTGGATTTCAAGGATATTACCTTGCTGACAGCTTCGCGGACCCGTAATGATCTGATTTTGGCAGAGTTTGACCGGCATCATATCCCGATTGTTCCTGATGATGGCGAGACCAACTACCTCCAGTCGGTAGAGGTTATGGTGATGCTGGATACCTTGCGGACCATTAATAATCCTCTCAATGACTATGCCCTGACCGCTCTCCTAAAGTCGCCAATGTTTGACTTTGATGAGGACGAATTGGCTCGGCTAGCCTTGCAAGCCTCCAGTACCAAGTCTATGGAAAATCTCTATAAAAAGCTGAGGAATGCTCTGGCTGATCAAGGTCTGGAACCTCAGCTCATCCATGGTGAATTACGCAAGAAACTGCAGCACTTCCAGGAAACGCTCGATGACTGGCGCAACTATTCCAAGACCCATTCTCTCTATGATTTAATCTGGAAGATTTATCAGGATCGTTTTTACTACGATATGGTCGGGGCTCTGCCCAACGGTGAGCAGCGTCAGGCCAATCTCTATGCCCTATCCTTGCGGGCTAATGACTACGAAAAGTCGAGTTTCAAAGGCTTGACCCGCTTTATCAGCATGATTGACAGAATTTTGAAAAATGAGCACGATTTAGCTAGTGTCCCCTTGGCTGCTCCGAAAAATGCTGTCCAGCTAATGACTATCCATAAGAGTAAGGGATTAGAGTTCAAGTATGTCTTTCTGCTCAATATGGACAAGGTCTTCAATCGTCAGGATAGCAGCTCTGCTATTATCCTTAGTCGACAAAAAGGTATTGGAATCAAATATGTGGCCGATGTGCCCGTTGTGGCTCAGGATCCTCATGCGCCCAAGCAGATCCGCATTTCCATGGAAACCCTACCCTATCAGCAGAATGCTGAAGAACTCAAGCTGGCTAGCCTATCTGAGCAGATGCGTCTGCTCTATGTGGCCATGACGCGGGCTGAAACCAAGCTCTATCTGGTCGGCAAGGGCAAGCAAGCTAAGCTCCAAGAGCGCAAGTGGGGGACTAGCCAAAATGGTCGCTTATCCAGCAGCCTTCGTAGCCAGCTGACCAATTTTCAGGATTGGCTCTATGCTATTCAGTCAGTGTTTGAGAAGGAAAATCTGGCTTATCAAACTCGCTTTGTGACTGATCAGGAGCTGACAGACGAGCAGATTGGGGTATTGAAGCAGACTGATCCCATTCCGGTAGATGATTTGACGGACAATCGTCAGTCAGAGGATATTCGGCGGGCTCTGGATATCTTGGAGAATGTAGACCGGCTCAACAGCCTCTATCAAGCAGCTATTGAATTGCCTAGTGTCCGCACGCCCAGTCAAATCAAGAAGTTCTATGAACCAGTTATGGACTCAGAAGGGCTGGACATTATGGATGCGCCTCGAAGTTATCAGCCCCAGCTGTCTTTTGAACTGCCTGATTTTGGAAAGAAGAAGCAAGTCACAGGAGCCCAAATCGGTTCTGCTGTCCATGAGCTCATGCAAAGGATTCCGCTGGATCGTCCTATTACAAAGACTAGCATTCGTCAAGCCTTGGCTCAGGTTCAGGCAGATGCGGCAGTCAAGAAAGAGATTGACTTAGCGAAGATTGAAGCCTTTTTCGCTACAGAACTAGGTCAGCTAATCCAGCATCAGGCCAATCATCTCCATCGGGAAGCACCTTTTGCCATGCTTAAGCAGGATCCAGCCAGCGGTCAAGACTTTGTAGTTCGGGGAATCTTAGACGGCTACCTGCTCTTTGATGATCGCATTGTCCTCTTTGATTATAAAACCGACCGCTATCATGAGCCGACAGAGTTGGTGGAGCGCTACCGAGCTCAGCTGGACCTCTATGCCGAAGCCCTCAGCCGTTCCTATTGTCTTAGCCAAGTAGACAAGTATTTGATTCTATTGGGAGGAGCTGAGCTGCAGGTGGTCAAGGTGGACTAGTCTGCTTGGAAAATAATTAGAGTTCTAGCAAGAAAGGATATGTTTAAGGGAAATGCTTGGTGGAAGGCTAGGTACATGAATTAGGTACTAATCTTCCCTTGGCGTTTCCTTTTTTTGCTTCTTTTGGGTATAATAGAAGATATGAAAGTATTACTATATCTAGAAGGAAAGTCTGTTTTAGAAAAATCAGGAATTGGCCGTGCCTTGCAGCATCAAATGCATGCACTCGATCTAGCAGGAATTCCTTATACAACAGATGTTTTAGGAGATTATGATGTTGTGCACATCAATACTTACGGACCTCGTAGCTTGCTTCTTCTCCATGCGGCTAAGCGGGGAGGCAAAAAAGTGATCATGCACGGACATTCGACCAAAGAAGACTTCGAAAATTCTTTTATTGGGTCTAATCTTTTTGCGCCCTTATTTGGCAAATATCTAGCGCACATGTATAAAATGGCAGACTTTATCATTACTCCGTCTGAGTATTCCAAAAGATTGATTGAGTCCTACGGTGTGACGACACCAATTATGGCTGTCTCAAACGGCATTGACTTGTCGAAATACAAGAAAGATGAACGCAAGGAAGAAGTCTTTAAAAAACATTTTCAGATTGCAGATGGGCAGAAAGTCGTAATTTGTGCAGGTCTTTATTTCAGACGAAAAGGAATTGAGGACTTTGTTGAAGTAGCTCGTAGGATGCCAGATGTCCGTTTTATCTGGCTGGGCTCTATCAATCTCTGGCTTATTCCGCGCAAGATTCGAGATCTTGTCCTCTATAATCATCCAGAAAACGTTGAATTTCCAGGTTATTTCAAAGGTGCAGTCTTCCAAGGGGCCATGTCAGGCAGCGATGCCTTCTTTTTCCCGTCTTATGAGGAGACAGAAGGGATTGTGGTCTTAGAAGCGCTGGCCAGCGGGCAACACGTGGTCCTGCGTGATATTCCTGTTTATAATGGCTGGATTGATGAGGAGTCAGCGGAGCTTTGTCATAATGTAGATGAGTTTGTCGAATCGCTTCGTAAGGTTCTTGACGGAAAAGTGGACAAACGTGAAGCAGGTTATCGCGTTGCGGAGAGTCGCTCTATTGATGATGTAGCGCTTCAATTAGTCAAGGCTTACCAAACAGTTTTGGAGATGTGATATGCGGATTGGTCTTTTTACAGATACCTATTTTCCTCAGGTTTCCGGGGTGGCGACGAGCATTCGCACCCTCAAGACTGAGCTAGAGAAACTAGGTCACAAAGTCTTTATTTTTACTACGACGGACAAGGATGTCAATCGTTATGAAGATTGGCAGATTATCCGTATTCCCAGCGTGCCTTTCTTCGCTTTTAAGGATCGGCGTGTAGCTTATCGTGGTTTTTCCAATGCCTTAGAAATTGCTCGCCAGTACCAGCTGGATATCATCCATACTCAGACAGAGTTTTCTCTGGGCCTTTTGGGCATCTGGATTGCCAAGGAACTGCGGATTCCAGTGGTTCACACCTACCATACCCAATATGAGGATTATGTGCACTATCTTGCCAAGGGCATGGTGATTCGTCCGAGTATGGTCAAGTACATCGTGCGTGGTTTCATGAGCGATTTGGATGGTGTCGTTTGTCCTTCTGAGATTGTCTATGACCTTTTGGTTGGTTACAAGATCAAGGCGGAAAAACGGGTCATTCCAACAGGAATCGACTTGGCCAAATTTGATCGTCCAGAACTTTCACAAGAAGACATCAAGAAACTACGCTTTAAGCTGGGAATAGCAGAAGATGAAGTCATGCTGCTCAGTTTATCCAGAATTTCCTACGAGAAAAATATCCAAGCGATTGTTGAAGCACTACCAATGGTGTTGGAAGAAAATGCCAAGGTGAAGTTGGTCATTGTCGGAGATGGGCCTTATGCTGAGGACTTAAAAGCCTTGGTAGCCCAGCTTCATATTGAGGATTCAGTCATTTTTACAGGGATGATTGCACCAAGCGATACGGCCCTCTACTATAAGGCGGCAGATTTCTTTATCTCAGCCTCAACCAGTGAGACGCAGGGGCTGACTTATCTGGAAAGTCTAGCCAGCGGTACACCCATCATCGCCCATGGCAATCCTTATCTGGACAATGTAATTAGCGATAAAGCCTTTGGTACGCTTTATTATGAGAGCCGGGATTTGGCAGGAGCTATTTTGGAGGCCATTTTGGCAACACCAGATATGGACGAGAAAAAGCTAGCCGATAAATTATACGAGATTTCCGCCGAGAATTTTGGTCGTCGAATCTATGAATTCTATTTGGATTTGACCATTAGTAAGGATTTTCATAATGATCTCAATCCAGAAGAAACGATGGCCAAACGCTTGGCCAAGACCATTGTCTATTTACCAGGAAAAATCATGTCACTGCCGGTCAACAGCTCAACTAGGATGATAAAAGCATCTAAGAAGCAGATTAAGAATATTCGGAAATATTGGGAATAAACTTTCTCATAAGGCCTAATGAACGGAGGTGCTCTTATGAAAGTCCATAAAAAAGAAATTTTCTTTTTGCTCCCCCTTTTCTTTTTCTATTTTGTCTTTTATATACTGTTACGGTATGTTCCAATGGATTCCATCTTAAGTAAGGGGCTAGTAGTTGGAAATGTACTCATCTACTCTCCTCTGGCGACCCTGTTGGTGTCCTTACTCTATGCAGCTTTGTATGGATTTTCTCTGCGCTTTTCTTTCTTGGTTGCCCTCTTATTTTTCCTGACTATTTTCACCTTTGGGGAGTGGATTCCTCTTTATCATGCCGCTTATTTCCTATGCTCACTAGCTGGAAATGGTTTAGGACATGTGATTTACCGATTTAGTAGGAAAAATAACAGAGCTGAAAACCAATAAAAGTTCTTGCAAATTTTTTCAATCGTGCTATAATAATTTTTAGAGACATATCACCTGCAGGAAATCTTTTAGAGAGCGCGTGGAGCTGGAAATCGCGCAGAGGATGCAGTTGGGACTACTCTCCTGGCTTTTATGAAAACATAAAACGGTGGCTACGTTAGAGCCAATCAGAGGTGTAGGTCTTTTTGACCTGCATAAATGAAGGTGGAACCACGTTGCGACGTCCTTTCGAGGATGTCGTTTTTATTTTGTCAGAAGGAGGAAGAATGATGCTTTATATGATTGGCGGATCGCCTTGTAGTGGGAAGTCAACAATTGCTTCACTTCTTGCTAGACAGTATCAATTACTTCATATCAAACTGGATGATTTGGTAGACGAGATGATGAGTCAAGCAAGTGCAGACTCACAGCCAATTTGCCTTCTTAGACAGGATAGAAGTCCAGAACAAATCTGGATGAGAAGTCCAGAAGAGATGGCAGATGAAGAATGGCGCTTTTATGAAGAGATTTTTCCTCATGTGAAATCTTACTTGATAAAAAATCAAGATAGACCTCTCTTGGTGGAGGGGGCAGGACTTTTGCCTCACTTGGTAAAGGAGCTTGAATGTCCAGCGTCTTCCTATCTATGCTTGACTCCAACAGCCGATTTTCAGAAAAAGCACTATAGACAGAGAGAATGGGTTCCTTATGTTTTAGAGGGAACAACCAATCCTGAGCAAGCTTTTGAAAACTGGATGCAACGAGACATTCTTTTTGCTCAAATGGTTCGGCAGGAAGCGATGAAATTAGGCTATCCTAGCCTCATAACAGATGGCAGTCAATCAGAAGATCAGACTGTGGAAGAAGTTGCTCGGCTCTTAAAATTGTCCAATATAAATAGAATAAATATTAAAGGAGAAAACCATGATTAAGATTACTTTCCCAGATGGCGCTGTTCGTGAATTCGAATCTGGCGTTACAACTTTTG
>ERZ773027.1781-NODE-1781-length-11095-cov-12.630435_pt1 | contig 11095 bp, 8 predicted proteins | sample MGYA00511032_ERZ773027 | MGnify/ENA primary metagenome ERZ773027 (study PRJEB29015, sample SAMEA2738138) | human oral metagenome | biome: human oral; feature: human-associated habitat; material: saliva | place: China | collected 2190 ... | reverse complement strand
CACCAGTCTGAATTGTTTCATTTATACGATTAGAATTTACTGTCTACTCATCTTTCTCGGACAAGCAGAGATATTTATTTCGAAATAATCAGTGCAAAGATAATAATATTAATCAAAACAACATAAAGAGAGTGGAGAAATTATAATAAAATGTGATGAAAAGAACATGACTAACGTTTGAATTGACTTTATTTGCTTGGGTTAAAGCATAAAGGTAGGATTATGTAAATGTGTTTTTTATACTCGAATAGGAAGATTATATTACACATCTTACAAGAGTATTTTTTATTTTAAGTTGCTGTCACTTTTAACATTTCATGTAATACTACTGTAAACTAATAAGTTATATGATGATTTTGGATGACAGTAGTGACAGCAAAATTATTTTTAGAGAAATACTTTATTCTCTGAATACAGAGCATGGGTGCATTAAAGTGTATTCGGTTATTATGGATATACCAATAAGTTTTAGGGAAACGCAAATGATTGTGTTTAAGAAGGATGACTAAACTATTCGAAAGTTTGATATGAGTATTCATTCTTTTACATCTTGATATAAGTTTGCATATAGAAACTTTAAAATACTTGTAGTGTTGCTTAGCACATATTGTGCTGTTGGTAAGCACCATTGGTGCGAACTACTAACACCAATGGGATGGAGTACTTTTCACTTAGCTATAAGTTGTCAAATTGGACTGGAGTGATAAAAAAACAAAGGGTATGGTTGTCTTGCTATCAAAGGATGCACGAAGTAGCAGTTTGTAGCCCAATACGCACCTGCCTTTTATATTGTCGAAAACACGACTGATATCTTCCTTTCTCACGCCACTCTTCCTAAGCATGGTGTCATCTGTAATGACAGGCGAGATAACAGGTGACCGATGCCAAACTTGCCAAAAAGATGAAATAAATCATCACTCATTCGAGTTTTAACACTCAAGAGTTTGGATAACTCACTTATTTTCTTTATTTTTGCTTCCATAATAGTTTTGTTGTTTTGTCTTTAATATCAGTTGTTTAGCGATTACTAATTTACAATGAAAATTCGATAAACTGTTATTTCTCTATCTATTTATTAGGATGGGAAACTTTAGACAATTAATTATGAAGAAAAAACTTCTAAGTGTTGGTATTGCATTCTGTTCAATAGTGGCAATATCCTTAGCTGCTCTAAATGGGAGGGTAAAGTCTTATTCTGGAGTTAGCCTGGCTGATCTTGTAAGTACGACTGAGGTGAATGCAGAGTGTGCACAAGGCTCAGACTGGTTTGCAAGCGGAAAATGTCTGAGTGGTGCTGGAGTCTGTGTGTTCTCTGTGGAGTACCGTGACTGCGTCTGTATAAGTAATCTAATTTTAGTAGGGGGTGCGGTCGCCCTCCCTGCTTCATAATTGTAAGAAGCATCCTATGAGAACCTTTAGGAATTTTGGAGTATTTCTCTTGTTGGGTCCGTTCTTCCTAACTGTATTCGGTCAGAATCAACCGGATACTGCACAAGACTTGGAGGTAATCCATTCGGTACTGCCTCAGGACCAGCCATACATGCTCTTTAGCAAGGGAGTCTATGAGACAGGTGAAGATATGTGGTTCAAAGCATGGCTGTTCGATCGCTCCTTTTTAACACTGTCGAATAGGAGCCGGACTCTCTTTCTGAGAATCTATGATTCCACCGACAGTCTTGTGTGGAATGAGAAATATCCGATTTCCGGTGGGCGGGCTGAGGGACACGTCTTCATCGGGGAGAAATGGAATACTGGGGAATACCGGGTGGAAGGATATACTCAGTCTTCGTTCTATGCAGACAGCACAGAAGCCATCTTTCCTCAAAAAATATGGGTTGTTGACCGAATCGACAAACAGAAACCACAAGACACGAAAGCTATACAGCAGAGAGATAACATCAGACTTGGCTTGTATCCGGAGGGGGGCTATCTGGTTCAGGGTATAAAAAACTATGTTGCATTTAAGACAACAGACAACCAAGGTATGCCTGCCCCCTTGAATGGCTGGCTATGTGAAAATGGAGCGAGGATATTGGACATAGAAAGCTATCATGACGGAATGGGGCTCTTTTCATTCGTCCCTCAAGAAGGAATCCGCTACACGGTACAACTAACCAATGGGCAAGAGTTTCCTCTTCCCACATCTCTCCGTTCGGGCATGGTAATGCATTTGGAACACACAGACAGAAAAAATGTCGTGTTCTCGGTGAGACAGTCTAAGGAAAGCATGCCTCGCCGCATAACTCTGTCTGTGCAGATGCGTGGTGTTCCCTGCTATCATGCCAGCGGCATACTTCGGGACAGCCTCATCATAGATTTGCCTACACCCGAATTCCCCGGACAGGGAATTGCTGAGGCAACTCTTTTCGATGAACTGCAGCGCCCGATAGCCGAGAGGCTATTCTACGTTCTACCGGATAAGCAGCTGACGATAACAGCCCGCCCTTCCAAAGAAACCTATATACGCCGTGACAGGGGAGAGGTTAGGATACATGTGACAGATTCTGAAGGAAAACCTGTGCAGGCAGAAATATGCATGAGTATCTTTGACAAAGCTTACATGAGACCATCTTATCGGGAAACGATGTTGTCCTATAATTTTCTCTCAACCCAAATACGTGGTAACATTCATCACCCTGCCTACTACTTCGACCACAAGAACCCAGACAGACTGCAAGCCTTGGACCTGCTACTTCTTACGCAAGGGTGGAGGCGGTATATCTGGCAGGCAAGTCGGAAGGACTATCATGGGAAACCATTCCTATGTGACAGCATCATCGGAAGAGAAATCGTGGGAAGCCGTAAGATGAAAAGAAATGCCACCAGTGGAGGTGAGCAGGTTATTCAAGTGTTCGGACCTTCTGGGGACAGCCAGTTCCTTTGGACTGATTCCGTGGGTAACTTTTCTGTTCCCATGTCTATCATGAATACATTTCGGGGGGGATATGTCTATATCAAGCCACTTTTGGGAAAAGAGTTCAAGCCACATCTGACGCTCTCGGATGGCACGGTACTTATAGACTCCATAAGGAGGTCGAAAAACTCATACCTATCCTATTTGAACAATGTTGAGAAAGGAAAGAAAGGCGCGGAGCTTGTCACAACCCAGGCGGGAACGGTATTGCTGAATGAGATACTTGTCATTAGGAAGCGCAGGATGCCCTTCAGAGATAAGTTTATGGGCAGATTGGATAGTCTGGCTCAATTTAATTTAAATACTGCTTGGGTTTGTCCCGATGGCTCGCAGGAACCAGGAACGGTGGGACATCTCAATGACTATTGGGAAGGATATACCCATCATCCGACAGGGGCACCGAATGCCAATTACGGAGGAAAGAGATTAAAGCCAGAGATAGGAAAGCGATACGAACTGATTAAGTATTTACCACGAGAAGATGGAGAATGGTATATTGCAGATATAACTTCAATCGTATATCAGGGGCAGTTGTACACCGATGAGGAATTGCTCCGTATGAATAATATAACGCGTTGTAAGGGCTACTATGGCCAACGCGAATTCTATACTCCCGATTCCGCGGAGATGCTGTCCTCGCTACCCGATGCGCGGAATACATTGCTATGGAGTCCCTCTGTTCTGACTGACAAGAATGGAGATGCCATCGTGCCATTTTGGACATCTGACATCAATACGCAGTTTATAGGAGTCGTGGAGGGTACCGATGGTCTGGGACTATTAGGCAGTAACACTTTTGAGTTTCATGTATCAAAAACCATGGAAGAATGAAGACGAGAATATTTGAAAGCCGGACAGTAGGGCTGATATTCATGCTGCTGTACATAGCCAGTACGGGGGGTGCCTCTGCACAGACTCGCAATGACACCCTCAGTCAGATGAGAGACTCTATCGTACATCTGAAGGAGGTACAGGTCAGTGCCTCACGTCCGCTGATAAAGGCAGAGCTCGATAGGATAACCTATCATGCAGCCGATGATCCCGACAGCAGGAGCATGACGCTGTTGGAAATGCTGCGGAAGGTGCCTATGGTTACGGTAGAGGGGAATGATGTCGTGAAAGTAAAGGGCAGTACTGATTTTAAGGTATATGTGAACGGAAAGCCAAACACCATGATGAGCAACAAGCCCACGGAGATGATGAGGACCATCCCCGCTTCGACCGTCAGGAAGATAGAAGTCATGACGAATCCCGGTGCCAAATATGATGCGGAGGGCGTGGCAGGGATACTCAACATCATTACGTTAGGCAGTTCGAAGCTGGAAGGCTACAACGTCAGTCTGGGCGTGGGAGTAATGAATATAGCACAAAGTGCAAACGTGTCAGGACTGGCTAAGGTCGGGAAATTAACTTTTTCATTCACGGACGGAGTAAGCTATTCCAAACCACCCAAGGCATGGCAGGAGACGGAACGCACAGGTAAAACGCTGTCGGCAGCAGGACAGATGCACTCCTACTCTGATTATCAGGTCAAGGCACCCGCCCATTTCATGGAATTGGGCGGCAGCTATGAGTTTGACAGCCGCCACTTGATCAGTATGACGGCAGGAGTAGAGAACTACACAGGGAAAAGCCGGACGGACATGCACACTGATATGTACGACGGCAATGGTGGGCATAGATACAGCTTCGACAATAAGCATGCATCATACAATCGAATTAACAGCCTGTACGCAGGAATCGATTACCAGCACACGTTTGGCAGACATGGCGGTGTCATAACGCTGTCGTATCGCTTTTCAGCAGTACCTTCCACCGTTATGTCCTCCAGCCTTTATTACTGGCAAAAAGGCCAGACACCGGATTTAAGTTTCAAGGACCTGTGTACCACGTCCGATCTGCATATGGACGAACATACCAGTCAGATAGACTATACCGTAACCAGAGGTGGAAAGCATACATGGAGTGTGGGGGCTAAATACATCCATCGCAACCATAAGAGTGACAATGTCGAAGCTACAAGAACGGCAGGTACGGAAGAACCTTTTGCGGAAGACCAGAGTCCGTCTCTTTCTTACAGGCAGAAGACCGACATTTCATCCGCATATGCGGAATATGCCATACAGCACAAGCAAATATCAGGAAAGATGGGATTGCGTTATGAGCATTCTTCGCAGAAAGTAAGCTATCCTGAAGATAACCTCCTGACGCGTCATGAAAGTTTCGGTGCGCAATTCGATAACGTGGTCCCTTCCTTGTCAATCGGCTACCGTATAGGGGAGACACGGATGCTCACGTTCTCTTATGCCATGCGCATATCACGCCCCAACATCTGGAATCTGAATCCCTATGTAGACCGGACGAATCCTACAGTCATCAAGACAGGAAACCCTGACCTGACCACATCATCCTCGCATAACCTGAGCCTCTCGTTCAACTCGTTTGCCCGGCGCTTTGGAATAAACATGACGGCAGGACTCGACTTACAGGATCGTGGCATCATCGGCTACTCCTATTGGGGTAATCCTGTCTCCCTGACCGACAATATAATAACAGGAGAAGATGCCACCCTTATCTCCACGTATGGCAATCTGCTCAAGAGAAGTAATGTTTATCTGAACCTTTACATCCGGTGGGCACTCTCTGGGAGCGCCACCTTGAATGTCAATGCAAACGGAGCATATACCAATCTTAAAAGTTCACAGCTGGGACAGCATAATAATGGATATTCAAGCAGTCTTTCGGTCAATTTACAGAAGAACCTGCCGTGGAGGTTGAGAATGGTGGCAGGTTGTTCGCTGAACAGCCGAAGCTTAAATCTGCAAGGGTATACCGAAGGCTCCATGATGTACCGTCTTATGCTGATTCGTTCTTTCTTGAAAGACGACAGGCTGACGGTGACCATCTATGGAAATAATCTGTTCCAAAATGATTTGCGTATAGAACAGCTTACCGAAACTGCCGACTTTACAAATCGCTTTACGAATGTAAGACGTGACTATCGCAGCTTCGGTATAAACGTCAGCCTGCGTATAGGAAAGCTGCATGATAAGGTGAAACGCACATCGAAGAGCATATCAAACGATGACATCATCATAGATGGGATTCCAAGAAACCAGAAATAGTAAATAACTGACCCCCCTTAAAGCACGGGCCTTTTCTCATTTCCTTTTGCTTGTCGTTCTCATATCCATAGACTTTTAACACATGACTAACTGAGGTTATGCAGTGTGTCCATATACCTCATCCCATTTTAGGGTGAGTTTTTTAACAGTGTTGTGTGTCAAATAAGTGGTTTTGTGGATACCTGGATTTATTTTTGAATGTTGCAGTATGAAATCTATGAAGAGGATTTTAAACAAATACGGACACACATAAGCGTGTGTCCGTAAATGATTCTAAGGTATAAGACGTGAAGTCTGTCAATCCTATTCGTAAGCTAAAGCGTTTTTACTATAATGTCTGTTATGCGTTCTTGGTTTCAGTAATCACTTCCTTACATAATGTCTCCTTTGTGGTCTTAACTGTATATTTATCTTCGCCAGCATAGAAACGACGGTGTGCTTCTTCTTGGCGAGGTGCTGAGAAGTTGCTAACACGTTTCATGTAGCCGATGATACGGGTGAGGTAATCAACATTTTTAGACTGGCAATGTGGACATTCGTGTATATATCGTTTGTCAATATGACCACAGTCGTTGCATACCGTGTTAGGAATGTTGAATGTGAAGTAGTTACACCCCTCTTGTGCAGCTACACGCAGCAACTGTCGATACTGTGTTTCAGAGAGGTGCTCCTCAAGGTTCATGTGAAGAGCAGAACCACCTGTTAGATGTTCTATATAAGGTGCTCCGTGCAGTTTGAACTTGTCGAGAATTGTCAACGAGTTATCCTCAACGCGATAGAAATAGCTGTTATAGCAGCTGCGTGGAACAAAATACCCATCTTCGGAGTCCCATTTAGCATGTTTTACTCCTACATTCTCTGCAGGAATCATCTCACAGTTGAACATGGCTTCTTTTGTACGGAAAGCCTTATTCTGTGTTTCTATCAATCCAAGTACTGTCTGTACGAACTTCTTATATTCCTCATTTGGTGTGATGTCAAGTCCCATGAACTCTGCTGCTTCTACAAGACCATTGATACCAATTGTGAGGTATTGGCGATCAATGTTAATATATCCTGCATCAAAGAGTGGTAACATGTGATTACGCAGCAACTCCTTAAGGTTTTCATTGTATGCTAATTGAACCTTATGGCACAATTTGATGATGTGGGTTAGATACTCCTTATAATCAAGGTTATTATTGACTGCATACTGAATACAGCGGTTGAGATTGATAGTCAATACACTCTTCGAGCCTGTTGAGACGCCACCAGCACCGAGCGTATAAGAGAAACCATTGTCTTGAATCTCGTTACGCAGACGGCAGCATGAACTGAGTGAGTCAGCATTATCGCTCATATATGTGAAGAAACTATGTCCTTCAGAATACATCTTAGCAGTAAAGTCACCCCATTCTTTATCTTTGCAATCACCATTTTCGGCTAATAATGCCATTGTTTCAACAGGGAAAGTGAGAACAGTCTTCAGACGCTCTTGATTGAACCAAGTCATAAAGCGTTTTTGTAACCAAGAAAGACTCTCCCAGTCAGGCTGTGAACCATCTGGGAAATAGAAGTTTCCAAAGAGAGACTCGAAGTATGGTCGGTCGTAATATGATATGTTCCAGAATACAGCTTGATAGTTGCGAGCACCTGTAGGCTGGTTGAGTGAATAGACTATTTGCTCAAAATAATCAGTAATTACCTTGTCTATTGAACGTTTTCTAAGGCTGAGATCAACTACTTCATCAGCACGCTTCCAGTAGTCTTCACCATATTCTTTTTGTATAAAGTAATTCATATACATAAGGAACTCTGGTGTTGCGCAGGCACCAGCAAGCATAGAAGAAACCATGAATACCATGTTGATAAATCCTCCGCAGAAACTCTTAAGATTGGTTGGTGCGGTAGAGTTTCCCCCAATAGAGGTTGTACCACCAATCAGCCAAGGATACATGGTGATTGAAGCGCAATAGTTTGCGAGGTTTGTCTCATCATTCTTATATATAAAATGGTGGTTAAGAAGGTCGATGTATTCATCAGCCAAGTCTTTACCATACATTTTCTTAATACGATCAACAAGTAGTCTACGGTTGAGACGAATAAAGCCTTGCTTTGGAAGTTCGCCGATAAGGGTAGCAATATTCTTGTGTTCAACATTGGCGTTAGCATCAAATTTTGAGCCCGTTGCTGCGTTAGAGGCTACACAATAGTCTGAGAGGAATTTCATCTTTTCAAGTGTCTCACGATCTTCTGTGTGCTGCTGGCGATAGACAATGAAACTCTTTGCTACATGATAATATCCTTCTTTCATAAGTGCTAACTCTACCTGATTTTGAATATCCTCTACCTTGATGTCGTTTTGGATATTCAAGTTAGCAATGATTTTTGACAATGTCCCCAAGTCGGTAGGCTCGTTGACACTTTCGAATGCCTTGAGGATTGCATTCATAATTTTGTCGAGGGAGAATCGATCCTTTGACCCATCACGTTTTGTGATTGTAAAGTTCTTCATTTCCATTGTTGAATTATTATTTTTAGGAGTTTAATTTTCTTTCGATATTATTTTTAGGATGTGTGATTTTAATACACTAAAGTAAAGCAAAAGTTGTCAGTTTTGGATAACTTTTTTTATTTCGTTGTTTCTAAAGTTTTCCATTTTGATAAACTTTCTGATGCAAATTTATATAAAACTATTCATTTGGCAAAGAATATTTGAACTAAAAAATATTGGATAAATTACTAATTATCTGTGCTTTTAGTTGTGAAACGTTGGTGGCATAAGGTGTTGAAGTTAGTTTCACTCGATGAAATATTTTTTTGATATAGATGTTCTTGTACCTAAAAAAAGAATCATTTAAGTTGTTTACTAAATTATTCTTTTATTACATCTGCTAAGATATGTTTGTGAAGAAGTTTTTAGGGATGAGATACTTGGTTAAATATATAAAGTTATTTTATGGTTGTTATTTGCTTCACACATATAAATAATGTAATTTTGCAGGTGGAAATAATAAAGTTATGAAAGATATATCATTGATAGCCTTTGATGCAGACGATACTTTATGGGAGTGTCAAACATATTTTGAGGCAGTAGAGAAAGAGTATTGTGAGGTTCTTAAGCCTTATGCTTCGGCTGATGAGGTCTCCAAAGCTCTTTTTGCTGTTGAAACAGCAAATATGCCACTTTTGGGTTACGGTAGTAAGGCTTTTTTGTTGTCACTATTGGAGAATGCAATAGAGGTAAGTGAAGGAAAGCTAAAAGCAAAGGAGGTTAAGAAGATTATAGATTTAGGAAAAGGACTTCTCGAGTTACCAGGAAGGCCAATGGATGGCGTTGAAGAAACATTGAAAGTCTTGCATGATGCAGGAAAGTATCATTTGGTTGTTTTTACTAAAGGTGAACTACTTGATCAAGAGAATAAGTTTCGTCGTTCTGGGTTAAGTCTATATTTTGAAGACATTATTGTTGTTTCAGATAAGACAGAAAAGTCTTATCATCAGTTGTGTGATCGATATTCTATTGATGTTGACCAACTATTGATGGTGGGAAACTCTTTTCGTTCGGACATAGAACCTGTGTTAAAACTTGGTGGCTGGGCTGCTCATATCCCTTTTCATACTGTATGGCAGCACGAAGTCGTTGAGGAATATGATCACCCTCATTTGTTGAAATTGGAGTTCTTTACACAGTTAAAACATGTTTTATTAAACGGCTTTGTAAACTGTTGGTGAATCTTTTGTAATAATTTCATTATATGTCGATTATTTTATGTAAGTTTGCATTTCAAAAACAATAAGGATATAAAATACATATTAAACTAATCATTGATTAAATGTTAGCACCACAAATTGAATTTTCAGATCGAGAGGAGCGTATTGAGTTTATTCAAGAACGTTTTCATTGTAAATCACCTGCATGTGGTGGTTGTGGTTCATGTAATCTTCCTGATGGTGTACCTGCTGCAGAGTATTTTGCTGATTATATAGATGGTAAGGTTGAATTTGTTAAACTTGCTGCAAAGATTTGGGAGTAGGATTTTTTCTTCTTCCAGATAATCTAATGTTAAGGTGAAATGCAACTCATAATAGCTTTTTGTTTATAGTCCGCACTATTGGTGCTTTCCCTTCGCACCATTGGTGTTTGCCCTCCGCACCACTGGTGCTAAGCACTATCACCATGAAACATAATGGTAGGAAATGGTAATAGATACTGTAAATTAATATATAATAAGAGATTATAGAAAACATATATAGGGATGCTTTATTTGGCAATAATAAATGATATGCTATAAGCGTTTTTGTGTTTTTTATCATTCTACATCTTTTGATTACAGATTTCTTTTGTATATTTGCAGTTGTAATTTGTTACTGATTGAAAACAAAAGTATGTTTATGAGAAATTATTTAAAATATCTTATGCTATTTTTGGCTATGACTTTTAGTTATAGCGTGTTGGCTCAAAGTGTTCAATGGCGTGATCAACATAAGGTGAAACGTAAGGAAACTATCTTTGGTATTGCTAAAGAATATGGTGTAACAATCCCACAGCTTCTTGATGCTAACCCAACAATGAAGCAGGCAGGTTATGAACTGAAGAAAGGTGACCTAATCTTTGTTCCTTACTCAAAGGAGGGCGACTTCCTTCCAGATGGTTCTGTAAAAGGTAAGACGGATAAGAAGGCTGCGTCAAAGCCTACTGCTGCTCAGGCTCCTGCAAAGACTGTGAACGCTATTCGTGTTGGTATTATGCTGCCTTTGCATAACCAAGATGGTGATGGAAAACGTATGGTAGAGTTCTATCGTGGTGTATTATTAGCTCTTAATCAGATGAAGACTGAGGGGATTAATACAGAAGTACACGCTTGGAATGTACCTAAGGGTGCTGATATTCGCAATACCTTGCTTGAGCCAAATGCTTCAAAGTTAGATGTTATCTTTGGTCCTCTTTATTCAGAGCAGGTAAAGCCATTGGCTGATTTTTGTCGTGCGTATGATATTAAACTTGTTATTCCTTTCTCAATATCAGGCAATGATGTAGAAACAAATCCTAATATTTTCCAAGTATATCAGACAG
>ERZ773027.1780-NODE-1780-length-11098-cov-36.474780_pt1 | contig 11098 bp, 9 predicted proteins | sample MGYA00511032_ERZ773027 | MGnify/ENA primary metagenome ERZ773027 (study PRJEB29015, sample SAMEA2738138) | human oral metagenome | biome: human oral; feature: human-associated habitat; material: saliva | place: China | collected 2190 ... | reverse complement strand
CAAGAGCTCCAGTTTTGATTTGATCAAGTTATTCATAGTTCCATTATAGCAAAAAGCCCCCTGTATTGCTTAAATCAGAGAGCTCCAGTTTCCTTAGAAAATCACTTATTCTCCAGACTCATATAGTTCTTGAACTTCTTTTACATCTTGAGCTTGGATTCCATAATAGGAGCCTGCTGGTTGCATAACCGAAACTTCATTGGTGTGTTCCAAACCAATCGCATGACCTAGTTCATGCTCTGCTGTATGCATGATACGATCATAGGTATAGCCATAGTTTGGATTGGATAAATAATAATGATTCAAGCGAACGGTCACTGAAATGAATTGTTTGGTTAGGAGATTTGTCTGACTCTCCGCCTCACCTGCTACAGCTGTCGAACCATCATTCATTTCGGTAGCGAAAATAGTTGCTTGGTCAGGTTCTGTCACAACTACAAAATTAAAAGCCCCTGTCTGGTTCCAGTTAGCAATAGCTTCAAGGTAGGCCTTTTGGAAAGTGGCATCCATTTGAGGATCAATATAGATAGTTGCTTGCGCCTTTGACCATTTCGCTCCTGAACCCTGATGATGATCTATCTGAGACAAGTCTTGTAACTTACCAGTCTCTTGCCATTGGTGCCAACCTGATTGGCCGACTTGAACAAGATTGCTTACTTGATTGAAGACACCTGATAAATCGCCTGTCACATACCAGAGAATTCCAAAAGTAATGAGAATTAAGAGTATAAGTGTCCACATAAGGCGCCAAAACATACGCAAAATTCCTAGTAAAAATCGATATAAAACACGAATAATCCAGCCCATGATTTCCCGCCTTTCTAAAAAATAAGAACCCATCTTTGAGTAATGGATTGCCATTCTAAAGATAGGTTCTCTATTTTACTGGAGAAAACTAAAAGAAATCTAAAAGTACTTCTTTTACTTATCTCCCCATTAATTTTTTCAAAATTTGTAAACACTTAAACTTGAACGGGTTTGGATAATATCGGAAAGTTCCTGGCTTACGAACAATATAGCCATTGAAATTCTGCTTAAAGCGTAGAACTCCATCGCTACCATCAAAGAGGCCTTGGATACCTAATAAATTGTAGCTAGGAATCCCTCGTTTTATACATTCTAACATGACATATTCTTGGAGAATTGCTGGAGCATAAAATTTACTAAATTCTGAATAGGAGCCACTAAACAGATAGGTGACCTCTTGCGGCATATAAACAAAGAGACTGGCTGCTAACACAACATCTTCATCTCCATACTTTTCAGCTAGCTCTTTTGCCTCAGTTTTACGAAGTTCAAAAGAATCAAACTGACTATTATACTCTCTTAATGTATTTTGTATTTTATCAGAATTAGGATTTGCAAGTAGCTTGGTTTTAATTTTCTCTATCTTGGCTTGTAGTCTATCCTGCTCTATTTCTAATCTATTTAAGTATTCGTTAAAATTAAGAGTAGCAATAATAAACTCAGCCTTGTCTTTAAAAGAATCATAAAAATGTTGATAATATTCCAGACTCTTATCACTATAATTTCTTCGTTCAGATGTTTTAGTAGTGATTTTTTTAAAAATAGCTAACTCTTCTCGTTGAAGTTTCTTCAACTTAATACCAAATGTATTGGCTTTCTTTACCAAAGACTTACCTTTTTTACTAAATGTAGTAAGAAGTGTTTTTTCTGTTATTCCAGCTAAATTTTTAAGATAAAGCCAATCTGGCTCACCCCCTGGATAACCAGTCATTAATCCATCATGTTGAAACCCAAGATTAGTAAGAGTAGAAATTATCTCTTTTCGTTCTTCGCTACTAGGTTGTCCACTGCTATCAAATGTTTGATAAGTATCATAAGGTTTTACGATTAATTGAAGCACCCCACGACTCTTTGCATATTCTTTAAGACAATTATAGAAAGCCTCTAAGTAGCTTGAGTCCGAATAGATAGGGCCACAATTTATCTCCATATGTAGTCCACCGGTCATCGGTAACGTGTACACTAAAGCTGCAACTAAAATTTCTGCATCTTCTTTCAATGCCAAATAGGTAACATCTGCACCTCGAGTTCCTAACAAAACACCCATTTGCTCACTTTGAATAAATGAACGATTTGAAATTGTATCCGCAAAACTTTGAAATTCCGTACTCGTAATTGAAGTTAAAATCATTAGGATTTCTTTCTATATATTGATTTTCTTAATTTTTTTCTAAGTTTATAAATTTGTCCACCTAAAGGATATAGAGGATGAATCGGTATTGTTAATTCCCCAATATACTCTTCGATTGTTGGAGAATATTTAGATTTAAAAAGATATAGACCACCTTTAAAATCTCCTTCAACTCCTCCAAGATTCTGCCATAACGTTCCACGGTCAAAAGATTGTTTAGCTGTAGAATACCAAGTCAGAATAGGCGCATTATATTGTTTAAAGGTGTCATCCATTCCCGCATACAAATTGACAGAAGTAGTACCAAATTCTATTGTTAATGTTCCAGAAAGCGGAGCCACCTTCACTCCAGACTCAATGTGAGTATTCAAAAATGCAATTTCTTGAACTAAACGTTCTCGCTCTTCTTCATTATTCTTAATTTTACCTGGTTTTGTTTCTTGAGAGAAAGCTTCTGCAGCTAGCTTGTTTTTTGCTAATTTAGACTCTAATTCTTCTAATCGTTTTTCTAAATCTAGATAAGCTATAGTAATAAAACTAGAGTTTTCATACGCAGCTAATAATTGATGATAATACTCTTCATTTCGCAGATGAATATCTTTTCTGACTTCTGTTTTTCTCATTAAAGTCGTAAAATCATCTAATAGCTCTTCTCTTCCATACTTAATCTCGATTCCTTTGTTTAAAGCTGTACGAATCGCTTGTTTGGTTGACTTCGGTAAGTTTTCTTCAAACCCTTCTTTATAAATCTTAGCCTGAATCCTTGGCTGAATAGTTTGAGACATGTCTGTTGATAATCCAGACCAAATTACCCCAATAGCTTGTAAACTCTGGATGATTTCTTTTGTATCCGGATTAGAACAAGTTGTACAATCCTTATGTATTACAGTTTTACTTAAAACAAGACTAGGATCACATTTAACGAATAGTGACTTTTTCCTTTTGGCAATCGTTTTGAGAGAGGTAAAAACGAATTGTAATAACTCCTTATCTTTATAATCCAATATTGGACCTCTCGCAACATAACACATGGTAAAACCAAAAGGTAAAGACCTATATAACAAGCTGGCTGAAGCTACTAACTGTTCATCTTTAAAAAAGCCAACTATCTCGTTATCCCATTGATTTTTTACATTAGCCCAAGCACTACTTTGTAAAAGATTTGCCAATTCACTTTTTTTGACAAACTCATCATGTATTTCAGGTGAAATACCTATTTGATAATGATACATTGGCTGGTCCTTTTCCTAATAAATTTATAACATACCTATTCTACTACTTTTTTGTTAAAAAATAAAGAATTATAGAATCATAGAATCTTTATGTTCTCACGCCTAAACAGAACTTTAAGGCTTATATAAGACGCTCTTCCAAAACAAAGTTGATAGGGAGAGTTGCTAAAAATCGTTCCAATTGTTTTTCCCAGTAATACCATTCATGGGCACCTGGACTATGACTATAGGTTACATTAAAACCTAGATTTTTGAGATTTTTAACTGCTAGATTATTAGCAGAATAAAGATAATCTTGTTCGCCACACCAAATCCAGAGTTTTGTCTTCTTATCTGACTTTTCAGCTAGGCTTTCCAGTGAATATGGACTACTTTCCCAATTTTTAATCTCACCAAAAATACCTTGCCAATATGTCCGATTCCCTAAATCTTGATTTTCTGGAGAAAACTCCTGAAAACTAAGGGCACCAGAAAAACTAGCTGCATAGGAGAAACGATTAGTTGACAGAGCTAATTTGAAGGAACCATAACCGCCCATAGATAGTCCAGCAATAAAAGTCTTTTCACGTTTACTAGTCATGTTAGGGAAAAAGCGCTTCATGACTTTAGGTAACTCTTCTGATAAGGCAGTATAGTAGTTAAATCCATATTGGGTGTCGGTATACCATCCATTACTAGTATTAGGCATAACAACAATAAGATTAGTACCACGTAGCAAACGCTCAACATTGGTACGTTTGAGCCAACTATTATGGTTTCCAGACATCCCATGTAAGAGATAGAGGACAGGAATATCTGTGCAATCCGGGTCTGTTACCCTAGAGCCATCAGGGTACAGAACATTGACTCCCCATTCCATATCCAAAACTTCTGAGTAGTACTCAATCTTCATTACTGCCATTATTTTCTCCTTTTAGGTTTAAGATAAGAAAAAGCCGAAATTCGACTTTTTCTAGATCTTTATTTAACTATTATTTTGCTTCCATAACTACTGGTAAGATTGCTGGACGACGCTTAGTTTGATCAAAGAGGAACTTGGACAAACTGTCTCGAACTTTACCTTTGAGCTCTGACCACTCAAATTCTTCACCTTGTAGATAGTCTTCAACTGTTTGGTTAATCAGCTCTGAGCTCTCACGCAAGATGTCACGACTCTTCTTGAGATAAACAAATCCACGTGTGTGCACTCGTGCCTTGGCAATGATTTTCTTCTCACGACGGTTAACTGTAATCGCAACGATAAAAATCCCATCCTCCGACAAGACCTTACGGTCACGAAGAACAACATTTCCGACATCTCCAATAGCATTTCCATCAATCAGAATATCTCCCGCAGTGATAGCACCTGACGGAACAAAGTCACCATGTTCATAGGACATAGTACTTCCTTTTTTGGGAATGAAAATATGCTCTGGCAACATGCCAACTGCCATTGCTGCTCTAGCGTGAGCATCCAATTCACGATACTCTCCTTGAATAGGGAAGAGATATTGTGGTCTCAAAAGATTGATCATCAACTGTAAATCACGAGCATTTCCATGCCCTGATACACGTAGGCTTGATGTAATGAGTCGAACAATACCACCTGCTTGGTAAATCATGTTTTCTACACGAGCCATAACAGCTTCTTTAGCAATTGATGGCGTTGTAACGATGTACACTAAATCGCCATCCTTGATTTCCACATAGCGGTGGCGCCCAATAGACATCTTACGAAGTCCATTAATCGGCTCTCCCATACGTCCTGTCTCAAGAATAATCAATTCATGATCTTCAAAACGGGACATATCTTTTGGTTTAATCAATAAACTTTCATTAGCCAGCGATAACTTTTTCAAACGGATAGCTGTTCGCACAATGTTTTCAATATCAAAACCAGTTAAAACAACGCGACGCCCTGTCTCAGCAGCTGCATCAAAAACTTGTTGGATACGGGAAAGGTTACTCGCTACCGCAGCTACAATGATACGTCCATCCCAGTCAGAAATAGTTTGCGTAATTTCATCACCAACTTCACTTTCGCTGGCTACTTGAATATTACTGTCTGCGTTTGCTGAGTCGCTTAGAAGGGCTAAAACTCCTTCGCGACCAATCTCTGCTAAACGACCAAAGTCAGTCGCATATGATTCGCTAGCCGTTTGGTCAAATTTGAAGTCCCCTGTATAAACGATACTTCCTTCAGATGTTTTCAAAACGACACCCAGACTCTCTGGGATAGAGTGAGTTGTGCGGAAGAAGGAAACCTCCGTACCGCCAAAGTCGATTTCTGTATTCTCATCAATGACGTGGAAATCATCAAATTTCTTGACAGTGTCATTACTCTTGACAAACAGTTTAGCTAGTTCAATAGTCAACTCCGAACCGAAAACCGGAACCTTAGCTTCTGTCAATAAATAAGGTAGAGCTCCAATCGCATCCGCATGTCCGTGCGTTAAAAAGACACCTGCAATACGGTCGCTATTTTCAAACAGATATTCCATATTTGGAATAACGACATCGACACCCAACTGCTCATTTTCAGGATATTTTAAACCTGCATCCAAAACAAAGATTGAGTTGTTAATCTCCGCAATATACATATTTTTCCCGTTTTCACGGACACCACCTAAAGTTGTTAATTTAATATTGGTCATTTTCCCTCCGAGGTATTACAATAACTAGTTTGTAGAGTTTTAAAAGCTCTCTTATTCTGAAAGTATCTTCTACTTTCTACCGAATTATGTCCTTTCATTATACCATTTTTTTACCGATTTTCAAAATGAAGGTTTTATTTCAACCAGAGAACATTCACCACTGATAACCGAATCGTTTTGCTTTGTTTTCTCTTTGCGAAATCTCTGTCCGCCAAAGGACCTAGGGCCTTACTTTACAAACAGCTACTCGGCAAAAAATCGTAATAAGGAGCTCACCCACAAATAAAAAAAGATTTAGAAGCTCTAAATCTTTTTAATCATCTTTAGTTTGGATAAATGTAAGTAACTTTACCTAAAAATTCATGTGGATTAAAGTAACCACGATAATTAGCAATTTGTTTTTGACGTCTGTAGTTCGCTTCCAATACCTGGATAGAATTTTCACTTTGTACATCTGTCACATAAGCAACGTGTCCATATTCACCACCGTCCCAAACGGCGATTGCGCCTACTACTGGAACATCTCCTACACGATAACCTTGAGCACTAGCATAAATCGCCCAAGTATTAGCATTTCCCCACCAGTTGCTAGCCCAAGGAGCCAATTCTTTTACGCCCCATGTACACTGACCAACAGGATATGAGTTCCCATAGTCTGTCGGAGTATTCACGACAACATCATCATCTGAAGCAGGATTCAAAGTACTAGTTGCCTCAGAAGCCGGAGCACCGTATGAATAAGTAGCCTGAGCTGGACCGCTTACTTCTAGCACATCCCCTGGGTGGATCATATCAAAAATGCTTTTTCCGTTATTTGCTGCCAACTCATAAGGATCCATGCCATTTGCAGTAGCAATAGCAAAAAATGAATCTCCGTCTTGGACAACGTAAGAAGATGCACTAACAGTTTGAGCTCCAACTGTCGCCAAAATAGCTGTAGATGTTAAACCAAGAGTCAGTTTAGCAACTGTTTTTTTCATAATAATTTTCTCCTAAATTTTATTGATCATTTTTAATTTTTATGTTGATAAGAGAATCATACCTGATTTACATGTCAATTCTTTTAGAGTTATGTTGTAGTCATGTTACAAATATGTATACTTTTACTACATGACGTTCTAAAGAACACAACATTTAAAATTATATGAGACAACAAAAAAAGCTGAGATAGGTCACCTCAGCCTTTTTCCTTCTATTTTCCCATCAAGAAATCATAGATTTCCTGCACTGTACCTAGTGCCAACATTTCTTGATCTTTAACAGTTTGCTTGAGATTTTGATAAATCTGACTTTCAGCAATATCCCGTTTAGCTGCATCTTTATTAACCCTCATCACACCATTTTCAATGGTGACAAAACCAAGCTCTTCAAAAATTTGAATCATCTTGACGAGTAAAATCTGTTCAATTTTAAGATAAGCTGATAGGTCTTTTAATTTATAACGGATATCGAATTCTGGAAACTGGTATATCGTCTTATAGAGCTTTGCAAATTGCTCTCTTGTGCCATACCCTGTCAAATAGTAGGGCTTCTCGATATCATTTTTAAAGTAAACAGCTGAGAAATCATGTTGCTGGAAAATGTCCTTAAGAATCCTGATGTCTTCTGGGATATTCTTGACAACGACTGCTGGACTCGATGAAATATCTGGCAATTCTCCAGTAAAATCAAGCACTGGCACTCCGTCTGGTAGAACAGCATTCTTCCCACGAATATTAAAGAGCTGAACACCGTCCACACGAGCATCTACCATCATCAACTGTAGAGTTGTTTGCCCATTCCATTGGTTAACGGAAAGAGTGACTGCTAACTCCAGTTGTTTTGTCTGCGCAAATTCTGTTGCCTTTGCCCCTTGGCCAAAAGCTACTACTTCAAAGTTCGCAGTTCCTTTTGAAATTTTTAACTTCAGGTGACTATCTCCTGCTCCCATAGAACGAGCATTTTCAACTTGAAAATCTCGAATGTAGAAGACAGGTTTTTGATTGTCCATTCCAAAAGGAGCTAACTTCTCAAAGCTTTTAACCGTATCTAAACTCAGGCTTTCCAAATCTAGTTCTTCATCTAGATATAATTTACTCTTTCCCTTAGCATCTATCCCTTTGTCTTTTACATAGGTTTCTAAAATTTCTGACAAGGCATCTAACTGTTCAGCCTCGAGCGTCATACCTGCGGCACCTGCATGGCCACCAAAGGCGATAAAGAGAGCGCGATGCGGATCCAAAGCTTCAAAGATATCGACTGCTTCAATACTCCGTGCGCTTCCCTTGGCACGACCATCTTCAATATTCAGAACAATAACTGTTTGACCTAGTTCTTCCAGTAAGCGTCCAGCTACAATTCCAAGAACCCCTGGGTTCCAGCCTTCCTTTGACAAAACCTGAACACTTTTACTAGGATCTACCATGTTTTTAGCTTCATCATAGATGGCTTGAACGATTTCCTTGCGTTCTTCATTTTTTTCTTGAATCATGAGGGCAATTTCATGCACCTCTTCATCATCAAAGCCAGTCAGTAAATCAATCGCTGGATTGGGATCATCCAAGCGCCCCAAGGCATTTAACCGAGGTGCCAACTGAAAACCAACTGTTTCTTCTGTAATATCACTAGTAGCAATTCCTGCAATTTCAAATAGTTCTTGGAGACCAATTCGTTGAGTATTGCGCAAAACTTCTAGACCGTACTGAACCATGATACGATTTTCATCCGTCAGGCTTACCATATCCGCAATGGTTCCAATGGCAACCAAGTCAAGCAACTCAACCTGCACTTCCTCCAAGAGAGCACACGCTAGTTTAAAAGCAACTCCACAGCCTGCTAATTGTTTAAAAGGATAATCTGCTTCTGGATGTTCAGGATGGACGATTGCATAAGCATCTGGTAAAACCTCTGGCATGGAGTGGTGGTCTGTCACAATGACATCCACTCCCATAGACTGAGCCAAGTCAATGGCTTCATGCCCAGCAACTCCATTATCCACTGTCACAATCAAAGACACACCCTGTTGCCCGATGAAATATTTGTAAACACTGGCATTTGGACCATAACCGTCTGTAAAACGATTTGGGAGATAGACCAGACACTCTGCCCCTAATTGTTCCAAACTCTCCTTGACAATCGAAGCCGAAGTCATCCCATCTGCATCGTAGTCACCATAAACGAGAATCAATTCTCCTTGCTCGATAGCCTGGCGAATACGATCAACTGCCTTATCCATATCATGTAATAGATAAGGATCATGTAAATCTTCCAAAGAAGGTTCTAAAAATTTCTTCAGGCTGCTTTCGTCCTTGATTCCACGTTGAAACAACAAACAAGCGACTTCAGAACTCAAGCCTACACTCTTGGCAATCTTTGTAAAATCCGCATCCTCAACTTGCGGAGAAAATTGCCAATTATAAGTAGGAATTATCAAATAAATATCCACTCTTTCTTACGATTCTATTCATTTATTATAACACGATTTTTGATTTTTCTCCTGATATTCAGACCATATTCTTTGCTAAATTTTTAAGCCACTTCAGCTAACACCTCGCCTATTTAACAACGAAAAAACACCTAAACAACTAGGCTTTTCAGTACAGCAATTCAGGTGTTCTTTAGTTTAAAATTTATTTTTTAATTCTCGCTTCTGTATCAGTTACTAGTTGAGCGAGACTAGTTAGGCTCAATTCTTTTTCCATAGCTTGCTGGATTTTTAGCAATTTCTCATCTAAAACCACATGAATATTGGCTCCAACTGGACAATTTGGATTCGGATTATCATGAAAGCTAAAGAGTTGACCCGTCTTCCCGAGACATTCAACTGCTTGATAGATATCCAAGAGACTAATATCTTCAAGATTTTTGATAATTTCTGCTCCTCCAGTTCCACGAGCAACAGAAATCAATCCTGCTTTTTTCAGTTGAGACAAGGTTTTACGAATAATAACAGGATTAACCCCCACACTGCTAGCTAGAAAATCACTAGTAACTTTATTTTCCTTGCCTTCAAGGGCAATGATAACTAGCATATGGGTTGCAATGGTAAAGCGACTTGAAATTTGCATGCAGTTCTCCTTTCTCGTTAACTAAGCTCATTCTTCTCTTATATTTATTATAGCTCCTCTAGTTGTAATGTCAAGAGTTACGACTGAGCCAGTCATCCAATTCTGCATCATGCCCTTGATTTTGAGCGATTTCATGCAACAAGTCCTGATTGTGGGTATGATGGATTCCATTGACTAAACTTTCATAATAGACCTGATAGTAGGGCAATTGCAACTCTCGAGCCAACTGCAACTCTGCTTCGACATCATAATCAACGCGACGAAAATCTACATCCTTCAATCCTTTATCATCAAATTCCAAAATCATATATTGGGCTCGTAAATCCTCACGCAGACTTGCTGATAAAAAGAAAGGCTGCCCAATCGAACCTGGATTCAAAATGAGTTGTCCACCACTTCCATAACGTAAAAATTGTTGGTGGATATGACCATAGATGGCAATATCGGAGTCAGAATTAGTCACCAAACGATCAAAATCTTCCTGCTTTCCAAGATGAATCAGTTCTCTTCCCCAATTTTTATCCGGTAAATGATGACTAATCCCCACCTTTAGATTTCCAAACTGGCGATGGGTGTGCATAGGAAAATCCTGAAGTTCTTCAATCTCATCTAGACTAATTTCTTCCATGATATACTGACATTGCCGTAAGAGGTAGCGATGACTGGGCCTACTTGTATCCAATTTTCGGTGAGCAGCCCGCCATAAACTTTCTTCCCAATTCCCCAGAACCCGAACCGTCATCGGCAATTCCTCCAATCGTCTGAGGATACTTTTTCGTCCCGTTCCTGGCATGAGAATATCTCCCAAAAGCCAATATTCCTCAACTCCTGCCTTTTCCGCATCTGTGAGAACTGCTTCCAATGCTCCTGTGTTGCCATGAATATCTGAAAGTACCGCAATTTTTGTCATATCAATCCCTCTTGTTTTCTCACATTTAATTATATCACTCTCAAAACCAAAGTCAAAAAGCCTTTTTTTGCTATCATGTTTTACTTTACTTTTTTAGTGAAAAGGATTACAATGAAGGT
>ERZ773027.1776-NODE-1776-length-11112-cov-7.250972_pt1 | contig 11112 bp, 6 predicted proteins | sample MGYA00511032_ERZ773027 | MGnify/ENA primary metagenome ERZ773027 (study PRJEB29015, sample SAMEA2738138) | human oral metagenome | biome: human oral; feature: human-associated habitat; material: saliva | place: China | collected 2190 ... | reverse complement strand
CGTTACCACCATGTCGGATATTATCTGAACCACTGCAAACACCAAAATGGCCATTCCAAAGATAATCCAAAAGTTCTGTCCCGTGTCTGCTGCTTTTAAAAGTGCTAAGAATGCCGTGGGAATAAGGGCGAACGTGTGAAGGTAGGGTACAAGGTTGAGCACGCCAATAAGGATGCCCATACCGATGGCCATGGGAAAATCGATGATGGTGAAGCCGATGCAGAACATTATTCCCATGATGAGCGACACCAAACCCTGTCCGCGAATGTAATTGTTTAGCTCGCGCGAAGCATCCTCAGACAGGGTGTTCCAGAAGTTGCGATACTTCTTAGGGAATATTCTAATCCAGTTTTCTGTGAGGTATTCGTAATCAAGCAAAATGAAGAACATATATAATAAGGTGATAAACGATGCTACAACGCTTACCACCACGCTAGCCGTTTGTCCTAAAAAGTTGAACAATTTGGGCATGGCTGTGTGCACGGCATCGCTAAAGTCTTTGCTTTTCACAATGCGGTCGATGTCTTCTTGATGTTCGCGAAGCCAGTTTTGGATGTAAGATGAGAGGTCGCCCGAGCGTGTAGAACTGCCCAGATAGCGCGAAGCCAGTTCAGAAATCTTATCAAACTGCTCTATCATAGAGGGTACAATGAGTAGCCCAATGCCTGTAATCAAACCAACAAGCACCAATAACACCACTATAATAGATAGCGCGCGTACGCGTATGTGAAGGTATTTCTCGGTGAATTTCACCAATGGGTAAAGCAGATAAGCCAACAAGCAGGCTATAAAAAAAGGCAAAAGAACCTCGCTCATGCTGTTGGTTACAAAGTACACCGCTAATATTAGCAGTGCGCATAGTCCCCATCTCACCAGTTTGTCTAAGGTTATTATTTCTTCAAGCATTTTCTTCGTTTTATGTTAATATTATTGTGTGAACTCTTTTTATATCATTAATACGGCTATAAAGCCCACGAAGTGGCTCAAGAAGGGAAAGGGCATTGCATGTGGTGCACCCTTCTTGGTGCATTTAGCAGCCTCTTAAGCCCTTTTTAGTCCTCATTAGCTATCTTGTAGCTCCCGTTTAGGATTTCACCTCGTGCTTTGTTTTCTGGTAGCAATGCCTGCACAGCGGTTCGTATTCTTGCATTTCGCCAATCAGTACACGCCTTTCGCCTTCCACGATGCGATGACTAACGTAGGCCAGTGCTCCACATTTCACGCAGATGGCATGCACTTTGGTTACGTGGTCGGCAATGGCGCAGAGAGCAGGCATAGGACCGAAGGGCACACCCTTAAAGTCCATGTCCAGACCTGCAACGATAACACGCACCCCACGGTAGGCCAATTGGTTGCAAACGCTCACAATACCCTCGTCCATAAATTGTGCTTCGTCTATTCCAACGACATCAATATCGGCCGAAAGCAACAATATTGCAGCCGAAGAGTCTACGGGTGTGCAATGAATTGCGTTACGGTCGTGGCTCACAACATCATCTTCCGAATAGCGTGTGTCAATGGTAGGCTTAAATATTTCAACTCGCTGTTTGGCAAATACAGCACGCTTCATGCGCCGTATTAGCTCCTCTGTTTTGCCCGAAAACATCGAGCCACAAATCACTTCCACTCTTCCTTGGCGGTGGTTCTCGCCACTTACAATATCAATCATGATGATGCAAAAGTACAAAAAGACGTTTTAAAAATTGCAAACAAACACCTCTATTTTTTGCTACTAGGAATTTATATTACTAAATTTGCGTACAATATGGGCATCTTATACATTGTACCCACCCCTGTGGGTAATATGGAGGACATCACACTGCGAGCCATTCGAACCCTAAAAGAGGTTGATTTGGTGCTAGCTGAAGACACTCGAACAACGGGCGTCTTGTTAAAGCAGTTGGGAATTGAGGTGGCTCACCTGCAATCGCATCATAAGTTTAACGAGCATGGCACATCGGCTGGCATCGTTGAAAGACTTAAAGCAGGCCAAAACATCGCTCTTGTAAGCGATGCTGGTACACCAGGCATCAGCGACCCAGGCTTTTTCTTGGCACGCGAAGCAGTTGCAGCAGGCATCACCGTTAACTGTTTGCCCGGGGCAACAGCATGCATCCCCGCCGTGGTTTCATCGGGCATGCCGTGCGATAGGTTTTGTTTCGAGGGCTTTATCCCTCAAAAAAAAGGACGAAAGACATATCTTGAGAGCCTGAAACACAAACAACGCACCATGATATTCTATGAATCGCCCTACAGATTGCTCAAAACACTAACACAATTGGCCGAGGTGCTTGAACCCGAAAGGCAAGTGTGCGTATGTAGAGAAATATCCAAAATACACGAAGAAAACGTGAGAGGAACATTGATAGAGGTGGCTAAACATTTCGAGCAAACACCTCCACGTGGAGAAATCGTTATTGTTTTGGCTGGAATTAGTAGTAAAAAAGATAAAAAATCGAAAGGAGAAAAATTATGAAGAAACTTGTTATTGCATGTTTAGCAGTACTGTCTTTGGCAGCCTGCAACCAAGGTAAAACTAATGGAGAACCTCAACTCAACGACTCTTTGCAGCAGATTATCCAACAAAGAGATAATCAGTTGAACGACATGATGGCTACCATGAACGAAATCCAAGACGGATTCCGTCAGATTAATGAAGCCGAAAACCATGTGAATATCGCTAAAGATGGCGAAGGGGCTAATAAGTCGGAGCAGATTAAAGAGAACATCAAGTTTATCACTCAACGCATGGAAGAAAACCGTGCTTTGCTCAAGAAATTGCGCGCACAACTTGAAAAGAGCACATTTAAGGGTGCTGAACTCAAGAAGACTGTTGACAGACTGATGAAACAACTAGACGAAAAAGATCAGCAACTGCAACAACTACGTGCCGAACTTGATGCTAAGGACATTCACATCTCTGAACTTGATGAAAGAATTAACAACCTTAACACCAATGTTTCGAAACTGAGAACCGACAACACTGAGAAAGCTCAAACCATTAGCAACCAAGACAAACAACTGCACACTGCATGGTACGTCTTTGGTACGAAGAAGGAATTGAAGGAACAAGGTATCCTTGTTGATGGCAAAGTGTTGCAAAGCAACTTTAACAAAGCCTACTTCACACGTGTTGACATCCGCACTTTGAACGAAATTAAATTCCAATCTAAGTCGGTTAAACTGCTCACCACTCACCCCTCTTCTAGCTATACGCTCGAAAGAGACTTCAACAAAGAGTATGTGCTTACCATCACCAACCCAGAATTATTCTGGAGCACCAGCAAATACTTTGTTGCTGTTGTGAAGTAACAACATAAAGGTTGGTTCTTTAACTCTCTCTACCCAATGTGCAATTAGCTAGGTAGCTAGGCTTTTTACGCCTTTGGTGTGACAAAAGGGTAGGGCAGGGGTATCAACAATAAGACAATTAAACCCACACAAGGGGGAGGATGCAACAAGCATTTTGTTGCATCCTCCTTATTTTTTGTGGTTTTTCGTCTCAATTGACTCATTACACTGATTACGAAAGATTTGTATTGTTCTTTCCCGTTCCTCGAAAAGTGCGTTTTGCTTTTCCACTTCGCCCAAAGCTTCGTGTTGGCGATTTCCAATTCTCGCCATGACAATGTCCGAGCAAGCTCGACATTGTTCATTTGGCTTAACGAAAACGTTGTCTTAATTACTAAACATTGCCAATACGGCGCTCCATACAAGCTAACAAACTACATAATGATAAATTTCTGTTCTTTACAAATTCAATCATTTTTATAACATTCAGAAAAAACTACACAGGCTTATTTCTTTCAATACGAAACAAATTTACACACCCTTCATGCCAATATGTAAAACAAAGCAACGCCCTCTTAGATAAATAAATTAAAAAAATAGGCACAAAGTGTTGCATATATTATCTAAAATAACTATTTTTGCGATTGCATAGCATTTGTGCATGCATAATTGGAAATTAGTAGGATTTATCCAAGGTGAATGTTATAAAATAGCGCAGACATACACCTCTGCCATTTAAAGATTAGCGAATACACCTTAACTAAAAACCAACAACTACCTATTTTGACAACGAGTGCTTATTTCCTGGGCACCGAGACGACAGATCACACGCGCCAATCAGCTTAAGAGAGCGCAACCTTCTTGACTACATTTCCTGCCAAGGCTTCCAGTTTTAACCTTAGGTAGAGTAAAAGAGAGTAATCATTTTAAAAGACGAACAACCTATGAACAGTTATCAATCACCTTGCAAAGCAAGCGCTTCGCCTTTACACGCATCTGGGCGAAAGCCCTCTGCCTATTTTTTTTGCTAATATAAAAGCAGCCAAGAGCTCGCCAGCATCCACAACGGATGCAAAAGAATCTTCACACCCCTATAGCATTATCAGCCTTAACAGGACTTATTGCCATTGGTTGTGACGTCCCCTTTGTTTCCCTGTTGTTGCATCTGGCACTTTTCTAAACAATTTCGGCAAGCCCATAAAGCATCTTCACAAAACATATGTTGCTTAGAGCATGCCAATTATAAACCCTTACAAACACAAACACCTATGAAGAGACAACTATTATTGTTGTTGGCCTTGCTGTTTTGCTCAATTGGCACAGCGTTGGCACAGAAAGTTATTCACGGAACAGTGATTTCTAAAGACGACAGCGAACCCATTATGGGTGCCACAGTACGCGTTGTGGGACACAATGTGGGGGCTGCAACCAACCTCGATGGTAAGTTTACAATCAACCTCCCGGCTGGGGCAACCAAGTTGTCGGTATCGTATGTGGGCATGCACACGCAAGAAGTGGAAGCTCGCGACGGTATGACCGTGCAAATGATTAGTTCGGCCAAGGCCATAGACGAGATTATTGTAGTGGCCTATGGCACTGCTAAAAAATCGTCGTTCACAGGTTCTGCCGTGTCCGTAGATGCCAGTAAGATAGACAAGATACAAGCTGCCGATGCCTCAAAAGCACTCGAAGGAACGGTGGCTGGTATCTCGGTTACTAGTTCTTCTGGTCGTGCCGGAACGTCTAACACCATCCGCATCCGTGGTATTGGCTCGCTTAATGCTTCTAGTGCACCGCTTATCATCCTAGATGGCGCACCCTACGACTACGAAATCAACTCCATTAACGCTAAGGATATCGAAAGCATCAACGTTCTTAAAGATGCTGCCTCGGCTGCTTTATATGGCGCGCGTGGCGCCAATGGTGTTATCCTTATCACCACTAAGAGCGGACAAAAGGGCAAATTGAGCATTTCTTTCGATGCACGTATTGGTACTAATCGTCGCGGTGTTCCTGAATACGACATCATCAAAGATCCAGGTACATACTACCAATTAGCGTGGGAAGCTTTGAGAAACAGTGGCGCTTACAGACGAACACCTGTTTCCAACCCAGGAGAATGGGCTTCGAAGAAACTCATTGAAAAGCTAGGATACAATATTTATAATGTAGCCGACAACCAAGTGGTTGATGCCAACGGAAACCTTACATCTACTAAAATTAAATACGCTGATGCCGATTCGTTTAACGATTGGACGAGCCACTTGCTCGAACCACAAACCCGACAAGAGTACAACCTTAGCATGTCGAAAGGCACTGATAACTCTCGCGTGTACTTCTCTTTGGGTTATCTAGACGATAAGGGTTTTAACCGCAACACGGGTTTCAAACGCCTTTCTAGTCGTTTGGCTTATGATTCTCAACTAACCAATTGGCTAAGAATATCTGCTTCTTCGCAATTGTCTAGAACCGAAACGCAAAACAGGTCAAATGAAGAAACCAACTTATCTAATCCTTTCCAATGGACACGTATGATTGCGCCCATCTATCCCGTGTACATGCACAACAATGATGGCAGCATTGCAACAGACAGACACGGCAACTTACTCTACGACGACTCGGTTGGCCGTATCTACGCTGGCGGTATGAACCTTATTAAGCAGCTAGAGCTGAACAAAGAGGAAGACAACCAGTTCTATTTAACGCAGAATTTCCGCGCCGATGTTAAGCTGCCCGCTGGATTTAGCTTTAACACCACTGCTACCTTTAGTGGCAACTGGTCACGTTGGACCGAATTTTTCAGTCCACTTGTAGGCGACGGACAAGCTTATGGCGGTATCCTGCGTAAGCAATCAAGCGAAACTTACACACTCAACTGGAACCAAATTCTTAACTGGGACAAAACGTTCAATCTCATCACGCTGCACGGTATGTTGGGTCACGAGTATTATATGATGAAGTCGCACTACCTATATGGCAAAGCACAAAGCCTCATCGACCCCGCTTCTATGGAGTTCTTTGCTGCAGCTAAGGTAACAGAACTAACTTCAAACCCTAAAGACTATATGGTTGAAGGTTATTTCGGACAGTTTACTGCCGACTATGATAATCGTTATTATGCTTCGCTGTCATTGCGCTTCGATGGTTCATCGGTGTTCCATAAAGATCATCGCTGGGGTACATTCTGGAGCGTTGGTGCATCATGGCGCATAAACCAAGAAAACTTTATGAAAGAAATTAAGTGGATAGACAACTTGAAACTACGCGCTAGCTATGGCGTTCAAGGCAACGACTACTTGCTTTTACCAGGTTCTGTCTATCGCGCTTACACTCCTTACACCAACCTTTACAGCATTGGCACCGATGGTACATCGGGAAACTACGGGCCTAAATATAAAGGTAACAAAGAGATTACTTGGGAAAAGAACCATAACTTCGACGTGGGCGTTGAATTCTCACTTTGGAATGGAAAACTTGCGGGCGAACTCGACTTCTTCAATCGTCGCACCACCGACATGCTTTTCAATCTTCCCATCCCCTCAACAACAGGCTTTACCACAAACCCTGTTAACTTTGGAAAGATGGATAATACGGGCTTCGAGTTCTCACTCTCGTCTAACGTGTACACCAGCAAACATATAAATGTTACCCTCACTGCTAACGGCACACACTATAAAAATAAAATTAAGGAACTGCCCGAACAATTCAGACAAGATGGTATCGTATCTGGTTATCGTCTGATAAAAGAGGGTGGAAGCATCTACGACTATTATATGATTAAGTACGCAGGTGTTAATCCCGAAAACGGCGATGCCCTTTACTACCTGTGGGACGATGCATCTAAGTCGTTTGTTGCCAAAGGTAGCAAAGAATACAGCACAGCCAACATCAACAAACAATACATCGGCACAGCCATCCCCAAACTGGCTGGTGGATTTGGCCTAGTTGCCAGTGCTTATGGATTCGACTTCTCGATGCAATTCTCTTACCACATTGGTGGCAAATTCATTGATGGCGGCTACATGGACCTTATGTCGGCCGGTACACCTGGTACCAACTGGCACAAAGACATCCTCAACCGTTGGACAAAAGATAACCCCAACACCGATGTACCACGCGTGGAATTCGACAATCAGTCCATTGTTCAAGATTGTGACCGCTTTATTTCGGATGCAACTTACCTCTCGCTTAACAACCTTACGCTGGGTTACACCCTACCCTCACAATGGATTAAAAAAGCAGGTTTGCAGTCGGTACGCCTTTACTTTGCAGGCGAAAACCTTGGCTTGTTCTCTAAGAGAAAGGGACTAGACCCACGTACCTCTATATCAGGAACTCAGAACTACAGCGTAAATAGCGCCATCCGCACACTTTCGTTCGGACTTAGTGTATCGCTATAACCACGCATAAGTGTTTCTTCAAGTAAGTACATCAACATCTTAAAACGAAAAAACAATGAACAAATATATTAGTACACTTGCGCTTTGCTCTATTCTAGGGCTCGCAACAGGATGTAAACTGGAAGCGGGAAGCGGCCAGTACATTTCGCAAGAAAGACACAACGAGATGCTTGGCGACGAAGATGTGAAGCCAGGTATTGCCAAGGCGGCACTCGCAAAAACATATGTCATGTTCCAAGAGTACAACACCAGTCATGATGATGGCGGACTAAAAGCTTTCCACCTATTCACCGACTTGATGTGCGAGGATGTGGCATACACCAACACTTCGTGGTTCAAGTTCGACTACCAGATAGGAAATAGTGAAGCTAACTATCGTCGCACACGCACGATGTGGCGCTTGTTCTATAAAATAGTGTCTAACATAAACCTTTACCTTGAGACCTATTACAAAGAGGTGTCCACCGATTCGGCCTACCTAAAGGCCACGGCAGAACCACTTGCGATACGTGGTATTGTGTTCTTCCATCTTGTTAACATGTATCAACACACCTATAAGGGACACGAGTCTCTGCCGGGTATACCCCTGGTACTTACCACTTCGCCCACCGACAAGCCGGCACGTGCAACGGTAGAAGATACCTATAAGCAAATTATCAAAGACCTCACGCCCATGGCAACCTACGGACAAGAGACAGCCGCCAAAACAGACGTCGACAAATTTGTGGCTGCTGCTTACCTAGCTAAGGTGTATGCACAAATGGAAGACTGGGCCAACTGCGAGAAATTTGCTGCTATTGCCAAAATGGGCGGTAACGATATGATTTCCGAACCTGGCAGGTCGTGGGCCATTAAGGGCACAGCCGACATCCTCTGGGGTGCCGATGTAACCTCGGCCAACTCTGCATTATGGGCCTCTTATTGGAGTCACGTAGACCAATTCCTTAAAAGAGGCTACGCTGCTGGTGGACATAAGAAGTTTATTCACAATGCACTCTACGCAAAAATCCCTGCTACCGACAGCCGTCGCAAACTGTGGGTGAACCTCACCGACTATCCAGACATTGCCCAAAAAATTAAACGTCAAGCTAGAAATAAAGAGGTTGAGATGGAAGATTTCGACCAAATGAAGTTCATTGCTGGCGAAGATGGTATGGAACAAGACTATTGTTTCATCCGTGTTCAAGACCCAATACTGCTCGAAATAGAAGCACAAATTGAGCAAAACAAGCTTACGCAAGCTGCTGCCAACCTCAATGCCTTTGCACAAAAGCGCGACCCGGCATTCGTTGCAGCCACCACACAAGCCGACCTACGTGAGCAAGTGCGCTTCCAAAGACGCATCGAGCTATGGTTCGAAGGAACAAACTGGTTTGACATGAAACGTTGGAAGCTCACCATCAACCGCGATGTGCCTAACACCAACCACCCCGTGGTGTTCACAATGGCAACCGACGACAATAAGTTCTACCACATGTTACCCATTTCTGAACTTGAGTCTAACCCCAACCTAACGCAGAACCCAAGATAATAATTGTCATTATGGTTGTGCTTACTGCTGTTGTGTGGTCTACATTCAGCGCCTTAACGTGTCTTCCACACGCAATGGCACGCCCGCACTAAAGCCTCTACGCCCGCACTAAGTTAATGCGATTAGGCGCTAGCCAAACACGTAAAACAGAATATGTGCATGCAATTAGGCTTAACATATAACAGCCAGAAGACAACCCGAGGTACATTATTAACGAAAACAGCAATGGTAAGCAGCTAGCTAACCATTGCTGTTTTTGCGTTTATTTGTTATTATCATGCTGACTGGTAAAAAGTTTAGAAGCTGCCAATATGGTGTTCTTGTTGCCATTATGTGCTCTCCTGCACGTCATAATTGCATTTCAGCAGGCTGTCTTTAAAGTTACCTATCCGGCTAAAATGCCCCTACAGGTCTGAACAATGGGCTAAGGAGGGAGGGTTAACTCTTAGTAAAGAAAACAGTAACGCCTTTTAACCCCAATTGGTCATTAGAGCCTAAACAGATTTTGTTTTATTGTCGAGCAGATTGCCCGTCTTTGTAACGCAGGCGTAGCGGGCTACGTTAAGTTGCAAAGACAGACAAGATGCCGACAAGAAAATAAAAGATGTTAGGAAACAACACAAAAATAAGAATTCCTGAAGCATTGTGGTCTAATGACCGATTTGGGTTAAAACATAGATAATGCCTTACCCATGCGGACAAGGCTTTCTCTTTTAATAGAATAAGTAGTTTTTCTACACTTTTCTCCCTCATTAAGCATTTAATCAGATATTTTTTGTATCTTTGTCCATGGATAGCTGAAATCCAGAATATAAAAACCTAAATACAAAAATCATATTAATCGAGATGAAGAAAATCTTACTTTCAGTGGCATTGATGATGGCTACATTCTCACTTCATGCCACAGATGCGAACTATCAAGTAGTTCCTCTCCCACAAAGCATTACTGCTGAGAAGGGTACACCATTCGTTTTGGATGCTAACACCGTTATTAATGTTGCAAGCAACGATGAGGCTATGCGCCGTAATGGTGAATTCTTGAAGCAATATATCCAAGAGGCAACTGGTATTGCGCTCAATGGTATGAACAAGAAAGGAAGTACTATTACCTTGAAACTCAATGCAAAGGTTGAGAATGAGGAGGGTTATGTTATCACCGTAAAGGGTAAGAATATTACCGTTGAGGGCAAGACTCCACGTGGTGTTTTCTATGGTGTACAGACTCTTCGCAAGTCATTACCATTGGAGAAGGTAGAGAACGTAACCTTCCCTGCAGCTCGTATCGTTGACTATCCACGCTTCGGCTATCGTGGTACGATGCTCGATTGCGCTCGTCACTACTTCAAGATGGACTTTATCAAAGAGTTTATCGATATGTTGGCACTTCACAATGTCAACACCTTCCACTGGCATCTCACTGAGGATCAGGGCTGGCGTGCACAGATTGACCGCTATCCAAAGCTCACTGAGGTTGGTTCAAAGCGTGCGCAGACAGTTATTGGTCGTATGACAGGACTCTTTGATGAGACCCCATACGGTGGTTACTATACAAAGGATGAGATGCGTGAAGTTGTGAAGTATGCAGCTGATCGTTATATCACTGTTATTCCAGAGATTGACATGCCAGGTCATATGCTCGGCGCATTGGCAGCTTACCCAGAGCTTGGTTGTACCGGTGGTCCTTACAAAGTGGCAGAGCAATGGGGCGTATTCCCAGACATTCTCTGTGCTGGTAACCCTAAGACCTACGAGTTTGTGAACAATGTTCTCGATGAGATTGTTGATATCTTCCCATCAAAATATATCCACATCGGTGGTGATGAGGCTCCACGTGATCGTTGGAAGACCTGTCCACGCTGTCAGGCTGAAATCAAACGTCTCGGCTTGAAG
>ERZ773027.1775-NODE-1775-length-11118-cov-42.532134_pt1 | contig 11118 bp, 7 predicted proteins | sample MGYA00511032_ERZ773027 | MGnify/ENA primary metagenome ERZ773027 (study PRJEB29015, sample SAMEA2738138) | human oral metagenome | biome: human oral; feature: human-associated habitat; material: saliva | place: China | collected 2190 ... | reverse complement strand
TGATATAGCAAAGGTGGTGGACTGGCTATCTTTTGGGGGATAAAGGCCGTCTGAAAAAATACGATATAAGGTATAGCTAGATAGGGTTTGTTTCCTGAATCTGTTGTGTAAACAACACGGTTAGTTTCTGTATCTATATGGTATGAGGAGAAGATATCAAGTTTTGAATATAACTTTGATAGTTTTGGAGGATGTTGTCGGTTTGGTTGATTGTATGTGCGAATAGCGAATAGTTTTTATGAGTCAGAGGCTGAAGCAATATTGAAAGGTGATGATAGATATTGGGTTAAATGAATATTTATTCAAATAAGATTTATATGTAATAATGACGGAAAGGAAATATCCTATTATAATCCATCCCTTATCTTTTTCGAGAAAACTCTACTATGAAGCCTATTACAACAGGGGTAATCATCTTTATTGGAAGTGCCATCAGCGCAATCCTATTATACTTTTTTGGCCAAAATCTTGGCATTATGTCGACTATTGCAAAAATTGTGGTCTGGGCATGTGTATCAATTGTGATCTCATTGATACTCCTTACCCCTTTGATTACGAGATTTTTTTGGGCTAGGAGCTCCGATAAATACTCCGGTTTGAAACATTTAAATCCTGAAGATTTAAGTGGGGATAATGGAGAGTCTTCAACTCTGATTGGTATAGCGGAACGTTGGGAGCAGCTACGCCATATTTACTTATTGACTAGACAATATAAAAAACATCGTAAGCCTTGGATTTTTGTTGTAACCCAAGAACCAATGCTCTTGGATAGAGTTTTGCCTAATATTCGTCCGCAACTTTGGGTAGAAACGGCTTCTGCGATTTGGATAGATGCTCAGGCAATGGAACCTGCGAATGGTTGGCAGTATCTGAGGGGTGTGGGAAAACGTCCTGCAGAAGGTATTGTTGAGCTTCAAGGGGAGTTTTCAGTTCAGGAAAATACCGCTCAACTGCTTGAGTTAATGAAAAAACTTGGTTGGAAACTTCCAATTAATCAAGTTCATTTTGTAAATGATGCCAATGAAATGCCATCAGCAGTCAGCCATGCTTTGAAATATGGTTCAACAATATCTTCAGCAGAGTTGATGAAAGAGTTGGATCAATTTGCTAACCGGTTGGCAGCTGTGGGCACACGATTGATTGAAGCCGATTTAGAACAAACACCTATTGCAAAATTGTCTGCCAAACTGCCGTCACAAACTCAGGCTTTGGCTGATTATATTGCTGCAGAAAAGCGGGGACTGGGAAAACTGGATACTGTTGCAGGTATTTCTTTTATTCAATCAAATCAACCTGAACAATCAGGAGATTTGATTTTCCGTGCATTCAACGATTTATCTGTTTTGGGTTCCGGAAAGAAACTACGTTTTTCTAAAACGGAAAAAATTTATTTGGGCTTAAGTGCAGTTGCCCTGCTTGCCGGCGGTGCGTTTGCAGTCAGTGCGTATAGCAGCTATCAAGAAATCAGCCGTTTGAAGACCGATTTTGAAAGCGTACAGAAAGTAAAATCTCGTGCTGAGAAAGTAGCTACACTTATTCGATTGCAACAAGATATTACAGATTTGGAGTCTCGTCGAAGCTTCTCACAATATGCGGTTAAGTTTTTGGGGTATGAGCATCGACAAGAGCTCTTAGCTGTTGCTTACCGTAAATATAATAATTTGGCAAAAGATGTTATCAGCCGTCCTGCTACTGCATTCTTTGAGAACAAGTTAGATGAATTGGTAATGTTGGAAGGCAGAATTCCTGATGACTTTGAACTTCAGGATAGTGCTTATCAAGATTTGAAAGCATATTTGATGCTGACGTCTCATGTTGAGAAAACAAAAGGCACAAAAGATGCGGAATTCTTAGTAACCAAGTTGACGCAGATGTTGACGACACAAAATGTGGCGGCAAAAGATGCGCAAACGTTGGCACAATTTTTTGTGTCGCGTATGTCACAGAAAAATAATTTGGCAGAGCCTGAACAAACTGAATTGGTATCAAGAAGCCGTCAGGTCTTGGTGGACTGGATCAATCGCGACCAAGGCAGTGAGCAATTGTATAAACGCATTATTCAGGGTACGAATGCCAAATTGCAAACCATTACCTTAGACAAATTGCTTAATAAGGATTTGAAAGGTATTTGGAATGTTGGAAAACCTTTGCCGCGTATATATACGGTTGAAGGTTGGGAAAAATATATTAAGCCAGGATTAGAGCAGGCAATTAAAGACAGTAAGAGCAATGATTGGGTATTGGGCGGTAATGTGTATCAAGCTTCGGTAACAGAAGCGGCAATCAATAACCTGAAAGAACGTTACTTTAAGGAATATGCTACCGCTTGGTATAACATGATGAACAGCATTACATGGCAACCGAGAACAACCAGCCTGGATGCAGTCAATCAGCTTCACGTCTATGCGGATCCTCAACGTTCTCCATTGGTGGCATTATTTAATGCAGTGAAAGAAAGCAGTCAGCTGGATAGCAAGAAAGTTGATGTCAATCCTGCTGTTGCAGATGCAGCAAAACGTGTAGCTGCAAGACAACTGTCTACTCGTTCGCGTAAGGTTGCAGATGCGGTATTGAATTCTCAATCTGAAAATATTAATGCTTTGGAAGATAAGGTAAATGATTATCTGGCAGGGCCGTTGGAAGCGGAATTTGAAACTCTGTTGCAATTGATTGATGCACAAATTAATCCAAAGAGTGATTTGAGTCTGCAGCGGTACCTTGAACGTGTAACTACTGTGAAGCAGCGTTTGATTCAAATGACGGCATCCTCTGATACTGGAGGTGCGGCAAGAACAGCTGTGCAAGGTGTTTTAAACGGAGGTGATAATGAGTTCCTCGACGGCATACAGTACGCACGTTTAATTGAGGCCGGTGTGGGTGACAGATTGTTGCCGTTTGCACGAAATGTTTTTGTATTGCCGTTTAACTCCGTATGGGATTCAATTGCCGGTGTTGCTCAAAAAGACATCAATAATTTGTGGGCAAGTAATTTTGTCAATCCTATGCAGTCTGAACTGGGTGGCCGATATCCATTTGCTCGATCAGAAATCGAAGTTTCGATTCCGGTATTGGCAAAATATTTGGATGTTAACAAAGGTGCGCTTAATCAGTTTGTCACAACCCAATTGGCAGGTGTTTTAACCAAACAAGGTAACCAATGGATTGTTGCGCCCGGAAGTGAATTGAAGGTTAATCCGGGATTGCTGCAACAATTGAATAAATTGAGTGCTATTTCTGAAGACTTCTTTGTTAACGGAGAGGGCGGCTATAGCTTTGAGCTGAAACCGACATCTACTCAAGGTATTGTTCAGTATGATTTAATTATCGACGGTCAGTCTTTAGATTATTTCAACCAACAAACAGAGTGGAAGACATTCAAATGGCCTGGAGATGTCAGCAATGCCGGTCTTCGTATTTCTTGGGAAACTGAGGCAGAAGGTATGCGTAAGACTCAAGAAATTAGTGGTCGCTTCGGTTTTATCCGCATGCTTGAAAAATCTAGGGTTACACCGATTGACAGCGGCACTTATTTAGTCGAATTCCCATTGGAGAAAGACAAATTGATGAGGTTCTATATGAGAACTAATTCCGGTAAAGGACCTTTGGGATTGTTGGAACTGAAGAATATCCATCTGCCGAATAAGATTTTTGAGGTTAAATAATCATGACATTACCCCAATGGGTAAAGCCGATACTTGGTGATGAGGGTACATCAATCACCGATAACAATATTCATCGCTGGCAAGAGTGGCTGGAACCTGTTTCAGACGGCCACCCTTGTGGCGAGGATGTTGCATATGCCGATGATTTTGAGGCTATTAAAATTGAATTGGCCAAGCTTTCAGGTATTGATTGCCGATTGATTTTGGATGCTTCTGAACGCTTGTTAAAACGTCAATCTAAAGACTTGAGAGTAGCAACTTATTATATTTTTGCCGCTTTGCGAGATAGGGGGTTGGCAGGTTTTTCAGATGGTTTAGAAATTTTATGCGGATTGCTGCAAAAATTTGATCAATCACTATGGCCGAAAAAGCCGGTACAAAAACGCAATGCATTAAATTGGCTGTCTGGGGAAAGAGTGCTGGATACGCTCAAAGGGACTGAGTTATCTAATTCGGTAGACCTTAAGCGGACATTATCGGCGTTAATGTCGTTGCAGCATTATCTTGAGGGATGGGAAGAATCAGTACGCCCCAGCCTGTTTCCGTTATTGCAATATTTTGAAGAGTCATCTGTTCGTTTTTCATCACCTCAGACAAGTACAGGTCAAAATCAGGAAATTAGTGCGCCTATTGACCAGGAAGTTGTACCACAGATTCGTCAAGAGAGTCAGAGGCCGTCTGAAAGTTTATCTGTCACTCAAGTTAACTCTTCTAAAGCCTTACTCGATCAAGTTAGGATTAATGCCGCCTATTTAAGAGAGCAGGATGATGGATATTGGCCTGCATATAAGATGATTCGTGCTGTACGTTGGGGTGGGCTAAATGGTATCCCTCCTCATCAAAATGGCCAGACTCGTTTGAAAGCTCCAAGGACAGATTTATTGGCAACTTTAAATCGTTTGGTTAATGAGCAGCAATGGCGGGATTTGCTTGATAGAGTAGAAGCAGCTTTTTTAGAAGGCGCTAATCAGTATTGGCTCGATTTGCAATATTATGCGTGGCAAGGGCAGCAGGCGTTGGGTGGTTTATATCTTTCTCAGGTTGACTCATCATTATTTGAGCTGAAATCTTTACTGACCAGATGTGATGGCTTGACCGGATTAAGTTTTGATAACGGATTTCCGTTTGTCTCAGCCGATACGCTTACGTGGTTGGGGCAAAAGGTTATGCCATCCACGCGCAAGCAGTCCAGTAGCCGAACAGTTCAAAAAGCAGTAATAGAATCATCATCTCATGTAGAAAACCAAGAAAGTCAATGGCAACAGGCTTTGTTAAAAACACAAGAACAAGGCTTGGATGCTGCTTTTGCTTGGTTGGAAACATTATCAGAGTTGCAGTCAGGTGCTGGGCAGGTTAAAAAGTGGTTGATGATGGCCCGTTTGGCTGCAAACAATCAAAAAGTAGATTGGGCCTTGAAACTGTTGGAACAGGCTTCACGGCAGATGCAGGTTTTGACAGTAAAAGAGTGGGATAAACATTTTGCATTTGATGTATATGCTTTGTGGTATCAATTGTTAAATGAAAATTTTGATAAGAAAGATACTGAAGCTACTGGGCAACTTGAATTTTTACGAACTGAATTAATGCAGGCTGATATTGTCCGTGCATTAGAATTAATCGATTAAACATATATTATGTCAGATCCCACATTACGTTATTATGAAGAAGAGATGCGGTATCTCAAGGAAGCAGGGTTAGAGTTTTCAAAAGCTCACCCTGATCGTGCCGCAATGCTGAATTTAGACAGAGTAGGTACACGCGATCCTTATGTGGAGCGATTGTTTGAAGGCTTTGCTTTCTTAACAGGAAGAATCAGACAAAAACTTGATGATGACTTTCCAGAATTGACTGAGGGTTTGGTCAATATGCTGTGGCCTCATTATCTGAGGATGATTCCTTCTTTGACTGTTTTAGAGTTAATTCCAGATGATAAAAAGTTGCAGGGCGGGCAACTTGTTAAAAAAGGACTATCCGTACAATCTGAGCCCATTAATATTAATGACAGGTTGACGAGATGCCTGTACCGAACTACAGGTGATGTTAAACTCCAGCCCTTGAGTATCTTGCATACGTTATTGGATTATGATGCAAATGGTCAAAGTGTTATCAAATTGACTTTTGGTATTCACAGGCAGACGCTGAAAGACAATTTGGATTTTTCTAAAATCAGAATTTATATTTCTGCTGATGAACCAGTTGCTTTTGCATTACGTCATGCCTTGTTAAATCAGGCTGCTCAAATCAGTATCCATCATGCCGAACTGCCATCTGGAGGTAATATACGGTTTAAGGCCGTCGGATTTGCCGAAGATGAGAGATTGTGGGAAAAAGTAAATAACAGTTTCAGTGGATATCAATTACTATTGGAATACTTTTGTTTTAAACAGAAGTTTTTCTTTATTGATTTGATTGGTATTGATGCCGAGGAATGGTCGGAACGCATTAATGAGTTTAGTATTAATGTAGTTCTGTCCAAACAATATCCTTCAGAGCTTAGATTTCCTCCAGATTGCCTGAAATTAAACTGTGTTCCTGCCATCAACCTCTTTGACATGGAGGCTGAGCCTATTCGGGTGGATCACAAGGCATTTGAATATCCTGTTAAGCCTTTGTTGCATGAAGGTATGGCAGTTGAGGTGTATTCAGTAAATGAAGTGGAAGCTGTAAATCATGAGACAGGCAAGCGCTACTCATATATTCCTTTCTCGTCATTCCAACATCGTGGTGGATTGATGAAATATGATGCTCCTGAACGGTATTACCATACGAAGGTAAAACGAGGAGTATCTGGAAAGCATGAAACATTTATTATGCTTGGCGGATTGTTGTGGGATAGAAAAGATATTCTGCCTACTGAAACACTTTCTCTAAAAGTAGTAGGGACTAATGGTGCTTTGCCACGTAAGAGTTTGAGGGAAACCCAGATTCAAGACACGGATATAGCCGAGCCCAATATTAAAATGGTAAGAAACCTTACAACTCCGACGTTGTCATGCTATCCTCCAACAGAAGACAGATTTCAATGGCGTATCTTGTCCCATTTGTCACCAAATTATTTATCATTACTAAACGTTGATAGTTTAAAAGGTGCATTGTCGATTTACGATTGGACCGAAGATGAATTGAATAAGCGCAGATTGAACGGGATTGTTGACGTTAAGCATGAAACAGTACAAAGAATTGAGCGTGGTGCAGTTCATCGTGGAGTTCATATTACAGTAACATTTGATTCAACTGCATTTAATGGGGAAGCAGAAATTTATTTGTTCGGGGAATTATTGAACGAATTTTTTGCAATGTATGCTGATTTGAACCTATTTACCCGGTTCAGCATAGTTTCTCTGCCATCCGGGAAAACATATACATGGAAAGACAGCAAAACAACTATCATACGGTTTTAGAAACAGCGCATAAAAGTGCTAAAGAAAATAACGGCAGACAGACACTGCCTCTATGGGAGATTCCTAGAAATAAATCTCATCGCGAAGGTATAGCATCTGAAATTTTTCAAGAGAAATTGGGAGAGTTTATTGTACGCAATGCAGCAACAATGAATTTTTTCCAATTTTGTCGGGTGTTGGAAACGCTTGCCGATGGTGCTGAAGAAAAAGCTGTAGAGTCAATGGTAAGATTCAGAAGGGTGAAGTCTCTATCTTTCCCTTCTGGGGAAATTGCATCGGTTGAATATGATGCGGAAGCCGAGTTACCAACTGTAAGAACAACATTTTTAGGTTTGTATGGCGTAGATGCTGTCTTGCCGGATTATTTCCTGAACGATATTGCAACGCATAAAGACGGTAGTGAAAGCTTAGCTGCATTTTTGGATATTTTTAACCATAGAATTACAACCCTGTTTTTTCAGGCATGGAAAAAATACCGCTATCCGTTTTTGTTTCAAAATGAAGGGCAAGATGATTTATCTCGCTCTCTTCTGCACCTTATTGGGCAGGGGATGGTAAACGGTAAATTTATACATCCTTTGCTAGATAGTAGAATCTTGGGATTGTTCAGTGTTTTTTATCAGCGCACCCGAACAAAAGAAGGTATTATCAGTATAGTTAGATATTTGTTACCTTTTGCAGATGTAAAAGTAAAAGAATTTCAGCCTCAGTGGGTAATATTGGAAAAAAATCGTGAGTTAGGGAAAGCCGGTTTGAGATTGGATGGAGGAAGTGCATCTTTAGGCAGTAGAATAAAAGATCATAGTCATCTGATACGTATTGAGATTACGCCAGATACATTTGAGAATGCACAACTTCTATTACCAAAACAAACATTACACCAAAAATTACTTGAATTATTGAAGCTCTATTTGGGTTGCCGTTTTGATGCAAGCATTTACCTAAACATCAAGAAGCAATGGGTACCTCAAAGTCGTTTGGCAAAAAAACAAATGTTGGGGATTAATACCGGTTTAGGTACGATGCATCAAGACAAACAAATAAAAATAGCAAACTATACATATTCAAACTAATTTAAGAAAACGGAAAATCATGAATAAGAAAACTAGAATTCAGTCAGTCTGCTCATTAGCCTTGTTGTGCGCGGTATTATCAGGTTGCGGGGTTTTGCAAGGCGTAAAAGATGGTACGACCAATGTAACTAAAAGTATCTTTTATACTAAGTTAAAGATATTAAAGATTGACTTGGTTGCTCGTAATGGTTTGAATCAAAATGAACGGGGTCAATCGTTATCGACAGTTGTTCGCATTTATCAGCTTAGAGATAAGCAGAATTATGAAGTTGCATCTTATCGTGATTTGCTTAATCAAGATAAAACCATTTTGGGCAGTGACTTGGTAGAAGGGTATAAGCAATATACCATTCGACCTGGTGAAACTATCAGCTTGGATGAAACCTTGGATAAAGAGACCAAGTATGTTGGTATCGTGGCTTTTTATAATCGGGTAGGAGAGGATCAACCGTGGAAAATGCTTCTATCCAAAAAACAGCTGAAAAATAAAAAGCCATTAGTTGTTGAGTTGGTAGATAATAAAGTTGTAATTCAAGAGACCGAAAAGAAAGTCAAATAATGGATGCAGCCCTCTATGAGAAATTAACGGGGTTTTATTCTGATGGCTTGCCACTAGATGGGCTTCCAGATGGTTTCCAGTTAGTTAGGAGTGTTTTAGATAATATCCAACGCATTCTCAATAGTCGGAGTGGCTCCTTGAAGCATTTGCCTGATTATGGAATCCCTGACCTTAGTATGGTTTATAAGAATTTACCGTCTAGTGCACATGATTTACGGTATTTCATGAGGAAGACCTTATTGAAATATGAACCCAGATTGAGAAATTTGGACATTCGACTGACTGAGTCTAAAGACAATATTATGGTTTTATGCTATCAGCTTGAATGTGAAATTGAAAATGCTGGTGCTGTAGTCATAGACACTTATTTTATGCCTGAAGGAACGGTTTCTGTTAAACGCAGCCGAGCGTAACTTTTTAGGTATCAACAGATTACTTTAAAATTAAGAACTAAATATATGGTTAAACACTTTTTTCTTACTTGCAGTGTATTGCTTTCAGCAGCTGCCCAGATGGCCTTGGCTAAAGAGTATGATTTAGAAGGTACATTAGTTACTCAAAATAATTATGTACGAATTCAGAGTTGTAATCTGAAAAATACTTATGCTTTATTACCCGGTAGTGGAAATGGCTATGAAGCGACAGCAGAGATTGTCAGTGCCAGAAAAAATATGCCTGAAAGCACGCCAATCTATGTTGCTTTAAAAGGAAAATTAGAAAGTCCCAATTTTTTAGTTTCTGGAATTGAACTCATCAAAATAGGGGAAAATTGCCATACCGCCAAAACTAAATCCTCATCTCCTGAAAAAGCTGTTCAGAAATATCCAGGTGAAAACCAGCAGCCAGATTTAGAAGACAAAAATTCTAAGGCTGAGCCATACAATCCTGTATTGAAGCCGGTGGAAGCAGAACCAGTGGTAACAGAACCAGAAAATCTGAAACAAACAGCAGAAGAACCAGGAACAACGATATCAGTTGATCCTGCCCATCATTCAAAAACTACACAAGCTACTCAACCTGAAGATAGTAGTAAAAAGTCTAAAGATGATCAATATTCTTCTGATAATCTTCTTGATAAGCAGATTAAAACAGAATATGCTAAACAGGTAGATATTGAGAGTTTGGAGAGAGATAATGCTACTCCAGTTGATCCTGCAACATTAAATACATCTAAGCCAAATGTTCAATCTGTAGAGGCTCCTGAAAAGGTAGAGCAACCTGCAGTAGATGAATCTAAGGCTGTAGAACAGCCAGTGATTGTAGAAACTAAAACTGTAGAACAGCCGTCTGAAGCAGATATGCCTGCAGTAGTGGCGCAACCTATAGTGGATGAGTTTAAAGTTGAGCAGCCAGTGGATGCAGCAACGGCTAAGACTGTGGAACAGTCTTCGGCAGTAGAAGCATCTGCGGTAGTGCAACCACCGGTAGTAGATGGGCCTAAAGTTGTAGAACAACCTGAGGAAGTCAAAGCATTTGAACTGACTGGAGCTTCTGAAACGGTACACAATCCTATAATAGAAGAGACTTCTATAGAGGCCGATCATAAGGTAGAAGAGAAACTGTCTGTACCAGAGGTTGTTACTCCAGCATTGTCCTCTGTGGAAGATCGTGTAACGGTATTTGAAACTCAGCCTAAAACTGATAATCAAGAATCTACACAATTAGAGGGTATTCCGTCTGTAGGGACGCAAGCCGACCAGTTAACAGAAGAAACTCATTCTACACACGAAACTTTATCGGGAACCGAAGCATCAGCACCAATAACTGATTCATTATCGAATGAAGTTTCTGCACAGCCAGTTTATGTGAATCACATTATTGTGCATGAAGATGATGTGGCTGAGTAAAAGGTAACCAATATAGTCGAGTTAGTCTTCAGTTATGAGAAAAGGCCGTCTGAAGAATCTTAGTTTTAAGTTAAATGGATTTTGATTCTTCAGGTAATTGTAAAAGGTCTTAAGAAATTCGTTCTCGTGAATAAAAAAGCTTACTTAAATCATTAAGTAAGCTTTTTTGTATTTAATAGGCAGTAAGCATATGAATTATTCGTAGCTTTTGTAAAACTTCAAAATCTAGATTTCCAAAACACTACAAAGGTCATAGCTTGAGACCTTCGCAAAATTCCTTTTCCCCCGACAGCTGAAATCTAAACACAGGTTTTCGGCTGTTTCTATTCCAAATCACTCCTGACTCTACTCAAATACCCCCTTAATTTCCCTTGGATACCTGATTAATCAGGCATCCGGCCGCTTTTTAGGCAGCAACAGACACACTTAGCCTGTTGGCGGCTTTCAACAGGTTCAAACACATCGCCTTCAGATGGCTTTGCGCACTCACTTTGAGCAGACCAAAATAGGCTGCCCGGGCGTAGCGGAATTTACGGTGCAGCGTACCGAAGCTCTGTTCGACCACATAACGGGTCT
>ERZ773027.1774-NODE-1774-length-11123-cov-8.396187_pt1 | contig 11123 bp, 14 predicted proteins | sample MGYA00511032_ERZ773027 | MGnify/ENA primary metagenome ERZ773027 (study PRJEB29015, sample SAMEA2738138) | human oral metagenome | biome: human oral; feature: human-associated habitat; material: saliva | place: China | collected 2190 ... | reverse complement strand
CACTTTGATATGTATAATTTAGTTTTGCTAATTCCGTATCCGTCCAACTCATAATAACTTCTCTAGCACCTACGGCATACGCTTCTTTGGCAACCATGCGTACAAACTCATAGTCGCGTACGGATGCAGTAATAACGAGTGGTTGGTTTGGTTGTACATTCACACCACGAACAACTGCTAATTTTGCTAACTTTTGATACATTGCTCTACTTGCACTCATAATAAGTCCTCCTTTAATCTTTAAATAATTCGTCATAGTCGGGAACTTCTTGAATATGACGCATAAACTCTTTTGTTATAATAAACGACCTTGGCCCAAATGGATTGATAACAATTGAATCATATTTTGCTGGAACCAAATGAAAGCACTCTTTAATATTACGTACTTCCAATTGAAGCTCAGCTTCTTCAAGTATATTGCTATAACGCAGAAGTGCATCCCAATCCGTAAATAGTACAAGCACAGATTTGCTTGGGTCGACATTGAGACGAACTGACATAAATCGCTCATCCTCATCGTTTTCTGCCGTGTATTTTATGAGATAGTACTCACTCATGCAGATTTCATACACCAGTGTACCAATATATTCTTGATCCTCAAAAAATTTACCGTATTCACGAAGTACTCCACTTAAGCCTGGATTTTCGACAATTGTTGGATCTGCATCATTTTGGATACTACTGATGATACTATACTTCTGTAAGAAACCTTTACAGGAGTGATCAAGCTTTATTGTAACTGTCTGATTTCTTGCGGAAGTTACTGACTTATCATTACAAACAATCTCTACAATCTTTGCGCCGGTATCTCCCTTATCACTACAGTGAAGACAAATCGCATCATTTACGTTCATTTCGCCATAGACAAAACCCGTACAGATTATATCTTGATTCGTTTCAATCACCATCATCGTATAACGTCGCTCACCGTTTAAAATGGCGATCTTCTCATATTGTCTTAATTCTCTTTGATGCTTAATTTTTGTATATTGTTGTCGTACAAAGATGACAACTGCAATTCCTATTGCAGTCATTGTAAGATACAGCTGTATCATCTCTTTGCTGGAAAGAGTACTTGATTGCCCTCCAATCAGACGACTAGTAATGATTAGACGCACAATTAATACAGCAACAATACCGATAAAACATAAATTTTTAGACCAGATAATTTGCTTGAGTCGAAAATGTGGTTCGTTACGAAATCTTTGACGGTATACATATTCTGCCATCACAAACGTTAGTAATGCCATGATTCCCCACGCAAGTGGAAATATCCCCCTCAATATCAACCATGGAGTAATTGTAATCTCATGGAATATAAAATTGAGATTATGAAAGAAGCCATATAGTCCTGCTACATAACCAATCGTTGCAATAAACATTACTAGTAGTAAAAGATATTTCTTCATCGACTTCCTCCAATAGAACAAGTTTATCACAAACCCCAAATGACGCTATCAAAATAACCACAAAAAACCAATAAAAAAGCTATCGCAAGAAACGGCCCAAAAGCAATACACTTCTTCTTAGAAAAATACAACCATAAGATTGCTAGAAAAGATGCTATAGATAATACTAACCACATCTCTTGCAAGGAAAGAAATAAACTCATGCACGATATCAGTTTCACATCTCCACCACCGATACATTCTTTACCAAATGCTTTTTCACTCATTACAATAGCTAGAAACCCACAACCAAAAATTGTAGCCATACGTATCCATGGTTGTACACTCACCACTTTTATCATACATGCATGTATGATATATAAAACTATCATACTAAGATGTACCAAATCCGGTATCTCCATGATTTGATAGTCGATATAACAGACAACCCATAGCAGTAGGAATAGCATCATTCTGATAATTACTTCCCACTTAAAAATAGTAATATTCCAAAGAACTAACACACATAGTATCCCTGTTACTATCTCCGCAACGATATATTCTTTTGATAGTTTCCTACCACAATATCGACATCTTCCTTTTAAAAAGATATAACTCAATATTGGAATTAAATCATACCAATGCAGTACATGATGACATGCATCACAATGACTGCGTAATGGAAATCTTCGTTGAAGATAACCATGACACATACATAATAAAAAGCTTCCTAAATGGAAGCCAAATATTCCTATTAATATCCGATACATTTTATCACCCCATAAAATATACCGATATCAGTTCTACTATCCTTATAATTTCTCTAAAATCTTATCTTTGTTAAATAAGATAACCACAACAGAAACAACTTGAATCGCAACTGCAATCGCAGATACAACATAGTTTCCTTCTGCTAAGAAGTGACCCGAGATGCAGCTTAATAGAATCTGTATCCAACTTGAGCAAAAGATTGCTAATGAGAAATCTTTCAGACTAATTTTTGCGTGTGCTGCAACATAAGGAATAATACCGTTTGGAATTCCCGGTAACATACATGACACCGCTACAACAAAGATTGGTTTTCCTTCATTGATTTTCTTCATTAGCCAGTTTTCTTTTGGTGTTGTATCCTTCATCGCAATACGAATCGATTTGCCTACTCCTCGAAGTATTGCAAACACCAATATATTACCAGCAGTAAAACCAAGCCAGCATAACAGGAAAGCTCTCCACCAACCAAATAAGAAGGCACCCGCAAACTGGATAATCACACCTGGTAAAATGACACTGACCACCTGAAGTACACTAATCATAAATAGCGCGATATAGGCACCATAATGTCCCTGTTCCTGGATATAATTTGCTAAATCTGACTGATTTCCTGACTGCAATATCTGCCATACTTCTAAGACCACAGGCCCAAAGGCACGGTATACTAACCAACCAATGATTGCAATAATCACAAAGATTAATAGTATAATTGCAGGCTTTTTTATTCGCTTGATTTTTCTAACCATGTTCCCCCTGTAATGAAATACAATTTAACAGGATAACACATTTAAAATATCGTGCAACCTAAATTTTCTTTAAATAGTCTGACTTAACACTATGTTTCTTTAGGAAATCTCTTACTTCATCAAACTGATCTTCTTCGAAGAATAGTGCTGTTGTTATCTTATTCTTCATGAAATAAATACTATTATCAGAACGTGAAAGCGTTACTTGCCCAGCTTTATGAAATTTAATCAGAGAACCCATCATCACGATACCCTCATCTGATAAACCAGACTTCATGAAGTAATACATGATTCCTAAAATAATTGGAACAATAAACTGTACAATACGGAAAATACCTTCATAACGTACAAAACCAATCACTGCTATCGCAAGAAATAAGACTGGAATCATCCACTTCATTTTATTTCCAACTTTTGTCTCTATCTTTACGGTATTTGAAACGATCAACATTTTCGTAAAGGCAACTAACATCACTACATCAAATATATACAAAATCAAAGTCTGAATATCCATAAAATCCTCCGTGCTCTTTATTCTATCATAAAAGGTTCTGCGCTTGCAGAACCCTATTTCTTCTACTTTAGCCAGACAACAGTCTTACCATCTGTAGTTGTTTGAACAACATTGGTAATATTAAATCCAGCATCCTGTAAAGTCTTTGTCATCTTATCTACTGCAACTTCACCTGTTGCCTTAACAACAACCTCAGAGCCACGGTCTGTATGATATACAGCGATATTTTCTACGTTAGCATTCTCTTGTGCAAATAACTTCGTTACCTGTGCAAATACACCTGGTTTATCATCAATCAACATGACAAATCTTGTACCTTGACGTTTTAAGCCCATTAAGTCAACAAATGTTAAAAAGATATCCTTTTCTGTAATAATACCAATCACGTGATTCTCTTCATCCACGACCGGTAATACATTGACCGTGTTTTCTAGCATCACTTGCGCAGCTTCTTCTAAGAAGACCATCGGAGAAACTGTATGCACATCACGAATCATGATGTCCTTTGCCTGTGTACGAGATAACAGGTAATTCAATTCATAGATGGATAAAGAAGTTGCGTTCTTTCCAGATGTGTCATTTACTAGCCCTTCTGTGATCAAACCAATCAGTTTATGATCCCCATCCACAACTGGTAAACGGTGAAAGTGATTCTTACCCATAATTTCTAGTGCTTTGGATAACGGTGTATCCGCAGTAATTGTAATGGGATTTGCCGTCATATGATCTTTAACGTACATTGCTTTATCCTCCTAGATAAACTTTCTGAACTTGCTCGCTAGCAGCTAACTCTTGGCCACTACCCTCTAATGTTATTTTGCCCGTTTCTAGTACATATGCACGATCAGCTATCGCTAAAGCCATCTTTGCATTCTGTTCTACTAGTAATATTGTAGTACCTTGTTTGTTAATTTCTTCAATAATTCTAAAGATTTCTTTTACAAGTAATGGAGATAAACCCATGGATGGCTCATCCAATAATAGAATCTTTGGTTTAGCCATTAACGCTCTACCCATTGCAAGCATCTGCTGTTCACCACCAGATAAGGTACCAGCTAATTGTTTCTTACGTTCTTTTAAACGTGGAAATAACGTATAAACACGCTCTAAGTCTTGTGCAATCCCTTCCTTATCTTTTCTTGTAAAGGCACCAAGATCAAGATTTTCTTCAACTGTTTGGGAAGCGAATACTCTTCTACGTTCAGGAATCTGTGCAAGCCCCATTGTAACAATCTTATGGGCAGGAATCTTTGTAATATCAACTCCATCCAACAAAATAGAACCCTCTGCAGGTTTTAATAAACCTGAGATCGTATGCATGGTCGTTGTCTTACCAGCACCGTTGGCACCGATTAGCGTAACAATTTCACCATCATTGACTTCAAAGGAGATACCTTTGATAGCTTCAATCATTCCGTAACGTACAACTAAATTTTCTACTTTCAGCATATCATCACTCTCCTAAGTATGCCTTTACAACATCTGGGTTTGTACGGATTTCCTCTGGTGTTCCCTCTGCTAGCAACATACCATAATTCAATACAGAAATCTTCTCACAGATACCCATGACAAGCTTCATATCATGTTCAATTAATAAGATAGCGATATTGAAACGATCACGTACAAGACGAATTGTTTCCATGAGATTCTTCGTTTCCTGTGGGTTCATACCTGCTGCAGGCTCATCCAACAATAATAGTTTTGGATGTGCACCTAAGGCACGGATGATTTCTAACTCACGTTGTTTACCATACGGTAAATTCTTTGCAAGTTTATCCGCATCCTTTTCTAGATGGAATACTTCTAATAAAGACATAGCTTCTTTGTCCATATCTTTTTCCTGTTTTAAGGAATTTGGTAACTTAAACATCCCAGAGAATAATCCATAGTTAGCTTGTGTATCCAAAGCTGCTAAGACATTCTCTTTCACAGTCATATCTTTAAACAAACGAATATTTTGGAAGGTACGCGCAATGCCTAAACGAGTAATCGCATATGGCTTCATCCCATTAATCTTCTTACCCTCTAGCTTTACTGTACCATCCGTTGGTGTATACACACCCGTCAACATATTAAATACTGTTGTTTTACCAGCCCCATTTGGGCCAATCAAACCATAGAGCTGACCTTCTTCAATCTTCATTGAGAAGTCATTTACAGCACGTAAACCACCAAAGTTAATACCGAGTTCATCAACTTCTAGAATATATTTCTTCTCACTCATGAATGAACCTCCTTATTCCTTTTGAAACGATGGAAAAACGCCTGCATTTGTGGTGCATGTTTCACTAACATCATCAAAATCAACACAATCGAATATACGAGCATACGATAATCACTCACACTACGTAGTACTTCTGGTAATAATGTTAAAACACTTGCAGAAACGATAGAACCAAAGATATTACCCATACCACCTAATACAACCATTACCAAAATCTCAATCGACTTATCTAATGTAAATACGCTCGGTTGTAAGAAACCCATGTAATGAGCGTACAAAGCACCACCTACACCCGCAAAGAATGCAGAGTATAGGAACGTAATAATTTTATACTTCTGGGTATTGATACCAGAAGATTCAGCCGCAATCTCATCCTCACGAATCGCAATAATCGAACGACCATGTCGAGAATGAATTAGCGATAACGACAAGAATACCGTAATCACAGCTAAAGCGAATGCCCATGTAAAGGTTGTATTCTTTGGGATTGCGGAATAACCACCAGCACCACCCAATACCTTCAAGTTGATCAATACATTACGTACGATTTCACCAAAGGCTAATGTAATGATTGCGAGATAGTCTCCACGTAAACGTAGGGTTGGCAAACAAACAAGAAGACCTAAAATCATCGCAACGATACCACCGATGAAAATCGCAATTGGAAATTCGATAACAGGTAAAAGACGCATTGACTTTGTAAATACCGCAGAAGCGTAGGCTCCAGCAGCCATAAAGCCCGCATGGCCTAACGCAAGTTCACCAAGGAAACCTGCTGTCATATTTAAAGATACCGTTAAGATTACATTGATACAGATTGTAATCAAGATACCTTGCCAATAACTCTTTAACACACCAATACGCATTAGTACAACGAGCAAGATATATCCTAGTGCAGTAATGCCAAATTCGAGTAGGAGTCTGTTTTTTAAATTGAGTTTCTTCATCACTTACACCTTCTCCTTTACATTCTTTCCTAGAATACCAGCTGGTTTAAATACCAACATCAAAATCAAAATCGCAAATACAATCGTATCTGTTAACTGAGAGGAAATATATGCCTTAGTCATCGCTTCCACCATACCAAGGATAAACGCACCAATTACCGCACCAGGGATTGAACCAATTCCACCCAGTACCGCCGCAATAAACGCCTTAATACCAGGTAAAGAACCTAGGGTTGGATTAATCATCGGATAACAATTCGCATAAAGAATACCCGCGATTGCCGCAAGAGCACAACCAATCGCAAATGTTAAACTGATTGTAGTATCAACGTTAATTCCCATTAGCTTTGCTGCACCTTCATCTTCTGATACAGCACGCATCGCCTTACCCATCGTTGTCTTATTTACAAATAACGTCAATAAGATCATCAGCAGTACAGACACACTAAATGTAATATAATAGTTTGCCTGAATTGAAATACCACCAAGATTTAATGCTGGTAAAGTAATAAACGCATGATATGGTTGTGGATTTGCGCCAAAGATCAATTGGAACAAATTCTGTAGGAGGTAACTAATACCAATCGCAGTAATCAATAATGAAATACGACTTGCGTTACGTAAAGGCTTATACGCAACTTTCTCCATTACAACGCCTAAAACAGCACATGCGACGATAGAGATAATGACCGCAAGCCACCATGGTAACCCAAACTTCATACTGATAAAACTAATATACGCACCGACCATGATGACGTCACCATGCGCAAAGTTAATTAACTTTGCAATACCATATACCATCGTATAGCCTAGCGCAATCAGTGCATAAATTGAGCCGATGTTTAATCCATTGATAAATTGCATAAAAAACTGATTCATGCATGTCCCTCCTTACCACAAATAACGAAATAGGGAGTATTGCATCCCTATCTCAAATTTCTACTTCTTATAAGTTGTATATTGACCGTTCTTGATCTGAACGAATACTGGTTCCTTGATTGGATCACCATTACTATCAAAGGAAATACTTCCTAAGATTCCCTTGTAGTCTGTAGATGCAATGCCCTTTACAATATCGCTAGCCTTAAGAGAACCAACCTTTTCGATTGTCTGTAATAGTAACATTGTTGAGTCATATGCATTAATACCAAATGAGTTAATATCTGTACCGAACTTTGCCTTGTACTTCTTCATGATATCCTGAACACTCTCCATATCTGGTGAGTATTGGTTGATGAAGATAACATCTTCAATTGCGGAAACATCATTACCAGCTACGCTAGTAGCTCCATCCCAACCATCAGCACCAACAATCTGTGCCTTAATGCCAAGATTTCTTGCCTGCTTAGCAATCTGTACATCCTTTTCATAATAGTTTGGAACAAATAATACATCGATATCAGAAGCCGCAATCTTTGTTAACTGGGAACTGAAGTCCTGATCAGCAGTTGAGAATGCTTCAGAAAGAACAACCTTTCCACCCTTACTTTCAAATTCAGCCTTGAAAGCTTCCGCTACACCAGTTGAGTAATCATCATCACTGTTATAAATCATAGCAGCCTTCTTTAAACCTAATGTTTCATATGTAAAGTCAGCTACCTGCTTTGCCTGCTGTGGGTCTGTATAGCATGCACGGAATACATTTGCGCCACCTTCATCAGTAATATTTGCAGCAGTACCACTAGGTGTAATCATTGGAATGCCAGTATCCTTACTCTGTACAGCAATCGCATAAGATTCACCTGAAACTGTACCACCGATAATACCTGCAACCTTTGTATCTGTAACAAACTTATTATAGATATTGATTGCCTGTGTTTGATCGCCTTGAGAATCCTGTACATCTACCTTAATGTTTGTACCATTTGCAGCGTTGTAATCTTCTACTGCAAGTTTCACCGCATTTGTTACTGCTAGACCATATACTGCATAGTCACCTGTTGTTGGTCCTAATGTACCAATTGTATATGACTTCAAATCTCCAGCCGCAACATAATCAGAAGTTGTTTCTGTTGCTGTAGAATTAGTAGATCCTTCGGACGCTTCACAAGCTGCTAGTGATACAGCCATCAGTGCCGCAAGTCCACCTTTGATTAATTTATTGAAATTCATCATTTCCACCCTCGTTTCTAATCTCTTTTATTTAAGATGTTCTTATTATATTGATGTCAAAATCATAAATCAACCATTATAAACAGATTTTTACACATTTCTTTCACATTTTATGTAAATTTCTTTCAAAATAGCATTTATTTTTTTCAGTGTATAAAATTAATTCAAATTCACAAACCAATCATTTGTTTACATTTAACACCATACATACAATACATACCAGGAGGATAACACAATGCATGACACATGGAACCCTTCGAGAGAGTTTTGTAAAGACATAATTTGAAAATACTTCAATAAAATTCTGCGAATATTAAGAAGCAGCCTCATACTGCTAAGTACAAGACTGCTTCTTTACCCATGTCATACTATTTTGCTTTATTTGCATTAACTTCATTCAGCAGAGTCTCTGCTGATACTCGAAATAATTTCGCTAATGCCAATAGATTTGAAGTGCTAGGATCTGAGGTTCCTGCTTCCCATTTTGAGACTGCCTGTCTGCTCACCCCCCGAGAGATTCAGTTACAAACTCCTGAGTCATCTTAAAAGCTGCACAATGTTCTTTCAGGGCTTCACCCAATGATTTTTTTGCTTCATCTTTTTCTTTTCGAACTTCACTTGTAGATATGTATTTCTTCAAAGCCCTTACAATTAAGTAGATCCGATAACCAAATCCACCTAATATTGCGATACTAATGATGTACATTACGATTGAGACTTTCATCTTACCAACCTCCTTTTCTTTTGGTATCTACAGTCTTTATTATAAGGTCAGTTGTCTCCACCAACTATCACGCAACTTTCAGTTGCATATGTATTTTGACTACAAATATTTCACGAACACATATTCTCAGCTATTAAAACCTCTATCTACCAATCAATTTATTGTCTTCAAGAATGATAGTATTTTTGAAAAAACTTCGTCAATTGGTTCATCAATCCAACGTTTATCACTACTGTTAACCCTCTGCTTATATGACTGATTTTTGAATACTCTATCTACACGATTTAAAATGTCTGACAAGCTATTTTCACGCATTCCATCATCGTTAAATATGTATGAGTCCATACATATTTTCAGCTTTTCTGAATCCAATTTGTCGCAGTGATAGTACATATCGTAGATATCCTTATATCGTGTACTAAAAGTTCCAAATTTAAGGAGTGATCTCAACTTTTCGGTAAACATCTGCTCTCTTGAATTGATGAGAAGAGATGCACCTTCATCATCATGAGCAATATCGAAGCAGTACTCTTCCTGTTCTATTTCCAAACGCTTATGTACACCCAAATCAATTTTGCTTTCAATTACAGTTCCCTCTTCATCTCGAATTAAGACCTTCATACTCTTTCCATGATAATCCTGCTGATTCAGCTCCATAATCTTTCCTATTCTTTCAATGGTAATTCCATCAATAGAATTAATTTCCCCAACAAAACTATCTATCGCCTCTTCAGAAAGAGAATATCGGATGAAATCAATATCCATATCCTGTGTCGCTCTACGAATGTTTCTTGTGATGCTTCTCATAACCACGCCACCCTTGATTGTGACATTCCGCGAAAGATTGCTACTAGCAATAGCTTTCAACACGATATCCTGACACACTCGTGCTCTGGCATCCTGTGGAGAGTATCCTAATTTTTCGATTTCTTCTATCATTTCCTGAATGTTCATTAAAATACCTCCATCTGTATTGTGTCCATAACCATCTTAGTCTTGGGTAGTTGTTCTGCATATTCCTCTATCAGTTGAAAATCGAGTTCATACAACAACTGCCTGTAATTTCCAATAATCTCTTTGTAATAATCAAAAGGTAAGCTGTTCTTGTAACGAATCAATTCTACAAGCAGTCTCTCTTTTGAAAAAATCAAGATATCTGATCCGTTATATTCTTTTACCTCAGCTCCAAGTTTCAAACTGTCATTATTATCGTATATCTGCTTAATTCTCTTATCTCTGATTTTGGTAGCATCCTTATCTGTAGCCAAATAATAAAAAGATGGTACCGTATCAGTAAGCCCATGATAGTAGAACGCACTATTCATCGTGAATACCGTATTGGGATATTTTTTCTGTATAATTGCAGCATCTGAAACGCTTTTCTTATCTGAATAGATGCCAGCTGTCAGTTTATATAGCAGACCATTTTCTAGCGCCTTTTTTATTTTGTAATCAGTTCCATACTGATCGATACATTCTCTATAGGAATAAAGCAATCTCATCACCCTCTTTTTTAGTAATCATCCGTATTATTTTATTTTTTACGGATATTTACTTCAATATAGTCTCTTTAGCTCCAAATATCAATATTTTTTTAAAGTTAAATTCCGGTTTACAACACCAAGGAAGAAAGCCCACCTACATACTCGTCGACCAATTTAATAACCACATACCAGAGGAACAGAGATACCAACGTC